>Ga0307517_10012731_pt1 | contig 11505 bp, 9 predicted proteins | sample 23_EM_MG_FD_194515 | JGI IMG/M metagenome (GOLD analysis project Ga0307517, IMG submission 194515) | Populus trichocarpa ectomycorrhiza microbial communities from riparian zone in the Pacific Northwest, United States - 23_EM | ecosystem: Host-associated > Plants > Roots > Unclassified | place... | reverse complement strand
CTCATTACCAATCTAATCGAAGATACCTTTCTTAATGTATACAAACCAAACTGTCATTTATCCGTTTATCTCTCAACCTATTCCGTAATCTACTTTTTATAACATGCATAACAGGGAAAAAAAAAACTCTCCACTGTAATAGTTGCAACTGGTAATAGTAATAATAATTTGATAAGCATATATACCAATTTGAAAAACTCTTCCTAGACTGTCATTCTTTGTTTTTACTACTTTCTTTGCAAGACCAACAATACCTTCATACTAGATAACTCCTCATTATTGTGTAGATCAATAATATACATATCGAGTTAGTCACCAAGTATCACAAGGTCATTATAGAGAACTTATTGGGATAAAAATGAGTAAGGTGAATAAGTTTTTCTTTGTTGAAAGTAAAGAAAGAGTTACTTGGGTTTAAACATGTCATACGAAGAACTGCTAACAGAACTGCACAATAATCTAATGTTAAACAAAAATCAATTGAGTTACACAATAATCATTGGGACATTACATGGATTTGGTTTGACTATCACACAATCTCAATTATATTTAATCTTAAAGTACCAAATACTCATTACATGTGCTAAGCATGAAGTTGTTTTCATCTAATATGGTGAAATATATTGCATGAAGTGTTTATTCATATAGAAAAATTATGATAATTAAAATTTTACTCCAATATTTTCACACCAAATTTCCTATTCAAATGCATTTTTTTAAAAAAAAATTAGTAGCAATGTAAACTAAAATATGCAACTAATAATTTCTAGATTATTAATTATGTTTTTGAGGTTATATTTTTAAATTAATAGCTTTTTTTTTTATAAATAATTGGTAGCGATAATATGCAAAAAGTAGAGATTAATAATTTTTTTTTTTTTTTTGCAGATCTAAGTTATTGAATTCTGTTTATAAACTTGATAATTACTTTTTGAGTCCTTGACTAATGAATAATGAAATAGCAAGTGATTAAGTAATCTTAGAATTGCTAACAGAACATATTAAAGCACTTTACGTCTGCATCTTAAAAATAACAAGTGATCCATATAATTTTTGTTTAAATATAAGCCCAAACAATTTGATTTTATTAGCTACCTATTAAAACTTAGATCCAAAATTCTCAAACTTTCTTGAAAGAGAAGGAAAAAAAAATGAAATAACCCCAACTAAATTTATTATTTAGAGAACGAAAAAGAAACTAACACTAACAATTCAAGAATCATAGCAATCTTGAAATTTTTAAAAGTGGAAATGATATATATATCTAGTCAATACAAATAAATAAAGACAAAAAAAAAAAGAAGAAACTAACCTACTTGAAAGAAGATGCAAATAAATTGACGAGAAAAAAATAACAAAAAAATAGAAATTATTGAGATATAAACCCAGAAGTTGTGGTCTTTCTCTAGCAATGTCATTTTCTGCTTTCTTTTCTTTTTTATTTAATTTTTTTTTGTAAGATATAGGTTGTTATATTAATATTTTAATATAAAAAATATTTTGAAAAAAATATTACTTGCCTAGGTGGCTCTGCCCTAGTTATTACCGAATATAATTTTTTTTTAATCTTTGTTTTCTTTATCGTTTCTGGTTTTTTTCCCTTGAAATAGTATTCAAATACTATCTACATCTACGAAAGATGGTGAGGATTTTTCTTTATTTTTTTTTGAATTAAAATTATTTTTCTTATGCAGTGGGAAACATACACACCGTGATGACGACGTGGGTTTTGAATATTCTCATGTACACGAACCAAAACAGAAGGCTTACATATTTCCAAATGCACGTTATCGCCACGTGGTTTGAAATATTGCCGGCTGAGATAGGCTCAAAACCAAATTGTGTGATGCTAATAAAGCATGGCATGTCATTTTCCATCCATGACCATGATTCCCTTTTTTTTATTGCATCGTTAAAATTTTCTATGTGCGACGTGTCGTTGGCTGATATGAACTAATGGATGAATCAAACCACAAGCACCTCAATTTCTTAAATTGAAATTAATAGAGTTTTTTTTTTTAAAAAAAAATCCAAAATTGATACAACATTAATCTTCAATATCACCAAGCTATTTAATATAATATCATACGTTTATATATGTTGGGCGGATAAAAACTTTTCACACAATTATATATATATATATATATGAGCTAGATGTCGCAATTGCTTATATAATGTACCAGCTGTTAAAATCACTTTCAATGAAATACAGCTGGTACATTTATAAGCAATTGCGACATCTAGCTCCTCCATGTGTTTTTTTTTTTTTGTTTTTTTGTCCTTTGTCATGAACCCTAATGGCCATTATTGTACATGTTGGATGACTTTCATTCCAATTTTGAGTGGCGAAAATGCGCGTAGAATTTCATGGACATGGAATGTATATATTAGTAATTAATTAAATTACACCCAATACGGACGATACATGTCCATATTTCCCGTACGTGCATGTGTAGACTTTGTCTCCTTCAAAGATTTGAATAGACTTTTGATTAATTTCTTGGAAGCCAATTTCTATGAGATGTTGAAGAGAATATGGGGGACAGATTAAACGCGGGATTGAACGAGACATGAGCCGAGCTAGATCTTGACATGTTCAAGCTTTGTTAATTTAGAGTTAATTAGATAATTTAGTGTTTTTAGATATTTTAATGTGTTGATCTCCCTGTAAATCTCTGCACTCCAATAGAACCTGCGTTGAAGTTTCTTCAAGAAAGACTATTCCAGTTCAAATTGCTTGTGATCATAATTTCTTGAAGATTTACGAGATAGCTGATGCATGTAATATTCTTAATATTACATCATAATTTCTTAATATTCTTGGCCATGGGCCGTGATTCATGACTTTCATTGCTTGTGATCATTGCGGCCACTTTTTTTGTTTTTTGGGCAATCTTGGACTTCATAGCTTTGCTGTATAAATTATTGTAATTGCATTACTGCGTGCTTTTATGAACAATATATATATATACCTGGTTCTCTGGAATTTAAGAATATATCTGAGCAGTTGATGAAGATTAAATCCAAGTTAACAGTACTTGGGTTGGTACCTCAAGATAGTATCGGATTTGCAGATGTGTTTGTATTTGGTGCGGTGATGCATATTGTTTTTTTAAGATATTTTTTATTTTTTTAAAAAATAATAATAGCAATAATAATTAGTTATAATATATGCATATTTTTTATTTTTTAAAAAAAAAACATTCATAAAGCAAATCCTAGTTCTGCCCCTGTCCGTGTTCTGGTTGCTAATTCATTATCAAGATCTCAGGAACAATTTACTTCATCCTGGACAAGACTTCACCGAGCAAATATCTTGCTCAGACCGGATCTTGAACAAAATAAGAGACGCATAACAAACAAATAAAAATAAAATTGAAGCTTGCTGTACTTGGCAAAAAAATCAACAACACACGGTATTGAGAGAAGTTGAGAATAAGTTTCTATTCCTGGTGTGTAGTGTTGGCTAAAACAGGGAAGAAAAAGAAGTCCATGTATCTGATCTTTACACAAATTATCATGCAGAAACGAAGCAGAGGAACCTTAGTATCATGATTCAACTTCTGCACTATGTTCCATGACTTCAAATTCCCTTTCAAATAATCTATGCTAGCTCTCTCCATGAGAGCAAGAGTCTTTGAATTGATCCCCCCCCTCCCCCCCTACTTCTTACAAGAAGAAAGAGTACAAAAGACTTCACTTCCCGTGGAAGGTAATCATAATAAAGAAGGCAGCAACACGACTAGCTATACCAGTTAAAACAAGAAAGATTAAACAACGATACCAATGGCCTAGATCATACCCACTTTCCATGAGTGAACCACACCTTGTTATCAGCCAAACTCCGTAGTACCTGAAAAACAGAATAATCAGAAGGTAAGTTGGTACATTACATGCAAAACATTAATTAATCACCACATGTGGAGGAGGAATATCAAAGTCAGACACAAACCTTTTAGCATTTGATATCACAAATGCTTCCAGTGCCCACTTGGTATAGCACAAGTCAGATATATAATCCACAACAACGCCGTTTTCACTTTGGGTTGCTATCAGGGTTAGAACAACCGGAAGCAACACTGACCACTGCACAGCACAAAAAATTGCCTCGTTAGCGCGAGTGAAAATGTTAGCAATAATCGTATGTGGATATGGATTGCATGTCTGTTTATTATACGAGGGCGATGGATTCATGATTTACCAACTTAATTTATGGAACTAACAAGTTCTCAATGCAAATGGTACTTCAAATGCTCACCAGTTGGGCTGGACCAGGTTCAAAGAAGATGGCCATCGCGTAAGCAATTCCCGTCACACAATACACCAGACAGATTAAGACTACGTAGTTATCTATGACTGTTGATCTTGGATTGTTGAAGTAGTAGAACATTGACAGATAGACAAGTGGCTTGACAATTGTGCTGAAATGGTCTATTGTATCCTTCGCAAGAAAGTTTGCTAGGCTGCTCATACCAGAAGATCTCTCTCTCCAGTAATGTAGCTTATCCAGGGAAAATGATCTCAAAGCCGCAATCTTACAGAGCAGTGCTGAAAGTCCGAAAAACATTTAGACTAGTGGGAATGAACCTTGTACAAAAAAGCACTTCATAAAGGCCCATAGGGAAGATAATTTACAGTGAAAAAGGCAGATTGGCATGCAAAACAACAAGCACCCAATAGAGTGTAAATTTGATCACAAGTTACCCTACATTTTAAACATCAAAAGCCTACATCTAAGCAAGAATATTCTAATGGAGCCTTGCATATACAAGAACTTCAAGAGGTTTTGATCACTTACAAACTGCAATGACAGTGTATGTGTAACCAAGCACCCCAAAAGTTTCATCGCTCACTTTAGCTAGTGTTCCTAAGCAGATTCCAGCTAGCAATAAAATCAAATAATCTACAGCTTGTGCCCTTGCTTCTCGTAGCCGCTGCTTTCCAACCCTACAAACAAGCCATTCAAGAAGAATATGTTAATTTTTTATGATGAACGCAAACTCAATGAAACTGATCATCCCAAAATAGAGTAATTTCGCGTGAGAGATGCAAGAGCCTAATATTGCACAGTACTTCAATTAGCATAGCGCTATTATCATGATAATAATGGAGGGTTACACTTTACATGCACCCGCATTAGAGAGATGGGATCTCCCTTACCTCCCAAGGAAGTACCTATACTGCTGATATACTCCAGGGCTTCTCCGTCCGGATAAGTCGCCTGATTTTGATAAATCGTGCAGCAACTTTTCTTTCTCTGACTCAACATTAGCTTTCAGATCCTGCCAAAAACCTCCAGCAAAAGACTCTGTTTCAGATCCAGCTTCACTTGCTCCATGAGCAGAATTTTCACCGGAGGGTAGTCCCAGCCCATCTGTATTCTGCAGCATATCCATAGGAACTGGGTAGCCATTATGAAGCATCCATCTAACTGGAAGTTGCTTATAGTTCACCCCTGATTTTGGTTTTGCAATGCCCTCCAAAACGTCAATGAAGTAATCTGGAGGATTCACACGCTCAGGTACAGTAATCCCAAGGCCAGCAAAGTACTCCTCAACTTTCTTTGCTGATCCGTGATATGCTGTCAAGCCACCTTTAGCTAGAAGTATCAAATCATCAAACATCCTGAATAATGTATAGCTGAAGCAACCAAGAAAAGCGAAGGAAAAAAAAGGAAAGTTAATGTTCTCTTATGGCCACTATATCACATAATCTAAAAAGACAACTCTCTATCATAATAGAAAGGGTAAATTACCTAGGTTGGTGTACAACCATGCATATGTTTACTCCTTCAAGAGCTTCACGTCGAAGAGCTCTAAGTAGCAACTGGGAGGATGAACTGTCCAAGCCAGATGTGGGTTCATCTAATATCAGAAGTGAAGGTTCCATAACCATTTCAAGACCAACATTGACACGTTTTCTTTGACCTCCAGAAATTCCTCGCTTTTCCACTGTCCCAACCAGAGAATCTCGCACTGCCTGCAGGCCCAAGGCCTCAATAACTCTTTCAACAACTAGAACCTTTTCTGGTTTTGGTAGATCAGCGGAGAGTCTACAATAACAGAAATCCAGTAAATATATATGCTAAAAAAAGCAAGTACTGTTAAACAGCCACAGCATTTGTGACTGTGGGTGTAAGAAAGAGAGGGAGAGGGTAATATCTAAGAAGGCAGAGAAAATTAATACATAAAGGGTGTGTCTGTATGAGAGAGGGGGGAGATATAAGCAGCCAGAGCAAATAAATGAATAACAAAGGAGGAACAGAGAAGAGAGAACAATTGGACATTCTTGTTGTGTTGATGCAATATGTGTACATATAAATATATGAATGATGCCAAGCAGACTGATAGAAGAAATAGAAGGAAAAAAAAGGTTTTCTTTTACGAGAAAAAAATCTTTGGCACACCATGACGAAATTCCAAATTTTCAGGAAGCTCCAATGCCATCAATTACAATAACAGAAATATTCAGAAAATTTTAGCTTCCCTTGTTTGGTAGAAAAAGTATATATAAATGTGTACAATCAAAATTAACCACCTAATGCATGTAAAATTTCTATCAATGTTCATAAGTTTAGATGTTTTCCAACTCAATTTCCTAGTCTGAAATGCGTTAACATAAAAATCATTTTATAGTTTCTGTTGTTCAACAACCCAGAAAAGCCAGGTTCTACTTCCACCATTTAGGGGGCCTGTGTCAGTCAATGTTGGTTAAACACAAGAAGGACGAACACCAGATGCATGCATTTTGTTTGATGCATGAAAACTTGTTGGATGTCAACATTGATGTCATCACTATGATGGCAATGTGAATTGAGACTAACAAAAATGTGGTTAGTAATGAATTGTGAATTTATAGTTTTATACCTGCATCTTGCACTGAACCAGAGATTTTCCTCCACTGTCAGGTTCCCATGCACAATATCATCTTGAGGCACATAACCAATGATTTTCTTGTATGCTTGGATCGGGTCCGTCTTACCATTCACAAGAACCATACCAGACATGGCGCAACCAGTTGCCTTTCCTGTCAAAGCAGAAAGAAATGTTGTTTTTCCAGCCCCAGATGGACCCATTACAGCGGAAACTCGGCCAGGCGATAATTTCCCAGTCACACATCTTAGCAGATGTTTGCGTTTACTCTTCAAAGTGAGGGTTAAATCTTTAAAAGCAATCTCCAAAGTTGGCCTTTTCCTGATTTCAATATCGTTAGCCATTGAAATTACCCCAGAGAAGGTCAAATTATTGTTCTGCTCCTGCATAGCTTTCTCTCTCTCAATCTGTCCATATGCATACCTGAACATTTGACTCTGAGTATGCAACTTCTTACCCCTTGGTGCATTCTTTCTTGTGTTTTTATCTCCAATCTTAAAATCGAAGCCTTCATGACCCTCGGGATTGTTCTCAATGTCATCCAGCATCTGTGTGAGGTTGCTCTTTTCCTTTTTCTTCCCTTTTGCAGATGATTGATAAGATGAACTACCTCCAGGCATAGGTGGTAGAGCAGCATCTGTTCCAGGTTTAGCTTGACCTAAACCTTTTAGCTGTTCTGCTGGCTTTTTAGACTTTGTACGAGAAAATGTGCGTGACAACTGAGTTTGCAGTCCAATGGCACCCTTCTTGGCAATGTCTCTTGCAGATTTCCATTTTTCACGTGCTTGTGCAGTTTCTCTTACACTTTGAACTGCCTTCTCCCTTGTCTGTGCCTGTCTTTTCTCTCGAGTCGCAAGAACTTGATCAGAACAGTTGTACATAATGATGAGCAGAAAGCTTAATCCAGCCTACATTGACAAGTGAAGCGATTAGATCTGATGGTTGTGCACACAGGATCATATATAAGAATATTGCGATTTTGAAGTATGTCGTAAATATTTTGTGTGCATTCTGACACTTATTTTTCTGCCATTCTTCTCATAATAGTATACCGTAATGGAAACTCAAATCCATCGCCAGACAATGATTAAAAGGTAAACTGATCACTCACGAAAAATAAAATGCCGTATGCAGTGATGTTCTGATTTGTTGAGCGTGGTTCACAAGTTGCCAGCTTAAAACACCCTGCAAGTTCATTGTTAAAGATTATACATGCTGCTAAAATTGAAAGAAAATAAATCATATTTCTAAACCAAAAGGCATAGATTGTTAACAAGCAGAAACATAGCAGATGAAAAAAGTACGCCCCGGCAACAGAATAACAAAGTAGCACAGACTAATACAACAAACACAATGTCCTCTCAATAAACTAGTAAAAGAATGCCCACCTGTTTGAGACGTTGAACCAGTCCTGCAGTAATGTCTGAAACAAAACGCAGCTTAGTTTCATAAGTAACAGGAAAGGCAAAACAGGTGGCTGTGATATGAGGAAAGGGGAAAAATGCAATTCAATAGATAACTGCTGGAAGTTCAGGGATAATTATCAATACCCACGACTGCAAGGAATTTTTTGGATATTGGACGGACAGTATGATCCTGCTGAACAGAATATCTCGCCGCTACTTAAAATATCGGCCCAAACATCTGCTCCACCACATGTATGGTTTGGGTTTCCAGGAGGCAATTGGTAATGGTATCTGCAAAACATTTCTGCTAATAAATATTAATGTATGTATGATAAAACAGGAAAAAAAAAAAAAAAACTTGAAATGAAAAGGAACGAAACAAGAATGAACTTACGGGTCGCATATGCCAGTGGTTTTGTTCAGTTTCGCTAGTGGGCAGTAAGCACCCAATGGACAAGCTTCAGAGACAAGATAGAAAATGTCAGAATATAAAGAATGTTAGATGTGGCTCAATTAGGAACGTATGACACAATGAATCCAATAAACTAACTTACCAGAAAGAAACTAATATAAACAACAATTTAAAATTCAGAAATGAAAAACAGAATACAATAACTCCACGTAAGCCAGAAACATTGTTAAAACAATTCCACATAGAACCAAATTCAGGTGAAATGGTAACTTCTTTTACGGGACTCTGATACAATCATTGTTTTCCAAGGAGCACTCTTTTAAGTGTCTTGATCATCTCAGCATCATCTATCAGACAAATTCTTGGATGTTTCAAAAGGTCCATCTCCTAGAAATAGGAGCAATACTAAAGAGATTCATTGACTTGATACAGACAAAAGGGGATGTACAGAAGCACTTCCCTTGGCTTGTCTGGACAAACTGTCTGGTTTCATGCTATTTTCATTAGAGCCCAAAACTGAAAAAGGAATCTTCAAGGCAGCTTGGAAAGTAAAACGATTTTTCATACTTCAAATATAAAATGGAAACTCTAAATTTCTCTGTCTGTTCAATTATCTTCTTTTCTCTGCTAATACACGGACAGAAATTGAAAATGAGTGGTAGACTTTCTTCATGCCCCCTTTCCCTGGAAGAAGTTTATGAAATTGCAATAAGAGGCTCAGACTTGGGAAGGTCACTTCACCAATTTTCCTCCGTTAAGGATCAAAATGCTTTAATACTTCCTTCTTGCCAACATATAAATTTGTTGCTAGTTTGCTCTTCAGAAAAATGGGACATACAGGGGGAGCTAATGAGTGTTCGGATGGAGAAAAGAGTTTTGGATTGAAAGCATAAAGTATGGCCTTTGAGTCATCTAGATTCTGGAGTGGAGATGTGAAAACCACACTCCCAACACTTTTTAAGGCCTTGACATTAACATTCGACTTTATAACTTGAATGGTCATGATCTGAGGTCACTGAGAATGAATATATAGAGAAAGAAGTAGTGGTCATAAGTCCAATGTATGCAGATTTCGGGGAAGATCTCTACCCATGCTAATCAAAAACTGGTAATTAGCCCAAGGAATGCAACAATAATACCAGGAGCGCATAACATATGCAATTCTTAACTATTGCCATGGCTCCAGACCAAAAAAAAGAAGAAACTATTGCCATGATTGATGGTGGGTTTCGGAATACTTACGTATCATGCAAGTAATACCATGAGGGCAGAAGAAACCCTCACAACAAGTTGCACAGTTTGTAGTTCTATCAGGAATGTCCTTTGAATCTCTGAGGTCAACCTTTTGACCTTGGCCAACTCCACAAGCCCATCCTGGCTCACATCCAGAAACCCATGAACTCAAATTACAGTTCTTGTTAGGTTTCAAATAGTTTGCTTTCTTTGTGCCTTTTTCAAAGAAACTGTTGAAGTAGAATTTTATTTCTGCTGCTGTGCATATACGTGCTGTTATATCTCCTGATGCACAACATGAGAAATGTCAGAAAGATTTACCACAGAAAGAAAATGGATTAATAAACTAAGGGGAGTAGCTAAATGTTTCGATAATATAAACTAAGGGGAGTAACAAAGTGCATCCGATTAAGAATAGCATAACTGAAACTAGAATTAGAATGATAACTACAAAAACACTCCACAAGTTTGAGGGAAACTTGTAGAGAAATATATGTAAAAATATAAAGAAGCAAACCGGATCTTTAAAGTTTAATCTATTAAATTAGGCATTAAGATTTGCTTTGTGATAGAACAAAGGAAAATTAGCACGCATGTGCTATGTTTTATGAACCACTCTTTCTTTCCAACTTGTGAATTGGTTTTCCATAAAGGAAAGAGAATCCAAACAAAATGTCCGTTGAACTAATTGAGTTATGTAGCGTTCATAATTAAACCTCAAAATGCAGAAGCCTATGTAGAAAAAAATACACAGAAAACTCTAAAACCTTTATCAAATCATTGTTTTCAGGCTCCAAACTTTGAACGTACCGTTTGTTTTCTTGGCGCAATCGGATATGAATTGTGTTTTTTTGGAGAAATTGAATGCCATATTCCAATCTTCATCCCTGCAAATCCAAATAAAAAAGAAAAGAAGAGAGAATATAACCACTTTTAATAATCAACACTCATTCCTGAAATCCACCATTACATTAAAACGAAATAGTGGCTGAGTAATCTACACGTCAATTATGCAGAAACCAAAATATTTGGCAATATCTTGCTTGAACACAGAGGTAAAGTTTGAGAAACTGTTGTAGACCAGCTCTGAAAATAGGTCTTCTGTGGCCGTACTGTTGTCATTGCCATCAGACTGTTGACAATAAATAGGGCTCAATGACAACGCTAATGCAAAAACAAAGATGGATACAGAGAGAAAACAGCAATGGTTGTGTCTTAATTTATTAAACTTATCTCTGATCATATCTTTGTTAAGAACAAAAAATGTAAGAGAGCTTCAAAGATGTTAAAAGTAACCGACTGACTATATGGTAACGTAAATACGAGGAAATTAAGATTGTTTGAAATAAAAAAGTTGTGGAAATTAAGGTTGGTTGGAGATGGGGTTGATGATGAGGAAGAAAGGGACGAAGGGAAGAGATGTTAGTTTTTCAAAATAAGGAAAATAGAGGCCTCAGGATTTGGGGAGAGTAAGGTTTGGTTTTTTCTCGGAGGAAGAAATGGCAGGGAGGAAGAGTAGGAGATTCAAACAGTTGAGTCTGTCTATGTGTTTTTTCAAATTGAGGGGGGGGGGGGGGGGGGG
>Ga0307517_10012730_pt1 | contig 11506 bp, 11 predicted proteins | sample 23_EM_MG_FD_194515 | JGI IMG/M metagenome (GOLD analysis project Ga0307517, IMG submission 194515) | Populus trichocarpa ectomycorrhiza microbial communities from riparian zone in the Pacific Northwest, United States - 23_EM | ecosystem: Host-associated > Plants > Roots > Unclassified | place... | reverse complement strand
TAATGGTTGATCGTCAGCTCAAACTTGAATGAGATAAAGTTTGTGTACGGACGTTAATTTGTCCTTGAGGGATGGTATAACCATCCCGACAGCAGTTGCAGCACCGGTGGTTGAGGGAATGATGTTAACTCCAACAGCACGTCCACCCCTCCGGTCCTTATGTGACGGCCCGTCGACAGTTTTCTGGGTAGCGGTCGTAGAATGCACGGTTATCATTAGCCCTTCGACAATTCCATACTTTTCGTGGAGAATTTTGGCAAGGGGTGCTAGGCAATTAGTGGTGCAAGAAGCGTTCGAAATCTGTACATGAGGAAAATATTATCACAAAGACTCCATAAAACATTCTCGACTGAGAACTCACGACTTTGTGAGATGGGTCATATTTATCGAGATTGACGCCACAAACATACATCGGTGCATCTTTGGAAGGCGCGGTAATAATAACCTTTTTAGCGCCCGCCTTGAGGTGACCTTCGGCCCTGCGGGGATTTGTGAGCTCGTGTACCTGAGAAACCTCCTCTTGACATACTTTTCAATCGTGGTAAACACCCCAGTAGATTCGATAATATAGCTGGCCCAACAATGCCCCAGGGAATGCTGGATGGGTCCTTCTCGCCGAAGGCATTGATGGCATGGCCATTGACAACCAACTTTCCGCCTTCATGGTGCACATCTCCGTTGAAACGACCGTGAACGGAGTCGTATTTGACCATGTAGACCTACAAAGTATGTTATTTTAGTTCAAGGAACTTGATAATGGGTGGCGACATACCATGTAATCGAGACCAATAAAAGGACTGTTAGGTAATGAAATCAAGAGAGTAAGTAAATTTGAGACATTTATTTACTCACTCATTCACGGCGACGACTTCGATATTGCCCATCTCGAGAGCATTTCGCAGTATGATACGGCCGATACGACCTAACAAAGAATCCCAATGTCTACACACATATCAACTGAAAAAAAAAATTATTCACCGAATCTATAACACAAGAAGGCGCATAAAACCATTAGCCCCGACGATGTCTGGACGCGAGAGAAATTGTAACGAACCCGTTGATACCGACTTTGACCTGTAATTCAGGACACTAGTCATTAGGAGGAAAAGAGGACAACAGGACAGAGATAACTCGCCAATAACTCGCCGTCATGTTTAGACGTGAAACTTGGTTTGGGGAGCGTTTATTAGCCATTCTAAATATAGGTCGCGGTCAAAACTGTCATCATGATTGTCTTAGAAAGTGTGGCGCATGGAGCAGCGGCGAAAGCGGGCTGCAAGGGATGCTTGGTATCAATCCCGCCCTGTGATGCGCCTTCGCTTTCAGCCCAAACTGGAGGGCCGGAGTCGGAGTCGGAGGTTCAGAACAGTGGGGGCTCCGATGGATAGAAAATGGGTATGTAAACATGTGGCAACCAACGTCTTCTCGTCTTCTGGTGCGTAATTCACGGCAGCACTTATCAACAACGTGAGTTCAGAATCTTTAGACCAAAAAATTGGTTAAGGTTCAACTAATGGCCGAAGGACCCAGGTAAATTCATCTCATGCGATGATACGAGGGGTAATTACGATCATCCTTATTCGAACTACCGTGAGGCGAAGACGACTTGTTGCAGTAACTCTTTGGACTCGTCCGCCGGGAATCCCCTGTGATAAATGACAGGCCAGAGACGGGTGAGATTGAAAGGATGGTGCCCGTCATGCATGTGTTAAACCCAAGAGCAAAGTTTAGATTTCAACCAATCCAGTACAAATTACATACACAACCAATGAGATGTTGACCCAAAATGTAATAGCGCATGCAAGCCTCAAAAAATCTGTCATCAACAACTGGCACGTCTGCTGCACAGTGGAGAGAAAACCGCAAACGATTTCCCATCTTTCCCCTGAACCTGATCGACAAGTGCCGCTTCCTTCTCACCCGCAAACACAAACCCCTGACCAGAAGCCACACCCACACCCTTTTCATCTCCATCCAGGGCCCGCCAACTCGGCCTGAACACAGGCAATAACATCTCCTTCACCCACCGATCCCTCATGCGCAACTGCCGCACGGTCGCAAAGTTGAATAGCGCTGCCAGGACAAAGGTCATCGCTAAGAAGAGGCTCGTCCAATCGTTCATCGCTACAATCCACTTCGCCTTAAGAAGCTTCACAAGCTCGTCACTAGCTCCTGAGTTGAAGTCGTTAATCCATGCTGAAAATGTGGGTATTGTCGGGAATTCCAGGAAGTAGATCCGTCCGAAACGAAGATAGGCTCCGCCGGTATTCAACACGCCGGTAGAGAAACTGAGATATGTGAACGAGCGGGGTAGGGAGATGGTGGAGCCGCGACGCGTTGTCAGTTCATATTCGAGCTCGACCCTATGTTTCGCCTCCAATTTCGTAGAGTGGTATATCAAAAACGATACGCTGTTGATCAAATGCGGATCAGTAAAACGACCTTGAATTGAATACATCAAGCAAACGTGATTTTTGTCGATGATCGAAATAGAAGCGGATCATAAAGGGATAAAAAACTCACGCAAGATTCACGAGCCCCAAGAAACCTGAACCTCCCAGATACAACGCCAGAAAGTATGAGATCGATATAAGGGCGAAGAGTCAAACCACATACCCCAACTAATGAAATGACTCAATCAGCACATCGCCTAAGAGATTCCAACATATAACTTACTAGAGAAATTCGGTATACACGTTCGACATAGCAAGAATGACCTCGCTTCAATGCCCTTCCCGCTGAAGGCTGGGGGGGGTGGCTGGCGGGGTGACGATGGATCCTTCTCGCTAATTCCTAACTCCTATAACGCCCACTTGAAGAGGGTCGCCGTAAAAAGTCACCGCCAGATGGCTACAGCGATGGGGGGGCTGCACGACCGAGGAAAGAGGCAGAAAGCAGGGTGTGTAAAAGAGCTTGTGATGAACGATTCCTTTTTATCCTAGAAGACACAGCCATATATATATTTGGTCAAGTGACTCTGAACAAGGGGCGGGCACAGCTGAAACGGCTAATTCCGGACATGTCAAGGATCCATTCAAGGGAGCTATGCGCCTTGGTTCTACGCCGACTTTCGAATTCAGGAAGGGAAGATTCTCAGTTAAGCGGGGAGGGTAGGCGCCCATGAAAGTCACGGAAGAGAATCTTCAAAACTTCCTATTTGTTCCTTTGTTTTCTACGATCAGCGCAAAAAAAAGAACCGAATTACACCACGTCAGAAGCTTCCAATTTTCAAGAAGTACATAAGTACATACCTTAAAATAGGGAACCTGTGAGTACTGAGAGTCTGAGATCCGAGGTACTGGCAGTATCACATAGCCATGATGAACTCGAGATTTTGAAGGAAGTAGAGAAGGATATGGACATAGCCCACCCAATGAGAGAAGGCGCGATCAAGTATATTCTCTATCCAGTTTATTTTTGAAAGCTCGACAGACGTGAGGTCACCAAAGCTATGCCAAGCAGCTCGAACTAAAGAAAACATAAGTACTGTAACAGCCTGAGAAAGGCTTAGCTGAATATCGAAAGTAGCCTTTTTGCCCGCAAACCATTCCAGCTGAAGGCAAAACGATAGGCCACCCCTGATCAAACCATAGACAGCGGAGTCCGCAAATTTCTATGCGACATGATAGCCGAGCTATGACGGCAGCCCAAAAATGAGTGACGGACTGATGCGACATCACTGAGGATCATTTCGGCTGCATATAGCTTTTGATCTGGGTGGCCTATCGTTTTGCTTTCAGCTGTCATGACTTTACAAGTGCAAATGTCTTACGTAACTGAGCTTTTTCAGTCAATTGCGGTTTCGGTGGAGAGCCAATGGAGAACTGGTCGCGGGCTCGGACGACGCGCGGAGAACGCGGTGGTATTGCTATTGCGGTGAGGAATAGCCACGAACATGTGTATCTATTCAGTTGTCCACTGTCCCGGTAATGTCAGTCTGGAGGGTCCGAGTCCAACACCACTGGAACATATATTGTCAACAGAATCTTTTGTCATTATTGTTTCCAAGTATGGTAATTGAGTCTATTTTTAGCTTCCCTCCTTACAGTCGCTTCCATGTTGTTTTGCACGACGCAACGACTTGACAGTCACATTCCCACCTGCCATGCCCGGAGATCCGTCTGCGAGCCAGACCATATTCGGTTAAATTTGATTGACAGGTGGTCACATCAAACTGCTGCATTGCGAATTTCGTTGTGCAAAACAATATGCAAGCGACTGTAAAGCCATGACCATGCCCCCGTTATCAGCGCTGATAACGTATAGCATCCGTCCACCGAAGGGTGTGGGTTCCCGGTTATCGGGGTACATAGCTGGAATGGCCTGGCAACCGTGGACTGGTACGGTGCACGTGTGAGCATGCTGGATTACTGGAATTGTTATTCTTCCGAAAGCCCCAAAATCGCCTCCATTATCAAGCGATTGCATAGTTGCTGTAGTTGCCATGACGGTCGAGGTTGAGGGCAATCACTATGTCCCTGCAACGAAAGGAGCGCTGGAGTGAATATAGAGGGGTCCTAATTTGTTCTTGTCTTTTCATCATTCTCACTTTCATTTTCACTTTCAGTATCTGCACGACGGCGCTGGAGCCAATATAGAGGGTCCTAGTTCGTTCTTGTCTTTCATCACGACGACCGTATTTTCGAATATTGGAGGTGAGCCCAAATCTCTTCACACATGGACAAGCATACCAACCTCTTTTCCATTTCTACAGCGTCACTTCAAGACAGAATGAGGAACATTTTACAATCTTTGCGCAATCGACGGCCGCTTCTGCGTTCAAATTCCACCGCTGTTCCACTCAAAGCAGTCCTCGTTGTCGCGGGATTCCTCCTGCCAGCGTACATGCTTTATGCCTGGCTGTTGGCACCAGAAGAGTTCATTATTCTTCCTCCCGTTATTTCTCCCCCCATTACCCCTCCCCCCAACAATTCAGTGATGACGGTGGAGGTCCTCGAGGCCAATGAAGCTTATTATCTTGGCAACGCACGCGAGACATACGTGATAAATCTTCCGCACCGTGACGACAGACGAGAAGATATGGACAAGCTGCGCACCGCCTTGGAAATTTCCTGGGACTATGCTAATGGCGTTTACCTGAACAGCTCTTTGGTCAGGAATACCCTAGATTGGGTCCACACAATTCGCTCTGGACCGCCACACGTTGTCGGCGATAAGGAGAAGCCTTCGCGTGCTGATGACATCTCTTTCGCTTGGCCTAAAGATATCGACGCTCTGGCCACATCTAGTGGCAAACTTGATTTGTGGAGCAATGGAAATGGCGTTTGGCCACTGCCACCCGCCATTCCGAAAGAGCTGCCACCTTATCTTCAGCCTATGGCATCTGCGACGGAGAATTACAATATCGCCACAAATCTCTCGGCGCAATACGAGCATCTCCTTCTCACAGAATCCCGAGTCGCCTGCTGGTTCGGGCATTTGAACCTTATCCACAAAACCGCGAATTCCCTCAAGAATGATGAGTTTGCTATCATTCTTGAGGACGACATTGACATGGAGCAAGATACCGACGAACAAATGAAATATTTATGGCCGTATCTGCCCGCCGACTGGGATGTGGTGTTCCTAGGTACATCGCTTGATGCTTTCAGCGTATTTTTTTTTTTTACTCACGAGTCAAAATTACTCCGCAGGCCATTGTTGTTCCGATGAATCGCGTGGACAACGTATCTCCCCGGGGCCTCCAGACCTGTCGAATGATGACACCGCCCCAAAATCTTCCCACTCCCAATTGCATGCTTCAACACACCCCCAATGTACACACGCCTACGCTCTCTCGCGAACGGGCGCTCGTCGGCTTCTTCTACATCTTCGATATCCCCCATTCGCGTTCTCCCGTGCGATCGACCAGGCAATCGTTTGGCTTATCGAGACCAACCGAATAAAGAGTTTCTCTGTTGTTCCCGGGTTAATTGTGCAGAGGAGGATCTCGAATAGCGACATCACGGAAGGGATCGGTTACTGGCAAAAAGACTGGCTAGCCTCGAGTGTTTTCGACGACGAGAATAATAAGGACAAGGTAGCAAAAGTCAGACCATTCCCAGCTCATCGGAAGAATCGACACCGGTTAGGTCATTGACAGGCCTGTGGATACCAATTTCATTTTGTTCGATACATAGAAGCTGACTTAGATACAAAGCCTATTACGTATCGTTTTCCCTTTATTTTTTTTGCTATAGAACTTTCTTTTACTTTCCTGATGTGGCTAGCGTACTCACGAACGCCGTTAATTCTATTCAGGCCCTCTAGATTATTGGTAGAATGTACTCAACATTGTATTAAAATTTGTGAATTATACAGCTCTACGCATCCCAACTGTTCTTCCCCTACCTGGCGAACCCTTCTTCCAACCAATCTAATATTTTTGGAGTCAACGATCCCAAAGACTTCTCTCCCACCAAAAGGTCCAACAAAGGATCGACGTGGATTCCGTTCTCCTGTACGATGATCGTGGTATCTTCGAGATGTTCCTGGACGCACTTTCCATAATGCACAATTTCACCTCGAAGGAATTCTAGGTCTCCCGCGGAAATCAGCGCACGCCGGACACATTTGTCGATTCCTTGTAGCCAGTCTCTCGGCGCGCTTGCCGCTTGCAGATAAGGAATAGCAGAAGGCTTAGCTCCGGCCAATACCTTCGACCCCCAATATGTGCCAATCGATGCATCAATCACGTCGTCTTCCCCATCAAGAAGAGATTCTGCCCAAACAATTAATCGAAGCAACATAGTGTAGGGTGTAGGCTCTCCCATCGTTCTGTGAAGAGACCCTTTCCCGACAACTAATCGAGTCCAAGGGGACATCATGTACGCCCCTCCGAGGGGAGACGTCAACGATAATTTTGGGACGCCTTCCACTGGGTGAAGGATGTGTGAAAAGACCTGATGGATTAATGCAGCACCCGCAGAATCTCCAACTAGCTGGATGTTTTCTGGTTCGAATCCGAGGGTAAAGAGATGCTGGATTGCCAATACCGCTTGCCTCAGCTGTACAGGAAACATGCCGTCCGGGACGAGTGCTAAAACCACAAAATATGTGAGTAGGCGAGAACGGGAAAAGGTCCGATGCTCACTGTAGTTTAACATCACAGCATCTGAGTGTATCCCTCTGGAATCGAGCTCCCTCTTAATTAAATTCAAAAAGGGCTGGGTGGAACCAACTGCGCCAAACAGGAATCCACCACCTATTTCCAGTCGCCCAATGAGAAACGTGCATGGAGAAACAATGCTTCTCCGAACGTACCATGGAAATACAAGAGGACACGGTCAGTCCGCCTATGACCTATCCACAGTAGCCTTGCATCCTCGCCTATTTCTTCCACGACCGGCTCCATTTTAGCTTGTCTCATGAAGGCCTCGTAACCTGCCCGGGTCGACGGAATTATTGCACGCGCCTGTCTTCGGTTCAAGGAGGCAATCCCATAGCTTGCGGAAACAATGACAGTGCGCTTCCAGCTTCTAGATCTTCCATGGGCGGTAAATAGTGACTTAAGTAGTGCCCAGACAATGATTATCGCTAGGATATGGCTTCAGTTCGAGAATATCCCACTGAGGGTCTTCTGTGTACTTACAGAGAGGAAGTAAGGTAAAACCCATCTTGAGAATGTCAAGAAATGTAAGCCTATTGCGTGGTAGACCTGCACCGCTTGTTGCGTTCGACATGTTGAAAAGTTTAAAAGCCAAGGGACAATCGTAGGAGTTCAGGGACGTTGGTAAGAGGAACCCAGAGGGGCAAAATGGAATGGCGAGAATAGCAAGGAGAATAGGAAGCTCTGATCGACCAGTGTTGAGTCGATTGTTATAACTCAAACCTTATCCTTTATACCAGCTGCTTCTTTCGCAAGGCGAAGAAGTGGGAGTTAAGACCTTCGCCCAAGACTCTGAGGGATAACCAAGGGATGGCTGCTGGCGGGGTTACAAATGTCAAAAACCATGAATACGTTTACAGTGAACCAACAAAATAAACGTTACGCGTTACATAATACTATGGAGGGCTTGCTCTTTGTTTGGTTCGTGCCGTGCAACGGCATACTGGGCAGGTTGTATTAGATAATTTTACAGTATTTTCAAGGGGGTCCCGGGATCAGAATCCCGGACCCGAGGTCGGTTAGTTAGTCCAGCCAAAGGCTGAGAAAAAAAAAATTGAACATTCAACTAATATGGCTTTAAAGTCTTTGCTAATCATTCTTTCGCTTATAAGAACTGTTGTGAAGTATTTGCAGTTGAAAATACATGGCTAGAAGCCATTGAGAAGCCAATCATATAAAAATAATAATACAGATAAGATTAAGATAAGATCTTGATCTTCGACTGTCGCAAATCTCTCCCTAGAATCCGGCGGCTCTCAGCAATGCAATGAAACTTGCATAAGTGGTAATCAAGTCTCTTGGCCTGCAGTGACTGTCGACCAGGTGCACAAAAAATGGATTTGCTATGCCTGTGTATTGTCTCAGAGAAAGGTGACACGGCGGTGATGTCATATTTCCATATTAGGATATGGTGCCTGATTACGTAGTTAGTTAGTCCATCGACAAAGGTTCTAAAAAAAATTCCGACCTTACGTGCCGGGTTCAGATCCCGGAACCCCCTTGAGTATTTTCAAAGTATTTTTGACTCCCAGAAATCAACTCAGGGTGAAGAGTACCAATATAAATTAGCATTTCGAGAGAATTCGACAGGATTCCACCGTGGTCCCTAGGGTTCAACAGAATTCTTCAGTCGTGTGCGGAGCATTTAGTACTTAAGGAAAGTGTGTAGCGCTCAAACCACCTACCCAATCCAACTTTTTTGTCTCTCATTTTGCCACTTAATCACGCTTAATATAACTATCATGTCTCATGCAGCCGACATGACATCGGAAGGGGCAGTTGTTTGCCAGAGATGTCACTATTCCTTCGCATTCGGAACTCAGCTCCATTATATGGCGAGCAAAGATGGCATACGGCCTGGACGCCACCTTTGCCAAGGGTGTTACAATTATTATCTTAACAAGCCAACCACAGTGCGACGCCCAGCTGGTAAGTCAATTTTTGCCTTAGGAAGCCTTTCTTTCATACCAAAATTAATAACTGACATGTTCTTGAAATGGGGAGGCTCCGAGCACCCGGACGACTCAGAGTCCCTGCTCAGAAATAAAGTGGTTGAGAGAAAGGAAAATGAGGGTGAAGTGCGGAAGCAGATTGCCGAAGCCCAGAGAGGCGGTGAGAGTTTGAAATCCATTTTCCATTAGAGCACACTGACCTGACCTCTTCAAGTCAGAAGGCAGCCACCAAGTCGTAGCCATTGGCCCCATGGTTACAAATCGTGAAGTCTTTCGCACAGCGCCAGCACCTCCAACAGCTGCGACGATAAGCGCCCATTGTGCTGCACCATCCGCTCATGTTCTGAGACTTCCTGTCACAGCAAATCCCTTTGCTTCTCTTCCCATTCCTCAGCTTAAACCCGCCCCTGTGAATCCCAGATATCATGAAGCTCATCAGTATTACAATGAGATGCGGCAATACTATGCGTCAAAGGCATATACCAGTGTGGCTACAGCAGAACTAGTTGTTGTCAAAGTCCGGATGGTGACTCTTGAGCCCAGAAAGAGGAACCCAACTCTTATCTCAGTGAGCAATATCTTTTTTTATTATTACCGTTTACTCAGTTTGACAACCGTTCATATTGGGGTGTTGAGCCTCAAACATATCCTTTATTATGCGTTACTTCCTCAATTTCTTCATTGGTCCAAGGGATTTCCACTTTCAATCGAGGAATGTGAGCTTCATGATAAAAACTGGGTCCAACTAATTCCACAGCAGCTGGATATCGATGCTATTGCGGAACGATTTTTCGAGGCAAAGCCGAAGAGCAAGGTCAAGGTGTTCTCAGCTAAAAAGGGTGCCGATCTCTCACTCTGTGTAAAAAATGAGAAATGTCAAGAAATTCTTCAACATCTCGTCGATCTCGATGAAGCTGCCGAGGAGGTAGGGACACCAGTATCATTTTGTGTATTTAAGTTTAGACTAATGGTATTTCAGGTCCTCTTTGCTCCAAAGCACAATAGTCGATCATTGGTTCGGACCAATAGGACATCAACTCAAAACAAAGGGAAAAAACGCAAGCTGTCTGATTCTGAGACCCGTGAGCCTGAGGTGAGTTTTTCAGATATATTCCGTCACCTCGAATAGATCTATTCACAAGGATTCATTTCAGGATACTGGATCCAATAGTATATCAACCGTGCCAAGGCCTTCAATCACACTCAAACCAGACGATGTTCGGCGTGCCCTTGAGTCTCAACTCCCACCACAGAAAAAAGACATGAAATTACTTTGTAAGATTGTTTAGTTTCTTTCTCGTTTGATTGTTATTCTAATTTAGAAATTGTGCAGTTAATACCACTGCCATCGATGTTCAATTCTACCGTGCACCTGCAAGACTGTCATTCACAGACCTTATCATGCAGCCTGACCGACTCCTTTCGCCTCAGTCATTTCCGTCGCAGCAGGTTACACTTTCTTACCGTCCTTCCGATCCTGCAGCTGCACATGGAAACTTCAAGACTGCATATGTGGGGTACACATCGGTATCTGTCTTTGACTCTGTCTCAACCCAGGTCTGTGTGAAGCAGGGCTTCTACAAAGATCCCAACTCTTCCTCATGGAAGATCTATGATGGTCCTCGTCAAGCTGAAATGCTTACCATGGAACTCAACTGTATTGGATGGGCCTCTGCTTTGATGACTTGCGTCTACGATTTCATGAAGGAATCAGAGGCTGACATGGGTTCACCGACGTTCGACGTACCACATATGCAGTTTGTTCAGTGTGGACTTGCGATTTCAAAGCCTGATGGTCACTGTGCCAGTCACACAACTCACACTGCCTATCTAATTGAGGAATACATCGACACGGACAAAACAAGCGGCAAGAATTGGTTCGTCAAGTACCTGAACAATAGCTCTGCACAGCCAAGGCAGTTTGAAGACCCAAGGCAAACCCTCCGTGCTGAATTTCTATCATTTGCGCAGCATGTCCAGTTCTGGAAAACGGAGGGTCTTGCATTTGTTTCAGATTTTCAAGGTAAGCGAAGGCATCATAGATTTGCGATTCCTAGTGTTGACTCATGTTCTCAGGTGGCCCAAATCTGTTAACCGATCCACAGATCATTACGCACCCGTAAGTTGGGAATTTGATCGCATGCACTTCAGTACTGAGTGAGGTGCTTGGAACAGGAAGCTTGGTCTCATTTTCAGCAAAGGGAACACCAATTTCGACACCTTTCTTGTTGACCATGAGTGCAATAAGTTTTGCAAATTTTATCACTTACCGCCACTGCCAATACCTCCCAACAATGAAGGAAGTCCGAACCAGAAGGCTGCTGGGCCGCAGGTTCCTAGCGACCTGGATGATGATTCATCGGTTGAGTTTCCTGATTCGGTATTGCCTCAGGTTACTTGGAACAAAAAGAATGGCAAGCAAGGGATGTCTACTGACAACATAAAT
>Ga0307517_10012729_pt1 | contig 11506 bp, 13 predicted proteins | sample 23_EM_MG_FD_194515 | JGI IMG/M metagenome (GOLD analysis project Ga0307517, IMG submission 194515) | Populus trichocarpa ectomycorrhiza microbial communities from riparian zone in the Pacific Northwest, United States - 23_EM | ecosystem: Host-associated > Plants > Roots > Unclassified | place... | reverse complement strand
ACGCTACGCTACGGTATATATATGTGTCCATGATAAAGAGTTAGGTAGATAAAGGAAAGAGAGAAGAAAGAAATAAAAGAAACATGTTGTTGCTCTTTGTCACGGTGTACTAGCCGGATCGCAACACAGCCATGAAAGGTATTTGGGTATATCTCTGCGTGCCTCGTGTGATTCAAGAAGGAAAAAACTACATAAAAATCAGCATTGAGCCTGTTGATTGTCGAACGCGACTCACACGAGGAGGATCACAACGCCAGATATCCATTCTAGAGTAATGGGAGTTGTGACACCTCCCTTGTAGCTTAATACAGCTTTGGTTGTCCCAATGGCAAGCGGAGTTGAGAAAACAATGAAACGATACGGCGATATTTTGGGGTACCATCGGGGCCGAGGGAGGGTAGGATCGTAAGTATGTCCATCATTGAGGTCTGTTGTTTTTGTTGGTTCGAAAGACTCAAGAGGAATGCCTTGTTTCTGAAAGGATACTGCTCCGTGATCGATACGACTTGGACCTGGCTCGTACTTTGCCATTCCATTCCCTCTTTCCTCTGGGTCGATATTCTTTCCTTTGTCCCGATGAACACCGACGAGCTCGACGAAGTCTGTCGGTATTGTTGGTTTGAAGGACTCAAGGAGAATGGCTTGTAAGAACATTTGTTGGTCATCAAGGAAATCGATCCCACTTGGACCTGGCTCGTTCTTTGCCATTTCATTCCCTTTTTCCTCTGGGTCGACATTCTTTCCTTTGTGCCGATGAACACCTACAAGCTCGATGAAGTCCGACCCTCCAGTGGAAGTGGTGCTCGCCGGGACAATCATTGACTTTGGGTCGTATAGGGCACCACCATACTCTCGTGGATCGATGCCTTTCCCCCTATGTGCCAACACCACAGTGGAAAGATCTCCATCCCCGTTAGTCTCGAAACAGTTACTGTCCATCAGAACGGGAAGAGCAAGCTCCTTGGTCGCTGAGGTAGTGGTCACAAAGCTATTCTCCTCATCACTGTCGCCCACTTGAATTGCATGTGTCGTGCGCTCTTTCTCGGAGGCTGGGGGCGGCTCAAAGAGTTCCTCTGATAGGAGGGCTGTATCACTAGTGCGGAGTGAAGGTTGATCGATTCGGACTGGAAGCGCAGAGTTAACGTCGAAGGGGTAATTACAATCAGGCTCGACAGAAGGCGTCGTGACTTCATGGTTGGCTGATTTTCTTTCAGGTTGTGGTTTTACGCGTAATGTATTTTTTCCACCTACCTATGGATGTTTCCTCGGTTCCAGTTGTCGAGGCGCTTGCGGACCTATTCTCCAGAACAAGTGTTCCACCATTGCTCGTCCTATCATCCTCTCGCTCTTCTCGTGAGCGCTATCGAATTAAGAGTCCCACACTTACTGAGTTTCATTATCTTGTTCTGTGTCGATCTTATCTTGAACCTCCACATTGTGCTGCTCGTCTGAGCAGGTACTGGGATCGGGTTGGCTGAGGCTCATCACGCTCACTGGTAACGAACAACTATGAAGAGTGAGAATTGGAATACAAGCAGCGTTGATGAAAGGGTAAACATAGCTCCCAATGATTCTGCCTTCGGGATGATATGTCCCAGGGTTAAAATTAGCGCCGGCAAGTCGGCAGTTGCAAAACGTTCACGAAGTTCGAACAATACTAACTAACGCTCCGGGCAACCTTTTCCAGGACTTTCTTAACGCAAGTTAAAGCTCTATTTTCTATACTATCTCTCGCATGGGTGGACTCGGAGTCACGTAGTAAACTCTTCTTCACACCGCGATGCCAACTTGAACTTGAGTCGGAAGGGATCAAGCTCGACGCCTCGCCGACCCGGTGGCCTCTTGCGTTGCCGATTCTCAATACATTGATAAGCAGCTCGGTATGCTGAATGACCTTCGCTTATTGGACCTATGGAGGTCACCTCACCTGAATTTTCATCATCGCGACTTTCTAGAGAACGACGACGAGGATTCCGGAAAGGGCCTCATGAAAGTGGCAGAAGGAGCATAGGACGAAGGAGGCTTCGAATGAGTCTCTCGATGGGCTGTTGGGCGCCCGGAGTCATTGACATACCAGCACTCTCTGCATGTCCGCTCCGGACGCGGTATCGGACATACGGGGTCCCACAGATTTATTCGCGAGCATGCCTCCGACAATGCGTTCGCCCACGTACAGTGCCCGGATGAATTTAGTCGTGACATCCAACGGGCCACAAGAGACCGCGGGCAATCAGAAGCGTATGTCCATTGTTCTTATGTTGGGCTTCTCGACGGCGGCGCCTCAGTCACGGACAGTCACTAATACTTCCGCAGGTAGCTATGTAAGCTATTCTTTCAGTAGCCGACTTTCAAACTTCAAGTCCCAATGCTGTATATCCCAGGCCTCGCGTTCAACTCGCGTTGATCATTCTCCTTGCTCAATCCACCCAGAGTCGCTTCATTCAAGCAACCCGTCGAGCAGGAACCAGATATTGTGTTCAACACTGTACTTCAGGAACATGGTCCAAAATCACCCGTCACATATTTTTAATTTGACTAAGCCTGTGCATATAACGGCCACGGATTGCCCCGGGGAACACCTCGAAGTACAAGGAGCGGTTGATACCCATCTCACTGAGCAGGATTTATCTATTGCCTACTACAATGCAGTAGACAACGGTCGTAAAGGAGGAGTCGATTATCGTGAACACGACTAAGGGGATCGTTCGCCTCTGCCTGTCAAACAGAGCGAGCGATGGGTTGTTGCAAACCCATTGTATGAACGTTGCCTGTGATAATTCCATGGATGGGTTTCCATATTGCAGCGTCATTCTTGTACCGCCCGTCACCACTGATGGATGTTATCCAGAAGTCGCCGCGACGAGCGCTCATCTTCATTTCACCCCACATTTACAACGGACCCCAAGCCCATATCCGCCGGATCCTCTTCTTCTGCACAAAACACAACTCAGTCTACATCAGGAGCATCCAACGACTCTGCCAAACCCAAATCCGACAAAGTAACCATTCCAGTCTTGTTGACAATTTTAATCCTCGCTGCGATTGGTGTTTGCATTGTTTTCTGGAGGAGACTGAAGAGACTGGAACAGGAAAGGCGGTGTGCGTCCGTAGATTTTGGTGGAAGACACTACTGAAAGGCATTGTTGCATCACATACAGTCATGAGCTCAAACGATACTGTTACCTGCAAGTAAGTAAGAGTCCTGAGCAAGGGGCGCCTAACGAAAAGGCCTATTGACCTTATTGATTATCAGAATCCTGTACCTTTTTTCCGATTTTGTTCTGAATACAGACCATAGCGGTGATTGGGTTCCTGTCGGTCAACGACATGGCAGGGTGAGGGTCCTATAATCCTGTGCTGTTGGCCCTTGGGTAACGTCCTCACCTCTTGCCTTCATCTCGCGACAGGCGTTGCCAGAAGTCGTAGGTTCTGAAATATTTTGCGCCTTGCCAAATACTGATAAAATCCGTCAGGATCAGTGATGATGAACTTCCTCTTGGTGTTGTTCTTGGCATTCATGCCGCTTTCCCAAGCGAACTTCCTCACAGCAGTTTGCCGAGCACAGAGCCGATACTGTGTTCAAAAGAACTCGAAAGGAACGTGGTGTTATTCCCCTGAGGCGGTTCACTACACTGCTTCGACAGACCCCGTGCCAACCTCGTGCATTGGAGATACCCACGTCGAGCTGCAGGGAGCATTGCAATCTCATCTCAAGCAAAACCTGTCCATCGCGTACTATAACGGGGTGGATAACAATCTACTTGGTGGTGTCGACTACGACATCCCAACTGCATCAGGGATAGTACGCCTGTGCTTGTCGAATGCCGCGGGAGATGGGATATTGCAAACACTTTGCTTCGATGTTGCAGGTGATAACTCCATAGATGGAAACCCTTGGTGTTTGGTGGTTGGCGGTCCGCCCGTTGTCAGCGATGGGTGTTACCCAGAAAAATATAACACTACAATCACATATCCCTCGACCGTGACATCGACGGCGCCTAAACCGCTGACTGCGCAATGGGGCCTCACATCTGCTATCATTGCTCCGTTTGTGGCAATTTCTGTCGGGCTTTTGGGTAGGAGCATTGGGGTATACACCCAAGGTTAAACGACTGAGGTGGATGATGACAGGGTGAGTATTCAAGCTATACTCTACAAGAAATTTGATTTGATGTCTTGTGGAACTGAATTTACCTACCAGACTTTAAGGTTGTTGTACTTCACTTACGAACTCCGAGGGGTTTTCTGGACGCGATCTCGGCACTGTACGTTCACCGTGTTTGCCTAATACGGAAAATACTGCCAATTACGTCGATGTGCCATCACCACGCTTATTGTTACAGTACATAGAACCATAAGCCATAACTTGGACGCCTCACCCTTTTATCTACGTTCGTCCCCCTTCATGGACAACAAAGCACGAAATGAGATACAGACAAGCCTCTGCCATATAGACTCTGAAGATTCCGTGTTTTCTTATCTGCGACGTTGTCGAAGTTGTTGCAAAGTTTGTGCAAAGTTGTTGAATATGCGTCTATAGTTGAAGTCAATACTATGACTTCTATAGATCGCTCATTCTGGTCTTTCTCGCTTTATGTAAAAACGCAGCTCTTTTGATGCTTGTTTGTCGTCGATTACATAGCGATGGTGGACACCTTTCTTCTCAATTATTGTACATTGTGAAAACCCCATATCTGATACATGTTCGACTTATATTTCTTCTCCTGTAAATAGCTAATCTCACCGATGATCGTACAATCTAATCATGTTACCTCCCGATAACCAGCACCCTTTATATTAGTGATTTGCTCATATACGGACCGTCCAATTCATAGCCCAACTTCCTGTAATAATCGCGCGTGCCAACACCTGTAAAAATCAACACATTAGGAAAACTGCATTCGTCTACGTAATAGACGGATAAAGGTCGATGATCAACGAAATGGTAGCGAGCCAGCTTCACTTGCCCACCCTCTACGATTTATGAGTCCGCGAATGAAACTACTCACCCGAAATAACCGCCAATTTGATGCTCCCATGCTCTTCCCTAGCTATTCGTTCCGCTTCTTCCATTAACAGCGTGCCAAAGCCCTATCAAACGATAAATTTTCATTCAGTCTCGAAAATCCACAAAGCGTCAAACAAAAAAGGGAAAAGCCAGACCTGGTGTTGGAACTTGGTCGGATCACGGCCATGCACAGGTACAGCTGTACCATACACATGAAGCTCTCGTACAATGCTACATCCCCCTTCTGATCCTTCCTTCCTCACGAGCTCCGGACGGAACGTGCCCTCCTCAGAGCACTTCCTCAGCCGCAGAAGACCAATGAGGATATCCTTCTCCGGGTCTTCGTACGAAAGGAAGGTCTCCCAACCTCCATTCGCGGTGTAGTCGCGTCGGAGCAGCTCTACCGATTCGGGTCTAACTTTGTGATGGATTTCGTGGATCTGTGAAGGGAACGAATGATGAGAATGGGAGCCGCGAATAAATGAGTCGATCAATGATGATTAAGGGGTGATTCCCATGGAATGAGGTTCCAAGGCGGTGGATTTGGAAAGGGAGATGCTGAAAAAGTATAAAGTAAACTTACTCCAACCTCACGGAACCTGACATCACGGCAAACGGCTCCGAAATCTTTCATACGATTGAGAGCGAGCTCCCGCAAATTCCCAGAATTTTCGCATCCACTTGTAACCAAAGGCAAGGGAATATCTCTGTTGCAGGTGGAGAAAAAGTTGCGTCAGCACTTTTTGCGCCAGTGTCGCCAGTCTGAGGCTCAAAAACCATGAAATGGACCAGATACTTACCGCTGTACTCTGTATACTCTCGTCCATGGTGGTACCAGTGCAAGTATTCGCGCCACAACATCCACAAGAACGTTCGCTGTGTAATTTTTATACCTACCCGTCCGCCACAGTTCATACAACCCAGTTCCACGGATAACGAGGGTGGGATAAATTTTCAATCCGTCGCTCCGGAATGCTGGATTCTCGAAATATTCCTTGAACTGCTCAAGATCGCGTTCGACACCCACGTTGGGAAGATCGGGCATCATGTGGGCTACGACTTTGAAGCCTGCATCTTTGGCGAGATGGAAGGATTCGGAGACGGCACGGACGGTATGCCCTCTGTTCGTGTCGCGGGCAACGTCCTCATATACTGACTGGACTCCGATTTCAAGGCGCGTGCAGCCGTATCGGAGCATTTGGCTACACAACACATGAGAGAATCTCTGCAAGACTCGAATTGCAACTCACCTGAGATGGGGTCTCAGACAGTAATCCGGCCGCGTTTCGATAGTGATACCAATGGCCTTTGACTTGCTTTGCTCCGAATATCTATGAAACGGCATTCACCTATTCCATTAGCATATTAAAACGAAAAAATGACGCGCACCTCACTGCCTCGTCAACGTCTGTACCCGTGAAACCAGACAACGCATTATGGAGTTGAGCAATGAATTTCCCTCGGTAATCTTCTGGCATGCTCATAAAAGTTCCACCCATGACAATGAATTCAACCTAAAATCAAAGAGCATTGACGGGATTAATACTGGAAGCCACAAGCCTCACAAAATGACATACCTTGTCGACACTGTGACCCAAACTTTTCAACTGCTCAACCCGACCTCGCGTCTGCTCATAAGGATCATACCGAGCACGAATAGCACGCATACTCGTAGGCTCGTATCCCGTATAGCTCTGTGTGCTGTAATCAAAGTCGGAATCTGGGCCTCCGGGGCAATATCTAGAAAAACAGTGGATTAGCTTCGTTCCAGATAAAAATGAAAGAAACATACACGCATATGTTCCCCGTCATCGCTATATGCGGACACCGATGGGGTTTGCACATCACCGCAACCACAGCGATCTAGCAGAATCCAAGTCAGACGGTCAAAGGTCAAGGGATGGCGATGGTAGTACACACTCCACTGGCCGTTCGGATAGGCCGTGCCTTCAGTTTGGGCAGCAGTGCCTTCTTATAATCGTCTGGAATGGCACTGATGATATCCACAAGCCTCGGTACGCCTCCATATCCAAACTTCTTGCTCAATTTTGAGCGGATCTCATTTAGAGAGACGGATTGGTTTTCATCGTGCGCTTTGATAAGTTCGGCGGCGATTCCTGAGGTGACTCGTAGAAGTATCTCCGCTTGAGATGGCCCTGAAGGAACTCAAGTTTATAAGCTTCATTTAATAGCAGTTATGGAACCAACTTGCCCTCGGTTTTCGTTCGTTGGACCATATTAGGAGTCCGGTGCAAATTTTTGTCTCTTCGTGGAGGTCCAAGTTGTGGTGAACTTCAAGTTCGAATTGCAAATAGATTTTGTTCAGACGACTTGGATTTTGGTTCTCTCACGGCGTTTGATTTTCAGGAAACCAGAAAATGGGAAATGGAGATGGACTCTGGACTCTGGAGTCTGGACGAAGTCATAATTTCAGTTTTGATTAGACAACGATCGCCACGTGCTACTAGTGACCCTCATGAAATTTACTTTACTTTTTGAAGGGGTTACCAAGGGGTTACACCAATAAGTATTACTGGTGGGTGAATGAATGGTCGGGAAAAGAGTAGGTTTGTATCAAGTTTATATATTCAAAAATCCGACCAGAGATATTGAAAATAACATTACTAAATCCCAGGGCCCATCCATCCATTCCTCCCCAAAACTCTCGGGTTTTGTTTTCCTAGAGTCTGGGGCTGTCGGTTTATGTCTCCGATATCGCGGTGAGATGGCACACGATACCACCTCCGTCAAAGAAAGCAACGAGGGCGGTGTCACGATGATTGGGTGTGTTAAATAAAGGACCTCAGTTCCCGTCCAAACGGTTACGACGCTTGAGGTGGAGTCGCTGGTGCAGCCACTAGAGCATTTAGAGCCTTCATAACATCACCGCCATTTTCAGAGAGAACCTTCTCTGCTTGAGCTTTCGTGATCTCGAACTCGTGAACCTGTAGCAGGGTGTGTGAGATCAGTACCATGCCATGCCGCGAGGTTCCATTCCTATGGACTCGAAGAAGAGGACAAGGAATGATGAGTTGGTTGGCAGAGGGCTAATGTGCTCACAATGAGATCGACGTCTTCTCGCTTGGGAACAGGCGCTGAGGGATCCTTCGCATGGATCGCCCTTACAGCTGGCTTTTCGAGGAACCCCCCCGAGTGGAATGCAGCCTCCATCTTGTATTTGGAGTATGAAAATCCATCGACATACTATGTTCCATCGATGGCCGTCAAAAATGAAGTAGCAAAGCACATGAGCAAAAACATCGAGGAAGAAGAATTGGAACTCGCACGTACGTTCATAATCACCTCTGGTTCAGGTCGTCCGTTTACACGAGACATGGTTTGTGACAAGTTTATGTGAATCCCGAGAGTGGAACTTCAAGCGGAAAGGTAACAGTAGCCTTGAGTCGGGATAGGTTGTATGGTAGTTGGGTTGTAGCCAAGGGTGAGAGTCCGGAATTGGTGTCGCGCTCAAGCCTTATCTTGTCTTATCTCAACTTCAAATGATTATGGCTGTACCAGGTTGGGGAGAAGGCCTCAAAATGAATGTCTGGAATAAATGCATATATAAAGATACGTCCCCTTCAACCGTAATTAAGAAAAGTTTTACTAGATTCGACATGTCCGTCAAAAGGTCCTCCGAGTCAATGTCAATCAAACGACTAGGAATATCAGACGTGGCATCAAAACCACTACCCAACTGCTCTGGCGCTGTAGCGTCCAATGTCAATAAAGTGCCCATGCAATTTAAATATTATCCGTGGCTTCCTGAAGCTGCCGCAATCTCCTACTAGGTTTTCGCCAAGTGGCATGGTATATGTTGCCGCCCAGAGGGCCATGGGTTCCTAGCGCCAGCTCGACACCTTACAGCCCATCTTTTATACCTCCTCACGGCCCCGCAAGAAGCATTCTCGTAGCCATCTTGTCCCATCATTAGAGTTGGACCATGGGCTGAATCACCATGTCGCGTATGCATAATGGCACCCGCCCGATATGTTCGAACAGGGTAAATGGTGGGGTCTCGGATACCAGGGTTTGAAATATATGTAAATTCGCATGATGGGTCGTATGATTGGCCGTTTTCACGTCGTCTAAATGTCGTTGAAAAATTCGTCGCTTATTCATCCACCACTCCATTCATTTCTTCACTCCATCTGCATTTTTCCATGATGCGAGCTACTCGTACGGGAAATCGCCCCATTGCGCGATACCATACTCGAAAGACTAATCTGCGATGTATTTCGCGATCGTGGGGTCGCAGGCAGCAATGACGGGTGGTTCGCCAAAACATCGTCAAAACCAGGTGCAGGCGAAGGCGAGCGCGAGGCATACTGTGAAGTACTACCCGTAGACATAGACCCCACAAACCCGTTCGCTGCAGGCATCGAAAACGACCGGGTGGGTGACGATCTCGAGGTTCCTCCAGGCACGATGTGGCGGAGCACTGGGTTGTTGGCGGTGACGACGGAAAGCGGCGATTTGGATCTTGGGTGCGTAAATGAAAAGACGCGGCGTAAGGGGTATAGCCACTGCCCATTGGAAGCGATTGGAGAGGATGGGCCACTACCGTTTTGTAGATGTCCTTCTTCAAGCTCTCCATATCCATCGCTACGTTTTGTAGCGTTTCGTACCATACGCAGGCATGAGGCTCGTATCCGCTTTCGCATAGGATAAGCGACACCGAGCAGGACGAAGATGATGCAGATGTAGAGTAAGAATAGAACAGGGGAGAACCCCAGGGAGCCTCTGCTCAACGAGGATGGTAAATGAGGTGATATCTTCGCTTCCACGAGAGAAAGGAATGGCGGTCGGATGGGTTGGATAGGAGAGTGTTCGATGTCTTTAATGTCGTCTATCGGGTCCACGAGCGGCCTTGAAGTCTGGATACGAGGGGGAACTTCCTTGCTTGCCTCCAAGACCATCTTTCCTAACGTCCAACTAATAGCAATATCGCCGACGGTGTCCACAGATTGGAATGTCGGTCGACCTAGACCTTTCTTTTCCGCCTCTTCTGCAACCTTCTCGCCGTCCGTGGTGTCATTTCCACCAGTATCTATTAGACGAGGCATCTTGATACCTTCGTGCAGGACATTGGCTATCCACGCAGCTTTGAAACATTGCATCTGCAATCGAGGGAGCTCGACGTGTGGACCCCACTTCCCGGCATCGACAATTTTGCCATCTTGCAACACCTCTCCATCGCCACCAAGCCTATGCTTTCTCCTCGAATCCTCGTGCTCTTTCAGAATACCTTTCCAATCCCTTGAGCAGAAATTCGAGGCGGCGCGTTCGTATTGGACATAGTCGTATGCACCTCCGAGTCCGAAAATATGTTCGGAAGAATACCAATACTCGGAAACACCGATAAAGTGCGAAACAGAGAAGTCGATTGGGGGGACGTGTACTCCGTTCATTAGACACGGCGTGTCAGGGCATGGTGTCGACGTGTTGAGCAGCGTCGCCGTCTTCTTAATGCACTGCTCAAATGAGCCCGTACCAATCATCCGATGTGATTTTTTCAGGTGTGCTGTTGCAGGGTCTGTTGAGTGAACTGGAAGTTCTTTCAACTCCAAGTTTTTGGGAAGACATGGATCTGGAACCAAATGGTGTTCGTCATCGTCGTCATCATCGTCACTGTCGTCGTCGTGCAAGTTCGAATCGTATTCGGTGATAGCCTGTCCAACATATCGCTCTCTCGCCTGATTCGTCCCATACCCGAGCCACGTCGTCACAAACACCTTGTGGTGAATCTCCTCTCCTCCCAAAAGTCGGAGTCGGACATCAACGAGGTTGTTTGCCTCTTTCTGGTTCTCCGGACTCGGTTCGAATGCAATTTGGGTGGACGCCCCACCCATATCAAGAAACCCATATGTCGTCCTGGCATCACTCGAGCCCGAGAACCCGTTCATAAGATAATTAACGGCTATCCAGCCAAATAACCCTTCCTCCTCGCCAGTTATAATCCGCACGCTTGCCCCACACGGTCCGACCGACGATTCGGCCTCAATTTTGAAATTGGAATGCGTTACAAGGAACCGACAGGTCTCAAGCAGAATCTCCGCCTGCTTCTTTGGAGATAAGAGCCGCATGCCAGCGGTGGCGAGAAGGAAGAGTGGGGTGTCCTTCTGTAACGAAGGAGGGATATGGTTTCGGGCGTGGCTTAACAAAGGCCGTAGATACGTGCCCACTGCCTCTGGGTTGTCCGCTAACGATGAGAGCCCTATACACGAGGCCAGTTGAACCATTTAGGAATCCTTGGCATTGTTGACTAAATTTAAACGCACCTGGCTCTACCTTGGACACCCAAAGTGTATCGTCCCGAGTCCCCTTCTCCACTTTAGGAAGCTTGTGCGCCAGCTCGGGGTGGCTGTCGGCGCGCAGTGTCCGCGGGTCCTTCCAGCTGTATATCTGCAACCGCGAACCCGACGAACCCGCGTCGATAACGATGCCAAAGTGTCGCCCAGCGAGCCATGGGTCGTTCGCTGTCGGAGGCGCCATCTT
>Ga0307517_10012728_pt1 | contig 11506 bp, 13 predicted proteins | sample 23_EM_MG_FD_194515 | JGI IMG/M metagenome (GOLD analysis project Ga0307517, IMG submission 194515) | Populus trichocarpa ectomycorrhiza microbial communities from riparian zone in the Pacific Northwest, United States - 23_EM | ecosystem: Host-associated > Plants > Roots > Unclassified | place... | reverse complement strand
TGTTCCGTCAGTGAATTTTTACAAAAATTAAACGGAAATTCTTCTTTTCACCAGCCATCGTCTTCCTTGCCGGAAAGACTCCAACAGCAAAAGACGACCAAAGACAAATCCCGGATCAAAATACTCTCCGAAACAGCCATCGAATCCGCTGAACTTATCCACTATCTGAATAGCCGGAAGATACCCTTTGAGCTGGCAAACAAGTTTTGCAGGCAGGCGGATTTTGAACTGTACGGGAAAAAAATAAAGGCGCTGGGATTTCCTAACCGGTCAGGCGGGTTCGAGCTGCGGAGTGCTACTTTCAAAGGCAGCAGCTCACCCAAAGACATTTCATTTATTGACAATCATACCGAGCAGGTTGCCGTCTTTGAAGGATTTTTTAGTTTTCTTTCTTTCCACACGATCAATAAAAATCTACATGCCCCACTGACAAATTGCCTGGTGCTGAACTCCCTTGCCTTCTTTGAAAAAAGCCGTCCCCTGATGGAGAAATACAAACAAGTTCACCTGCTTTTAGACAATGATGATGCCGGTAGAAAATGCACGGCAAAGGCCCTGCAATGGAGCGATCGGTACATCGACGGAAGCGATTTTTACGGTCATTATAAGGACTTAAATGAATGGCTGACGGAAAATAGTCAGCAGCCCATGCAACAGCGAAGACAGGGCAGGCGCTTATAATGGCTGAAAGCCGGCCACCCGCCCGCGCTTTTAGAATTTCAGGTAGCCAGCTATGTTTCGGTTATACCGAAACGCTGGCCCCCTTCATGCTCCGCATTCAGGTGGGCAGTTTTCCTCATGCTACCGCATTCGGAAAACCGGAAATGCAAAGACATTGGAAAGACACAAAGACCATATTAAGAAGAAGGGCGGCAGGCCACCCAAAGCTGTAAAGAAGGACCAGCTGTTAGGGGTGAAGTGTAGCCTGATCGAGCGCCGGGCCATTGAAGCCAGGGCGAGATCCACTGGTCTTTCTGTATCGGAATACCTTCGGCAAATGGGACTGACCGGAAAAATTGACAGTCGAAATAAGGCCCTTCCGAAGGAAGTTTTGCAGTTCACCGGCACCCTGAATCACCTGGCTGCAAACATGAACCAAGTCGCCAAGAAGCGGAATCAAAACGATGTTTTAAACGCTCTTGAACGTGCCACATTACAGCAGGAAGTGACAGCCATCAAGCAGCTGGCCGTGGCCATTAAAAACTATTTACAATGATCGGAAAAGTAACAATCGGCGCGTCGTTTTACCATTGTATTTCTTATTGCCTGGAAGATAAACGAAAGCTATCCGAACAACAGAAAGAGCAGCTTTCTTTCCAGGAAGGACTGCAACATAAAGACCGGGCAGAGGTCCTGGAATACAACCATTGTTTTGGAAACAAACGGGAACTGACTGAACAGTTCAGGGACGTCGGGAAACTGAGCAAGCGGGTAGAAAAACCCGTCATGCACCTGTCCATCAGGTCCGCTCCCGGTGACCAGCTGAGCACTGAACAATGGCGTGAGATCGGCCGGGCAGCTGCCAAGGAATTTGGCCTGGAAGATCATCAATATATCTGCGTCCTTCACAAGGACACCCAACAACCCCATATCCATGTTGTCGGCAACCGGGTGGGATATGACGGAAAGGTGGCCAGCGACAGTAATAGCTACGCCCGGATGGCAGCCCTTTGCCGCCGCCTGGAAAAGGAATATGACCTGCGGCAAGTCCTCAGCCCCCGCCGTTTTTTGTCCCCAAAGGACCGGCAGATCCCACGGCAAGACATTCGAAAAGACCGGTTGAAGGCAGAAATTAAACAAGCGTTACAAGGCACCCGATCTTACCAGGATTTCGAGAAAAGGATGCAGGACAAGGGATACCTGGTAGATAAGGGGCGGGGGATAGCCTTTGAAGATGGTAAGAAGGTCCGGACGAAAGGGAGCGAAGTCGGTTATTCTCTCCAAACCATTGAACGGGTCCTGGCCCAAAATGAGCAGAAGCAAAGATTGTCGTCCACCCAGCCAAAGGATAAAACTCAGCAAAGAGAGATGGCCCGCAAGACTGTTACCCAGGCCATGCGCCACCACCCGATCCCTGTTGAAGAAAAGACCATTGGATTTACCGTCAGTGATCAAATGGCCGACGGAATGTCCAACATGGTCCAGGAACTTCTTAGGCCGGAATATAGCCCAGGAGCCGGCCGTAACCCCTGGGCCGAGGAAGAGGAATGGAAAAGAAAGAAGAAAAAGAAGCGGCAGTCTTACCGCCCTTAATTATTTAACCTTATAAAAATATTATGTATGGAAACTGAAGTTCTCGAAACAGTACTGAAGGACGTCTTAGATGACCTGAAAAATAACCACCAGGTCCTCCAGGAATTGACAGGAAAAGTGGCGGCTTTAAAGGAAAAGGTAGCCGCTTTTGAAAAAAAACAGGAGCAGCTGCAAATTGTCGCGCCACCGGCAGATACAGCGCCCATCGAACAAATTGCAGGGAATTACTTCCAGAAGTTCTGCCGGATCTTGGAGGCTCAACCCAAAAAGGTGGTCCGGCAGTTCCGTTTGGTATTATTTCCAGAAACTAATACCGACCGCTATTATAGGATAGTTTTCGGACGAATCATTCCCTGGTCTTATGGACTGGCGATAGTCTTTTTCTTAATTTCCTTGGGAAAACAATATGTCAGCAGTTGGTCTGAGGTCCAGGAGCGAAGGTATTATTATGAAGTTTACATGGACGCCTGGGACCGGCTGGACAAATCGCAGGATAAAGCCGGTAGGCAGAAAATGAAGGAGATCCTACAAAAAGCCGTCAATGAACACGAAAAAAAATAACACGCACTCTTACCGGCTGAAATAAAAACACCTGGATTTGGTCTGCCAAGTCCAGGTGGTAATGAACAGTACAAGAATCGGATATAAAAACGGGCCTAATGACTAAATTTTCAATCCCTATTTATCTTGGGGAGGTAGCTGCATATGAATACACTAGTTTTTCGGCTTCCACCATTTCGTCTATGATATACGCTAGTTCAAGCAAATCCATAAGTTCATCGTAGAACCACATCCATTCGCCTTTCCGCTCTGGAGAATCATTTTTCCAGTGGGGAGAATACATTGCAGCCATGAACAGGTCTTTCAACCTAAATCTCATCGCGTAAAGCGGTTCCCAATTCGCAATAAAACGCATATGCCCGACGGGGTCTTCCCGCTGGGATTTTGAAAGAAAAGCCGGATCATTCTCCCAGCTTTCAGGGCTTTGCGTTGATGGCTTATCGTTCATGCATTTTAGTTTTATTTACTTCCCTTAATCCGTTTTAATTCAAGATGCTGGGCTGCTCGTACTGCCAGTGAATAGATCGAAATTGTTTTGAACTGCGGACAAGCTTCGATATACATTTTCTCAATCTTGTTAGCCTTTTCAAAGGTCACAGGATGAATATTGCCCTTTTTGAGCGACCGGATGAGATTCAGTTTTAATGCTTCTGTTCCTAGCTCCTGGATAGGGTAGGTAGACAGCACTTTTTCCAGGTCATACCCATGTTGCACCCGGAATTGACGGACCTTGTAATTATTATTACTCGTCATTCTTGCGCCAAAATCGAGTTGTATCCAGGCATTGTATTTCTCGCCGTCAAGATTGGTGAGATCCTTATTCACCGCCCTTCCCTGTAAAAGGTTGAACGCCTCTTTTAAGGTGACTCCCGACCCCTTGAAGATGTAGAAGGTGTGGGTCCTGCTAAGGTCAGGATTCCCGAGATACGATAATGTGGCAGTGTATTTTGTAAAGAAGTACATATTCTGCTGATCGTCCTTGTGGAAATAAAGAGTGGCTTCCAATTTGCTCCATTCATCGAAATGTGCTGCTGTCACCAGGTGAAATTCCTTTTGCCCTTTTCCGACTTCCTGCTCCAATTGATCATCGAATGGCAGTGTATCTCCGAAACCCAGGTATCTGAGATTTTCCTGTAGTAAGGAAAGGTTGTCCTTATTCATATAAAAGGTTTTGATAAAATATAGATGGAATTATGCAAGCTCTTGTTTAATGTGTCCATACATGATTGCCGCGAACACCAGATACAGTCCTGCAATCAAGTGAAAAGAAGACGATAGGCTATTCGTGAGAGCTAACGACAAATGCCGCCTCAAATAACAATTCAATCTTTTTACAAAAAAGTAACAGGTTAGCCCTGGATTCCCCCGTATGATAAGGAGGAATATCACAAGTCATTCCCATCTCACAGATATCCTGCAGTGCCTCTCTTAGTTCATTCAAATTATAATCAAGGAAGAATCCTTTAAATACGCGATAAGGGTCATGCATTTCTTGCTCGGAAAGATGGATCGGTTTGTTATAAAACTGAGGATGTTCTAGGTAATGTGACATATAATAAGTTTATGCTGTTTAACCTAGTCCAAGTAAGAGAGGGCGCTTAAAAATAATAAAGGGCGGGCCTCGTCTTACCGTTCTGAGGCACCGCGAAGAGCCTTTGAGCCGACAAGCTGATAGAGGCCCACCCTATATGGTATAGAATGGGCTTTTCACTATCATCCCGGCTCATTGAAAATTCGCGGTTTTCAGAACGAGACTTATAGCGAAGTCCTTTCAAAAAATAAAAGAAGGATCGCAAATATATTACTGTATGCTAAGATAGGGAATAAATTTGAAAAATGTACATTATAATAGGCATATTTTAATATACATATTATAAAGGGTTAATTATAAAATATCTATTATGTTAATTGCAGAATGACAAAGGCGAAAAGAAAACAAGATAGAAAGAAAGCGACTCTTGGACATTTTGATCATGATGCATTCTTGGTGAAGCTCAGCAAGCGGATCAAAAAGATTCGCAAGGATAAAGGATTTAAATCTTATGAGCTTTTTGCATACGACATTGAAATATCCAGAGCTGGAATGTCGAAGTACGAAGCTGGTACTTTTGAAGATATTAGAATGAGAACTCTTTTAAAGATAATAGACGGCCTAGACATGACCCCAAAGGAATTTTTTTCGGAGGGGTTCGATTAAGAAAGGTCTTTACTAACTTTTTAAATCAGATTTCTTCGAAACCTTAATTAAACCAATTTCAAAAAGGCGTTACAAACGGACATATAACCAGTTTGTTTTCTGTGATTATTTTTCATGACTATAGTGAGTTTTACTTATGAAGTGCTGATTTGAGCGAATCTTCAACGGTCTGCTTAATTCGGTGCTTAAATGCCAATAAAAGGAAAGGTAAGTTAACAGAGACAATGACTGATTGGTTATTTAATTGAATTACTCCGGTTATAGTCATCTGATTAGCTGAAAATTTAAACTTGTAGATATTTAGATCCCATTTTTCGGATGGATTGGATATATTATTTACAAATTCTTTTTTCGTCTCAATTATTAATTTTTTAATCCTGATTAGTGCATCTGCATCACTAAGATTATGAGAAACTTTAATTTCCATTGATTTTTTAATTTTCTTAACTGAAACTCAACCTAAACTTATGGAAAAAACAAAACAAAGATTAAATAACATTGTGGAAACTATTAGAGATTCATTCCCTGATGAACACGATTTAAAAGGGTTCCTTGGAATCTCAAGAGAGATGATTATTGAAATCCTAAAGGAATCCGACGCAGTATTAGATACGTTAAAGGAATACAATAATGACTTTGGAATGATTCTCTTAAAAAGAGAACTTGCGGATCTATTGGGGAAAATAGAAAATGAACTAAGCGAAAAATACGATAAAATAAAACCCGGAAAATTTGATCTTGTTTTGAAATGGATAGCTAAAGTCAGGTATTTAATAAGAGACACATATTTTCTTTTCACCAGCGAAGTTCCAATTAGATCAGAAATTCAAATTGCCCAAGCCAATGAGGAACTTAAATCTTTAAGTGCCAATATTCAAGAATTGAAAGGAATAAATCCAGAGTTGCTGAAATTAAAAGATGAACTTGTTTCAGAAGTATCTAAATATCACGAAGAGATATCTTCACAGAAAGATGCGGCGATGCTTGGAATACAAGAAAATAAAACTGCTGTTGATTCATTAAAGGATACAGTGATTTCAAATATTGATAGGATTCATGCTGAAGTTAAAGAAGTCAAAGAAACCATAACAGTTATATCGCAGGAAGTTGTTGAAAAACAAGGGAACGTTAACGAGAACGATAAAAAGGTTGCTGAAGCCTCAGAAGGAATAGAGAAACACAAATCAGAAATATCGGAGATTCAAAGTAATGTAGTTGAATGGGAAAATGAAATTATTGCTACAAAGGAAAGAATATCGAGTAATGATAATGAGTACATCTCGTTAAATAAAAAGTCTCAGTCGCTGCAAAATGAGATCGAATCAACCTATGAAAAAGTAGTTGGCAAGAAGGATGAATCTGGGAAAGTTACAAAAGGATACATCCATGAAATTGAAGAATTGAGAAATCAAGCAACTGACTACCTTAACGAACAGAAGACTAAGTTTTCTACCCAGTTCAAGGAAATTGAGGCTTTACTTCCGGGTGCTACCTCAATTGGATTAGCAGAGGCTTATCAACTTCAGAAGAATAGCTACAAGAAACCAATTAGGTATTGGTCTACTGTTTTTATTATTACTATTAGTTCAATGGCAATATTTAGCTTAGCTCTGATTTACATGCAATTTCAAATTAAAAGTCAATTGACCTTGCAAGAAGCAATTATAGCTTTCTTAAAAGATATTCCGTTTTTCATACCAACAATTTGGCTGGCTGCATATGCGAGCAAACAACAAAGCCAATACAAGCGATTAGAGCAAGAATATGCATTTAAGGAAACAAATGCTAAATCATTTCACGGCCACAAAATGCAAATTGAGGAATTGATGAAAGAAGCTCAGGCAGATCAAGATTTGTTGATGCAATTAGTCCAGCAATTGGTTGTTATTACAGGCCAAAATCCTAGTGCGACCTTGGACAGTAAATCACATGATGACAGTCATCCAATTCTCAGGTCTGTTGAAAGGTTAATCCCTGCCCGCCGAACTGCCAATAATGAGAGTGATGGCAAGGAGAAGGTATCCTAGTGGTGCTCGAATGAGCGGTGTGAGTCATCTTTGTTTGGTTCAAAACTATCAGATTAAATTTTGAGGGCAGTAGACAGAACTAAATTAAATTATGTTGAACATTGGGTGAATTGATATAACAAAGCATAATCTAATAAAGGACTTATTTTACAATAAAAATGATAATTATAGGCATTTAATTGTGAATAATGCTATTTAAATGCTTTTATTTATCAATAATATAAGTTTTGAATTAATTTTAATGTCTTCTGGTTAGTTAATTACATTTGCATATTAGTTTATGAATTCACAATGAAGAAAATAGAATATAATAGAATTAAAGTTTCCCTTGTTGAGAAAAAAATAACCAATAAAGAACTGGCCAATTATTTAAAAATGAAGCCAGAAACAATTTCACGGTGGTGCACGAATGATAGCCAACCTAATATTGCTACTCTGTTCAAAATTGCTAAATTTCTAGGTGTTAGAGTCTGTTCACTATTACAAGATCAAGCCGAAAATTAAGATAATTCCAAATGATAAGAAGTGATAATGAAATTTTGTTCATTTGTTTAATTTTGACTAAAGCTGTCAAGCCAAAAAATAGTAACTTTTAGAAATGTATCGCTATTAGTAGTCATCTTTATAAATTAAATAAATATGATGGTTATTTGAGGAAAGTAATGTTGCTTAGGCACAGTAAAATGAAATTATCGTGAGAAATTCCAAATAAGCTAGAAAAAAAGAAATTCCAAGAGAGGTTGATTAATAGGATAGTTTGATAAATGTAAATTTTGGAAAGATGATTGCTTCATATGAGTAAATAAAACTCTTTAAAGAATAAAGATAAGGAATGCCTAGTTTAAGGAAAGTTGAATATATTCTACAGTACGATCCAAAAGATATTGATATTCGTTTGCAGCATTTTACTGTAGGGGAAATGGTGAATTATATTGAGAAAGGTAAACTGGAAATATTTGAAGAAAATGACTTGCAGAGATTTACTGGTTTGTGGGATGAAAGAAGAAAAAGTCTACTAATAGAATCTTTGATGATTAGGCTTCCACTTCCGGTTTTTTATTTAGATGGCAGTGAGGAGCCTTGGCGAATTGTAGATGGCTTGCAAAGGTTAAATACGATTTATCAGTTTATTAGCAAAAAGAGTAACGAATCATTCAAATTAAAACAGCTAGAATATTTAAAAGAAGAATATCATGATTTTGGTTTTAATAACCTGCCTCTGTTTATGCAAAGACGAATACTTGAGGCCCCAATAGAAGCATTTGTTATTAATCCAGGCACGCCTCCTGAGGTTAAACATAATATTTTTCAACGGATTAACACCTTAGGTTTGAGGCTTAACGGGCAAGAAATAAGAAATTCTGTTTATAGAGGTACCCCAGCGCAGTTCACAAAAAAGCTTGCTGAAGATCCTTCGTTTATAAGAGTTACAAATAAGAAAGTTACAGTTAAAAGAATGCTTGATAGAGAATATGCGACACGGTTTATTGCTTTTCAGCTATTCAAAGATGATTATACTTCTGATATAGACGAATTTTTGAGATATACTATGCAATATTTGTATGATGCAAGTGAAGGGGAAAGAAGTAGAATTTATAAAGCTTTTAAGAGAAGCATGGATATGTGTTTTGAATTACTTGGGTCTTATGCCTTTTATAGATTAGTGCCGAATGGCGAGCCTAAAGGGCGAATACCGAACAAGGCTTTATTTGATACATTATCTTGGAATCTTTCAAAATTGGAAAATAACGAATTTGAAAACTTAATGACCAATAAAAGAAGATTTAAGAGAGAGTATATAACTTTGCTAAATGAAAACGTTAACTTCTTTAAGGCAATAAACGATACCACATCTTCTCGAATAGCGGTTCTCAATAGATTTTCTATACTTGAAGAATTTATACATAAATATATATGATAACGTATTTAGAGCTAAAAAATTTTAAGTGCTTCGATAATTTGGAAATAGATTTGGCTCCCATTACTTTGATCACTGGAATTAATGGAATGGGGAAATCTAGTGTGATTCAGTCGCTCCTAATGCTGAGGCAAAGCTTTGACGAAAGATACTTACAGACAGAAGATAAAATTTTGCTTAATGGACAACTTACTAAACTTGTAAGCGGAGAAGATTTAAGATATGTATTAGCTGACACTCTCCTCACGACCATTAATTTGGAATTTTCAGATAGCCTTGAAGCTACTTGGAATATTAAGGCAGAGGGAAGTAAGGAGTTATTAAGTTGTGAGCAGAGCGACAAGAAGAGTGTTTACGACGAAAATTTGTTTAAAGACAATTTTCAGTATATATGTGCTGAAAGGTTGGGGCCAAGGATGTCCTATGATAAGACATTAATTAGTAAACACAAAGGGAGATTAGGTACTGGAAACACAGAACTGACTGCATCTTTTCTGTATAAGTGCTTGTCAGAGAATAAGAAGCTACCTGTAAGCAATTTAAAGTATCCTGGACTTAAGTCAGACTTAATTTATGATAATACCAACGCATGGTTGAGCCATATTGGATACGAGGGTGCAAGTGTTTCTGCAAACGAGATTACTCAAAACAAAATTGAGCTTAGATATTCTTTTGCTAGGGGGAAGTTCTCAGGTAAGGATTTTTCACCTGTAAATGTTGGTTTTGGTTTCTCTTATGTCCTCCCGGTTATTCTTTCAGTCTTATCTGCTGAACCTGGTTCTCTGATATTAGTTGAGAATCCTGAGGCTCATTTGCATCCTGCTGCTCAATCTAAAATTGGTAAGCTTTTGGCTTTAGCCGCACAAAATGATATACAAATTGTTGTGGAAACCCATAGTGATCATTTTCTTAACGGAATAAGAGTGGGAGTAAGAAAGAAAACTATCGAACCAACCAAGGTTTTGATTCATTATTTTAATAGCGAGCTTGTTGATGATGTTGATAGACTTTTTAAAGAAACAATTAAAATACTTCCTGATGGGAAGATTGATGAATGGCCTAGAAACTTCTTTGACGAATGGGATAATAATTTGATGCAATTAATCTAATGTCAGAAGTATGAAAGGGTTTCTCAATGACTTATCAATATCGCCTAATGAGATTATAGTCGCGGATTCGACGGAAATTGTCAAATTATTCTTGAAGCTCTATAATAACCTAAGAGATAAGTATAATTTTCGAAAAATAAGAGTCCCATCTGATCTTGTAACTCGACCAATTTGTGGTTCACTTAGTTTTTCCGACTTATTGAACCCGCAATGGCCTCAATACAATAAGGAGCTCGCTTCATTGTTGCTTAGTTTTATGCAAAATAGACTGGAGTTTCCTGATGCGGAAATTTCGACTGCTATTAATGAGTATGAATTGGATAAGTTGCTTGAAGTCAATTGTGATGGATCAGAATCAGTATTGCTCAAGGAGGCATTTATTTTGAATGATATGGTTCTGAGTCTTGCAACACTTGATAGATATATGCAGCCTAGGATAAATGTTCAAGTTTGTGTTATCAGAGTAGATCATCATTCAGAAAGAGATGAACGATTGAATAATTGTTCCGGGGATGATCACGTCGAGCATCATGCACATTTTTTGCTGGAGAAATTATTGAGGGAAAAATTTGAGAAATTTGAATGGGAACCAATTGATCAACCGTGTTGGAATAATGTATTAACAACAAAAATTCTTGAGAAATATAATTATCCAAATTGTAAAGAAAATGTTGCGTTAAACGAGCTTCGAGGGATTTATCAAGTAATTGCGTCTGAAGTTCTAGAAGCTAATGGGTGGATATTTGATCCTAATGTCACGAGGTTAAATATTCATCGTCCAGAAATTTGGAAAATTTATAGAGCACATTTCTCGCGGCAAACTTATTTCATATCTGTAGATCTTCAGGAAGGAGAGTTTGAAATGCAAAATAGAAGAGGAAAGTGGGTGCGAACTGTTTTTCTTGATGGAGCGGAAACCGGTAAAGATTATACAAAGGAGAATACGCATAATATAAACACAAGGTAGAATTGAGTATATGAAATAATAATTTGTGGACCAGGATTCTACATTTTGGGAAAAGTAAGTTCTAAAATACAGGCTTTATAAGATTAAACTTCTTAAATTCGTAAGACCTTATTTATCCAAATAAAAGCAGAGAAGAAACCCTTAGTTCTTTGGTTCCAGATCGACAAAACGATCGACAGTCTATACAACTTTCTGAAAATCAGAATAATAAAGTAATCCAATCCGGGTCACGAGGCCGACCAGACGAAGTCTGGCCGGCTTTTTTGTTGCGCAACGGTGCGAGCTTGCTCGCAAGAGTGGAGCAACGAAAAAGCCGCGGGACGCGAGAGCGGACCGGGAGGCCTCGGGTAAGCCCCTCGCAGGAGTACGGATCACCGAAGGTAATCCAATCCGGGTCACTGAATGGGACAGAGCGGAAAAATCCGTCTTCTGTCCTTTTTTATTATTGCTACAACCAATGTTCAGCAAGTATAT
>Ga0307517_10012727_pt1 | contig 11507 bp, 3 predicted proteins | sample 23_EM_MG_FD_194515 | JGI IMG/M metagenome (GOLD analysis project Ga0307517, IMG submission 194515) | Populus trichocarpa ectomycorrhiza microbial communities from riparian zone in the Pacific Northwest, United States - 23_EM | ecosystem: Host-associated > Plants > Roots > Unclassified | place... | reverse complement strand
TTCAATTTAATTTTTTTACATTGAATTAATTTGGGTTTGAGTTTGATGATTTGTATCAATTGGCTTGATATGAGCTTCTTATGGTGTCAAGAAAAAAAATGTCACTTGTTTAATGCTCAATTTGACAAAATAAAATATGATTTTATTGATTTAAAATAATTAGAACTTTAGAGATTGCATTTGAAACTAAAACAAACATGTAGTCTATTTTTTAGCAAATCAGAGACTAAATTGAACAAAAAAACAAAAAGGTGGCTGGCGAGTAGAATACACATGCTAACCTGTATGAAAGACCGTCACATTGTGGCAACCATTGAGCTCCGAACGTGAACTTTCTTGGTACCATTGGAAACATCTTAGATTATGCTTCCTTACTTGACAATGCGTGATGATGAAGATGCTTCGATGTGACTCCAACAATTTATTTTTGTCCTTTTTTTAAATCTTTTTCTTCTCGATTTCCGCATCTAACTCTCCAAATATCATGAAGAAATATTAAAAAAATAATGGAAATACAACATAAGAAGAATATACAATCCGTTGTGGGTTGCAATAGTTATCTACAATATTTTCTTTTTATTTTTTTAGTCTTTTTATTTGTTTTAGTTGCTTTTTTTTTTTCTCAATCTGATCCTTTCATATTGAGTTGATTTGAGATTAAGTTTGGTAATTTATTTTTGTTGGCTTGATATAGGATTCTAGCGATATGAAGAATAAATTCAAACGTTGAGTAGATAAATTTTATTGATTTAAACCAATTTAAACCTTAAGAACTGAATTTGAATTTAAAAGAAATATTCAACCTCCTTTTTCACTATGGATGGATGAATCTTTTATTTTAGCCCCTAAAGTTTTTGTGTAATTTAAAGTCATAAATAAATTTATTTAGATATCTAGAATGTTTTTAACTGAAAAATAGGTTAAAAATAAACTTTCGATATAAAATACTTATAGCTCGACTTTTCAGAAATTCTCCGGTCACCAAATTCTAGGTGAGTAAATGGTGCATCATTTGTTGCTTTAGAAGACACATCATCTGCTGTTTTAGATAATACATCGTAGTTTATGTTTTTTTTTTTTAATATATATATAAAAAATAAAGGGCGGACAAAATTCTAATATAGAAAAAAAGGCTTGCGGGTGATGTCTCTTTTCAGAGGACAAGCGTGTAACTCACATGTTTTGCTCTTTTTATTTTTTTTTTAATTTTTTACTACATTCCACATTTCGTTGCTTTTTCTCCTGTCAATATTCTGCCTCCCCCTCCCCCTCCCCCTCCCCCTCCGTTCTTTTCAGCTGCCGCTATAAAGACTAAAGAGTTCTTTTATACCTTGAGCTCAAAAGGCAAAAGGAAGTCATTTTTCCCATCTGTCAGGTATGCTGCCAAGTGCCAACTTTTAGCCTCAGGTCTCGGGCTAGTGTTTGAGTAGAACACGTGTGAATTATATACTTTCTAATTCATAAATCTTTTTGCCTATCAAGTCAGCTTTCCAGTGCATCTAAGCTCCTTTTTTTTGTTTTGTTTTGTTTTTTACTTCTAATTCATAAATCTTCTACGTTAGCTTTCCTCCTCCTCCTACTAATACTATAAATTTGGATAAAACACTGATAAACACGGTTGGACCGCAACAATAAATAATAGTTTTTCGAAAGTGTAATTGTGCATGGTTATTCAAAATAATAGTTATTTTATTGTTTGTTTAGTATGGTTATAATTATACTAATATTACTATACTAGTAATTGATTAATCCATCCCTAATTATAATTGTACTTAATAACCACCCCCCAAAAAAGAAATTAAAAAAAAAAACTTTGAATGAATTTAAGGCCATACGTTTATTTTCTCTAATTTCAAGGAGAGAGAACGAGCCTCTCTTAATTTCTTTCAAAAAAAAGACAGAATTGTTATCTATATAATTATATCTCCCACTTTTACAAGTTAAATACTCTATCACAATTCTCTCTCGCAAGCCAAGTGCTGTTGAATACAAAGGAGGATGCAATGAAATGGTTCCAGATCAAACATGAAGGAATCATCCTTAACATGTCCCAGAATAGTGGATCTTAGTTCTTTTCCCCACTACGTAAGTTTAAAAACTTAACATGTCCCAGGAGTTTATGTACCTGAACTTATAATTTTCATCTAGAGATAATTGAACTGGTAGAATCTTAAGTTCAATGATTTTTTCTGTTCTAGTTTCAACTGTTTGTGCTATTAATATATTGGAGTTGGACCGTGCAGATATCATGCGTCCAGTTTTCCCATTCCAAGGCTTTGTGGCGGGTCTGACCATAGTTTATGCCAATAATTTTGTTGTCAACCTGGTTGGACTGCACATTCTGTCGCCAGTCTCTTCAAAAGAATTGATTTGTGCTAGCAGCCAGCTGGGTGTTGCTTGCTTGAATTATAATGTACTACTGTTCGTCTGTGTGCGTATCCTATAGTAGGGAAATCTGGGACGTTGGGCTTTATTGATCCAAAAGGGACAGTGGTATTCTTGGAGGCAATCTGTTGACTATTGACAATGGATGCAAGCAAAAATTTTATCCAAATTTATCAGTGTTTTCCATGCTGCATATGCTTCATATGTAAACCACTGAACTCAATTGAAGTATAGAACCAGACAACCTTAATGGCGGAAAAGTAAAACAATGTCAAGAAATCTGGGCCAAAAATAACACAGGAACTGCATTTAGAAAACACTATGTTCTTGGAATTTAAGTTTCTTGCTGCCACGTACGTTGGTTTCCAGCAGCTAGATTGCCTGTCTTCTGGCTCAAGCACTTCTCATTTTTCAGGACCTCAGAAATTCCAGAAGCTCACCCTTCTTCAACTTCGAGTAACCTTTTATTCCCCTGGACTTTGCTAGTTCCTTCAGCTCGGTCAGTTTCATTTCCTCTACTCTTGGCAACTCTGATATGCTGCCGCTGGCTTTGGCCTCTGATGCTTCACTATTCAGCTCAGCATTCTTTTCTCCTGGCGTTGATGGAGATGGTATCGAAAACTTCTTTGTGAAATTAGAATGTGGTCTGGTTAACTTAAAATCCGCCAAGGCATTTCGTGCTTGCATCTTCTGGACCTTGGGCACACTTCGTTTGTGTGTTGGGACATTCTTTCCTTCCGTAACTGTATTTGTGTCTACGATAAATCATGAAACTAAAAATCAGACATGTTTAGTGAGTCAACAAACCACATGCATTGTGGTAGGAGTGATCGAGCAAATTTGGTAATGATACTAATCATCCAGGGGATAAGTGGTTCAGGAGACAATAACGAAAGTTTCTTCACCACCACAAGGGAATGAACCCGACGAAAGGAAATTTGTGTTATGTTTACAAGGGTTTCCAATATAAACAAAAAACAAATGTGTGTTAAGAGAAATGGTTTTCTTTTTAATAAGATAGATAGTATTCTTGTGCAGGAAAAAACCTTATAACTTCAAGAACATTCCTCCTAGAAACGGCATGTAAAATGATTTTATCTCCTAACAAACATTGTTCTGGAACTGAAAGAAGCATATCCATCTAGATTACCTTTTGCTTGCTTCCTTGAACGGAGAAGAACTTCCAGAATTGAATCAGTAGGGGACTTCTCAGACCTGCCAGCATTCTTCTTCTCAGTGGCGGTAGACTCTCCCTTCGAGATTGAATACTGTATCCGTCTGAACAGGGCCATTATCTCCTCCTGGTTAGATGACAAGGGAAGTTTTCTATCAGAAGATTGAAGCACGCCATTCTGTGAAGCAAAAGCCAAGGACCCATCTGCAATCTCAGCCAAATTTAACAAGCTGCATCAAAAAATGGGCTCTTAGTTTGAAGCTCACAAAATGATTTGGCCCAGAACCAACACATGCATCGAAAGCCTAAGTTCTTGACAAGTCAATGAAATGACAAGGGAATAAAGTCAAGCAAAGAAGTTAAGCATTGTCTGACAATGAAATGTTTCTGGGTTGCAATGAATATCAAAGATGATGCGGTTTGTGCTGTTGACAGTCTCAACACGGAGGGGACTTGTGGACTACCAACCAAACAAAAATAAGAACCACTGAAAGCAGCATACGAGTACCAAATTGTCAAGGGTTGGAAGATGCAAAATCCTTGACTTGATGGCATCTAGTGATGACTACTGTTATTACCATAGCAGGTGTATTAATTAAATATTAAGCTAAAGTTTTTCACTCTACCTAGTCTAATGCCGGACACCTTCATTCAAATTCCATGAATAGTTTGATGGGCCATCAAATTCACGAGGGAAACTCAAATGCTTAAACACAATCCAAGCTAACCAACACAAAATGATTTATTCTCCCGGACATTAGAGATGGAAACCAGCGACACATTTTGCACCTATTAACATAAATCTCAACGACTCAATCACATATTGGCTCATGGTGAGTGAATCTAAACATTTTCAATTCATGACATGATGAACACACATCAATAACAAAAGACGAAGAAAAAAAAAACAAAAGACAGAAATTTAGAAAGCAATTTAGCATGCAGCAGATCTAATCTATTTATAAAATCAACTACTTTGTCACACAAAAACTTAAATAATGTGCCATTAAAAATAAAGAGTCAAACTTCCAAAAAAATTGGTGCTCAGGAGATAATACCTTTGAGAGAGTAAATAGGATACCCCAACTTGAGCTGCTTGCTGAAAGAAACACAAGAGGGTTTGTTAAAGAAAGTGTTTTGAGGATAGAAAACAACAGCAGAAACCATCCTTTCCAGGCAAACTTTGAGACTCTGAATATGCAAAGTGGATTAGATTCACAGGTTCTCTTATATAAGACCTGTGGGAGTAGAGTAGCTGTTTTCGATGGCTAAAATTAGCTAGGTCACATGTCTCTTTGGCACGTGCAATCCACATGCCCAAATGGATTAGAAAAAGCTGTGCTTTTTTTGTTTTGCGTTAAAAGCTTCAAACTTCAAATCCCATTTTTTAGTTTATTTCTAGCTAGAACTTTCCCGCCTTCTTCTGCTTCAAATGATGATTTTAATGGCCACAATCCTTCCACCAAAACTTTCTCTCCCTCTAAATAACAAAAAAAGCAGAGGAAAACACTCTTTCCACTCTAAATATGTGTTCTTTTCCAATAAACCATATCCAAAGTTTGCTCCTTTATCACCAAATTTACACTTTTCTTATGACACAGTATCCGTCTTTGCCTCACCAGCCCAATCCAAAGATAACAAAATCACTGATTGGAACACAAAAATCTATGAGGTATGTGAAATGGGAAATATTGATAAAGCAATAAAACTGCTTTATATGTCTCCAAAAACAGAAATTGAGTCAAGAACTTGTTGCTCAATATTGCAACTTTCTGCAGAACTTAAATCCTTACAAGATGGCAAGAAAGTTCATTCATTTATTTGTTCTAGTGGGATTTCAATTGACAGTGTTTTAGGATCAAAACTTGTATTTATGTATGTAACTTGTGGGGATTTAAGAGAAGGGAGGCTGATTTTTGATAAGATAAGAAATGAGAAGGTTTTTCTTTGGAATCTAATGATGAATGGGTATACAAAGATTGGTGATTTTAAAGAGAGTGTCTCTTTATTTAGGCAGATGTTGGATTTGGGTGTTGAAGTCAACTCTCATACAGTTTCTTGTGTATTGAAGTGTTTTGCAGCTTTAGGCAGTGTAAAGGAAGGTAAATGGGTTCATGGGTTTTTGTTGAAATTGGGTTTGGGTTCTTATAATGCTGTTGTTAATTCGCTCATTGCTTTTTACTTGAAGATTAGGAGAGTTGATGTTGCCCGTAAGTTGTTCGATGAATTGAGTAACAGAGATGTTATTTCATGGAATTCAATGATTAGTGGGTATGTGGCTAATGGTTTTTCTGAGAAAGGAGTTGAGCTTTTCAAAAAGATGCTATATTTGGGAGTTGATATGGATTTGGCTACAATGGTCAGTATTCTTCAAGCTTGTGCAAATTGTGGTGACGTTTCATTGGGTAGAGCAGTTCATGGTTCTGGAGTGAAGGCCTGTGTTCACTGGAAAACTACCTTTTGCAATACATTACTGGATATGTATGCCAAATGTGGTGTTTTGGATGGTGCTATTCGAGTTTTTGACTTGATGAGTGTAAGAACTGTTGTGACTTGGACTTCATTGATTGCAGCTTATGCTCGAGAAGGTCTCTCTGATGAAGCTATTCGATTGTTCCATGAAATGGACAGGGAAGGTGTTAGCCCGGATATTTTTACTATCACAACGGTTCTTCATGCTTGTGCTTGTAATGGGTCACTGGAAAATGGCAAGGATGTGCACAATTACATTAGGGAAAATGATATGCAATCAAATATATTTGTGTGCAATGCTCTCATGGATATGTATGCAAAATGTGGAAGCATGGAAGATGCTAACTCAGTTTTTTTAGAAATGCCTGTAAAAGATATCATCTCATGGAACACCATGATCGGAGGTTACTCAAAAAACAGTCTACCCAATGAAGCTCTTAGTCTGTTTGGTGATATGGTGTTAGAAATGAAACCTGATGGCACGACATTGGCATGTATTCTTCCCGCTTGTGCCAGCCTAGCTTCTCTAGATAGAGGCAAAGAGGTTCATGGTCATATATTGAGAAATGGATTTTTTTCTGATCAACAGGTTGCCAACGCACTTGTTGACATGTATGTGAAGTGTGGGGTCCCGGTTCTTGCACGGTTGCTCTTTGATATGATTCCTACAAAGGATTTGATCACATGGACAGTTATGATTGCTGGATATGGCATGCATGGATTTGGGAACAATGCTATCACTACCTTTAATGAGATGAGGCAAGCTGGTATTGAGCCTGATGAAGTGTCCTTCATTTCAATACTGTATGCTTGCAGTCATTCTGGATTGCTTGACGAAGGATGGAGATTCTTTAACGTTATGCAAGATGAATGCAATGTCAAGCCAAAGCTGGAGCATTATGCTTGTATAGTGGATCTTTTAGCTCGCAGTGGGAAACTAGCCATGGCATACAAATTCATAAAATCAATGCCAATTGAACCTGATGCCACAATCTGGGGAGCACTGCTCTCCGGGTGTAGGATTCACCATGATGTCAAATTAGCTGAGAAAGTTGCAGAACACGTCTTTGAACTTGAACCAGAGAACACGGGATACTATGTACTTTTAGCAAATACCTATGCCGAGGCAGAGAAATGGGAAGAGGTGAAAAAGCTGAGACAAAAGATTGGTCGGCGGGGTTTAAAGAAGAACCCAGGCTGCAGTTGGATAGAAGTCAAGAGCAAAGTTCACATCTTTCTTGCTGGAAATAGTTCACACCCACAAGCCAAAAAGATAGAGGTTTTGTTGAAGAGGTTGAGATCAAAGATGAAGGAAGAAGGTTACTTTCCTAAAACAAGATATGCTTTGATCAACGCAGATAGCCTGCAGAAGGAAACGGCTCTCTGTGGGCATAGTGAGAAATTAGCCATGGCTTTTGGAATATTGAACTTGCCACCTGCGAGAACAATACGGGTATCAAAGAACCTGAGAGTATGTGGTGACTGTCATGAGATGGCAAAGTTCATTTCCAAGACATTAGGAAGGGAGATTGTCTTGAGGGATTCTAATCGCTTTCACCATTTCAAGGATGGCGTTTGTTGTTGCAGAGGTTTCTGGTGAATTAAGTGCAGAGAAGGGGTTTGAATGTAACAGAGCTCATCCCATCCCTTTGTAGGTTGATTCTCATTTATGAGTTAGTAAATTGTTGTAAATAGTGGTCCAAGAGAAATATATCTTAGGAGAGGATTTCAAGTAGGGTTTCTGTCATATATTAGTTCAATGATTCTTTGTGTACACACTCACGTTTCATCATCGATTCGCATAATAAAATTATTATTTTATCATTAAAGAACAAACTCACTTAGCTTAGATTTAGAGGTAGTAAAGTTTTTTCCACAGGATCCATTAGTTATTATAGGAAATGAAAGGTTATCAGTATTTTTATATTTTTGATACATAATGTAATTACTAAATTACACTTCAAAAGATTAAAAAACTTTTTACTTAGGTTAAGGGGTTTTTCAATTTTTTTTTGTATAATATAATTACTTAAATGCCCCTAAAAACAATCTTTCTTAGCTTTGGATGAAGGGAACTTCAGTTATTTTGTGGAGTCAGATGTAATTGAATATATATATATATATTAAATTTAAAAGTGGTTAGCGCGTGCTGGACATCATTAACACCCTTCAAAAGACGCATGTGGCACCAAAACAACTTCAAACACCGTCGTTCGGATGACGTTCGATGCGCCTCACCGTCCTCATTACGGTGGTGAGGCATGTGCTATCAGAATACCGGCGATTGTGCTTTGGCCACGAGTTTTTTCTTCCCTTCCTCTTTCCTTTCTCCTCTCATAGAAAAACGTGTTGGCCATTGCAAAAAAAGAAAGAAAGAAAGAACATAGAAGTCTTGTTATTTGTTTGTTAGGTCAAATTAAGTCCTCATTATTTTGATTACCATGTATTTGGTCTTGAATTATTTATTGAGTTAATTTTTTTTCAATCTCATCCTTTAATATTTGATTTTTATATTAAATTTGGTTCTCATTCTTTTAATTGCAATGTATTTGGTCTTGAATCTTTATTGAATTATTTTTTTAATTTCATCCCTTGACATTTGATTTTTATATTAAATTTGGTCCTCATTCTTTTGATTATTATTTTTAGTCTTTCTTATCCTTTTTTTAATTAAAATTATTTTTCGATTTCATCCTTTAAGATTTGATTTGATTTGATTTTTTTTTTGTCAAATTTGATTCTCATTCTTTTCAAATCTACATATTTTTTCTTAATTTAGTTTTTCAAGTTTATCCCAAATTATTTTGGTTGGTTGAGAATTTTACGTTGCTATTTTTTTAGGTTTGCCTTCTATGTTGTGATCTAATTTCATAATCCGTGTCACAAGTTCTGAAGGTTAGACCAGGTTGACTTTGGTTATTTTTATTTTTTATTTTAATTTCATCAATGATCATTAGGTTCGTTAGAAATTGGTATTCTTTGTTTTTTTACCTTTTCTTTCTATAAAGTTATCCTGATATTATGTCTCGGGTCATGAATTCAGCAAGTTCACCAGGTTTGACTCAAGCCTTTTTTTCTCATTGTTTTTTTTTTATTTCACCCTTCAATATTAGGTTGGTTTGAGAATTGAGTTTCATGATTTTATTCAGTTTACTTTCTGCAGAGTTATCATGTCCCACGACTAGATTATAGATTTGGTTTGATTCTTGCTCAAGTCGGATGATAAAAAATTATAATGTTTAGTTTTTTTTGAAAGATTTATTTTTAGAAATTCACTTATGTGATGGCTTAAACAAACTCTGGTCAAATTCTTTTTTAAAAAAATTATTTTCTTTTTAATTTTGTCGTTCATCATTTTATTTACTGGGAATTGAGATTCAATTTTTTTTTCTTTCTATGCAATTATCTCATTCTCATTTAATTTTTACTTTGTTAACAAATAAGATCATTGAGATGTGTTAGGAATATAGTAAAGATATATTTCTATAATACTGACAAATGTTTATCTTTTGCATTGAATCATTGTTGTTGTTGTTGTTATTTTTTTTTTCACTTTATTTGTTGTCAGTATCTTATTTTCTAATTATATTATTAAATTAATCGATTTTATTAAACTCACTCGGGTCAATGACTAGAATCTTAAATTTTTTTTTTAAATGTTTGCATTGTATTGATATCTTTTCTACGATGAAAAAAATAGGTAGGCTTACAGCGTAATACGGGACACCTATGTAGTATTCTATAAAGCAAAATGGTTAGTTATATGTGCACTAACTTTATTTATGTAAATTTATATTTATTATTAAAAAATATTATTTTATTTAATATTTTTTTTATATTTGATTAATAAATCTAGAGTGAAGATAAGGTCCTTGAAACAAAAATACTTTATAAAGTGGTTATAATTATGAGTATTTCAATTGCATTAAAGTATTATTTCTAAATATTATTGATCAATGTTTTATTAAGACATGACATTAATTAAAACTGTTGAAACAAATACATATTATGTTATTTCTTTTGTGAAAGAAAACAACAGTTTTTATAACTTGAGGTATGTGAAATATATATAACTAATATGTAGGTATTTGTCTAATGACGTTTACACTAAACTGACATGCATGAGAATTTTATATGGAGAGCATCTGTGTCTACGGAAAGGCTTATAAGATAATTGTATAAGTGATTCTTAAACTTGAGATCACTAAGTTATTTTATACATGAAATGTTATGCTTTGATCTGATCACACGTTGTCTTAATTAAGGGTAACAAACAAACATGAACTATATGAAAATATTTGACGATCAAGAAAGAATTCTTCACTCTAAATGAATTAGAAAGAATATTTCACTTGTTCTCAAATAACATTAATTGTGAAATCCTTGAATAGGATGGAATGAGATTTGAAAAGGATTTCAAATCATATTCAAATAATCAATGATTGTGATGTTAAGAATAAACACGATTCGACAGAACAAACACATTCCATGCTCTAATATCTAAAGTAAGACATTCTTGATGAATGAATAATAATTATACCAAGAAAACTAGTCGCTGAAAAGTTAATTCAAACAACATATGACTTTCTTAATATTTCAGAGATAATGATATGTTATTAGACAATACACTTGATCTTTAAATATAAATCAATCAATTATTGAATTGATAATAAATTAAAATTTTTAATTCTTTTTAATTTAAAATTATAATTTATATTTGGACAATTATATTAGGAATCTAATGAATCACAAACAATAAAAACTATTGATAATAAATTAAATTGAGATGATTAATTAAATGAGACTTGATTGTAATTTTTTTTAAAAAAATTAAGGACAAGAATGTAATTTATACTAGGGGGTTACAATTCTGGACTTAGAAAAACCTAGTTAGGACATTATTGCATAATTATTCAAAATTATCATGAAATAATATATGTGACTTTTTTAGGAGACAAAGTGATATTTTTTCATTAATAGAGTTATCATGTTTTTTCTATAAATAAAATACCATGTCTCGTATTTTATCATATACATTTGAATCAGGTAGATAAAAGTAGAGAAAAGAAAAAGTCAACACTAAGACATGGAAAACATATCACTTAAGGCATAACAATTGCTCTAATCTAAAAGGGTTTTGGATATTTTTGATTTGATGATGACATGTAGTTTACAATAACCCAACATTGAACACGAAAAGAAGATCAGATCATCATGTTATTTTTGCTTTAACCCTAAAGAATCTTAAATTATCTAACAAGATCCTTAACTCTCCTAATTTTTTTAAAACATTTTGTTTTTATTGCTTTTACGTGCTTCAAGAAACTCTATAGTTTGAGTACCTTCCTAGATGTTAGACCGAAAATTTAAATTTAAATTTTTACATGGCTGGACTACAAGGTTGTTTGAGAGTGGTAGATGTTCATTTTAAAAGTGTTTTTTACAAATATACAAAAATAATATATTTTTTTTAAAA
>Ga0307517_10012726_pt1 | contig 11507 bp, 11 predicted proteins | sample 23_EM_MG_FD_194515 | JGI IMG/M metagenome (GOLD analysis project Ga0307517, IMG submission 194515) | Populus trichocarpa ectomycorrhiza microbial communities from riparian zone in the Pacific Northwest, United States - 23_EM | ecosystem: Host-associated > Plants > Roots > Unclassified | place... | reverse complement strand
TGGCGCGTTCATATCTGCTTATGCGGGCGGAAGAAGTCAACTGACGCCGGCGAAGAGCCCGCACCTGCTCAGGCTCCAATGAATTTACAGGGCATTTTGCGACGCTTTTAATCCCCAGTCATCTATTGCATGGCAGCTTGTGTAAGTAGTTAGGAGGTATTAGATTAGATTAGATGGCTTCTCACGATTTGACTGCACCCCATCGTTGCCAGCTGTGCTTACTCCTGTCATCTTCCATTATCGTCTTCACCAACTGGGTAAGTATTCAACACAACTCTACGGACTAGCAGTTCTTACTTATTTCCTAGAAAAGAGAAGAAGTACCGATGAAATATACTTATACGGGCCGCCTCTACTAAACCCTCCTGGGGACGTTTTGTTAGATCGCCGAGTCGCATGGCTGTGCTGGCATATGTCAACATCGCTGCCTTATAATAGGGCTTGGTTAACATGTTTGTGGGTGCTTATAAATAATTAAAAATATACTAAAAAGGAAAGAGGAAAGAAAGAGAAGAAGAAGGGTTTCTCACCAATCTTATCTTATCTAAACCTGACTCAAAAAATGTACTACTCTTGTTATTAGCATAACTAACTCAATTCTGGTCCAAATCTTGCAGAAAAAATTGTACAATGTTTGTAAATTACAGGGCTATTTAATACATTTATAATACAAGCAAATTTCCCAGAGTAAATGAACTAATTTACATCATTTCTACCCAAATACTCACATGGGCGAGTTGGATGCCGACTATTTTTTCCGTGACAGTCTTTACGATGGCATGATGCACATGCATTAGGGCAATTGTTCTTGTTTTTAGCTCCAATACAATTCGTTTCAAAACATTTCCAGCATTTTCTTTCTCCACGTACACGTTTAAGACTGGGTTGCACCATATCTGAAGTAATCTCTCCTGGCTCTGTTCTATGATCTTGTGATTGGCGCTTCTGCAATGTACTGGATGAAATGACCTGAGTGGCTAAGGGTGCACTTGGCCCTGGAATGTTAGGTACAGATATTCCAGGTGTAGGGCTTGGGGAGTCTGTGCGCATTCTATCAAAGGCATACAGAATTGTAGTTTGGTCTGGGTCTGTAAAATTACTTCCAAAAATTTGTCCAGCAGATACAGGTGCATCAACAACAATGGGCAGGCTTTCACTGTAGTGTTGAGTTGCAATTTTATGCCTATCCAGGTCTCGAACTTCAGAGTCGATTGATTTATGAATCTGTTGTGTTTGAGATTGTGTTGCATATTGTCCAATAAGAGTCTGCCATTTTCCATAGTATGCAACAAGGTGCTCCTCAAGCTAAATTTAATTTCAGAATTAATTAATTAAATTTTAAATAAAGTCATACCTTATAGAAAATTGTTTTCCCATCTGCATATTGAGTATTCCATACTCGAATAGCAGATTTCCAATCAGGATCTTTGTTATCCCGAGTAAAAGCTGGATTTTCTCTCATCAGTTGTGAAAATAGTTTTCTTTCAGTTGGCAAATGGACTGCAATCACTGCAAATCTTGTTCCTTGTCTATTTGCAAGATATTGATGAGGCAGCTTGGATTTGAAATTAGGTATTATTGGTTGAAGCCCAGCATTTATTTGAATTGAATCTGGGATTGGTAAAATGCCTGACACTTCTAGAGTTGGCTGATATAGCAACCCATTTGTCCAACCCTTGATAATATATGACTTTGGGACAATATCTCGAGTTTTCTCAATCATAAGCTGGAGAATGTCATAAAGCCATATATCATCATGCCCTGAATATTCTTTACCAGTTCGATTATGAGTACCAACATGCAAATTGTGATGAAGCCGAAAATCTGCTAATCGGTTCACTGCATTTCTAGTGGATATAATTGAATCTGGAAAGCAGGCTCGAATTGAATGATGGACTCCTCCTTCAGTAAAATTTGTTCCACGCACACAGCGCCATACTGTAAGTCCATTTTCCTTGCGGTCAAGTCCTACATCATAATATAATGAAACTCCAGGAGGATCAGACATATATCCTGCCTCAATCAATTTCAGTACATTTTTTGCACTTTTCCAGGCATTTGCAGAAAACAAAGGTTGTCCTGTAACACTATCCTTCAGAGGCCCATAAGTTCTAAACACTTTAGAAACCAATTCATAGAGTTTTTCTGGAGGTGGGACATGCCGTCTGACCAAATGCCAAAGATATTTTGGCTGGTACTTCAATTTCTCCTCAAAAGAAGAACCTTCTGATTTTAATCTTTCATCAACACGTGCCTTATCTTCCTCATTGATTAAAAACACTGCATCACGTAGTGTCCTAGCAAATTTAGCACGTAATGCATGATTTTTAGCAATTGATATCATATCAAAAATATGCCAAATATCCTTGAGAACTCTGCTTCGAATCAATGGCTTAAAAGAAGGAATCTGAGACATAAATTCTGCTGCTATTTTCATGTTTTCTCCATCAATCACATGTTGAGTAGAAGGTGTGTCTTCTTTTTCTGTGCAGTTATCAATATTGTTTGTCCATGAATCTTCATGATGACCTGTAGATTCAACCTGTTCAAGTATTGAAGTTACTTCATTTTGAAGTGTATGATTTAAACCATCATCATTGGTAGGCATAGGAGTATTGCTTTCAATTTCAGGGAGTGTAGCATGTACTTGATTTTGTTTGACAATGACTGTAAAAGGAGGCAGTCCAAAATCTTTGAGTGCTCGTGATTTATGAGTTTGAATAATAGCTGCAGGAATAAGAATTTTCTGGACTTCAATTGCTACAAGCTTTGTATGTTCAATACTCTTGAACTCAATTTCATCAACAACTGGATGCTCATCAAGATTCAAGGAAGACCAGGTTCCATGAATAATTGCTTTCTGTCCATCCTCTTGATAAACTGTAACAGCCATCCCCACTTGCATATTTTTAGGGATATTTCCAAACTTTTCCACTTCAATGAGCCTCTGATAAATTGCCTGAGAAACATAGGCATCCAATGAAACATAAGCTATTTGCGCATCAGACAGTTTGGCATTGTCCCAGTCAGTACTAACACGAGTTTGCTGATTTTTCTCAAGCCGGTGATTTAAAACCAAAGCTGACAGTTCTGCCAGACTCACACGTGCATTGGGAGCTACATGACATTTCTTAGCAAAAGAAGCAAGATCAACACCACCAGGAAATTCATTTTTAATTCCTGCATCCTTTTGAAGTTTTTTCAGATCTGCCTGAACCCCTCTTCCAGCCTTGATTATTCGTGGTTCATTTAATATGCTCATCAAAGGTGTTGGAATTTTCCTGTTTTTGGTGAATGTTGCAACTTGTAAAACAAAAATGTCATTTTCAAATGCTATAGCAACAACAGCAGTTGTTTCCTTTCTGTATTGTCCAGGTGTTAAATCAACATTCCATTCCATATCAAAGCCTATAATTATTTTTTCATCTTGAGACATAGCTGCCAATTTTTCTTGTATGCAAGCAAGAGCAGATGTCATTTGAGTCGCAGTTGACTTGATATGCACTCGGATCTCAGGTGGTAACTGGAGCAATGGAAATTTTGCATATTTATCCACAGGAACAACATCAACTGTGAGAGAAGGAAAGCACTTTTCTAAAAATGCTTTATCACTCATGTTGTCTGTAAAAAAAAAGATGGCATCTGGTGTCCATATAGCTCAAGTGAGGATTTCATTTGTAGTAGAGCAGTTTCAAATTGTGCATGTGCTTTGGTTGCAACAAGGGCTAGTATCCGAATTTCTCCATATTCATTTGTCACAGTCAAAAGACCAACAAATACTGGGACACTATTGACCATAACAATATGCTTTGTTATTTTGTGTGAATGGTCAATAGCACATACAGTTGCACTTAACATTGCAGAATATTGATTAATCCGTGGCAAATGACTTTCAATAAATTGATCATAGATGTCCCGAAACCAGATTGAGGAAGGAATATATCCTGCATACCCTTTTGCATCTGCAAATTCTGAAAATGGCTTAAAGGTGCTATTTTTCCAGAGGTATTTGTCTCGGTTATCATATATCATGTCCAAATATTGGAGATGAAGTTGGTCAAATCGCCGAAGATGCATAGTTTTTATAATTCCCTGGAATTGCTTGCTTCCAATGCCTTTCTGGAACAAAGAACGCTCTAAAGCAAGAATTGGAGAATATAGTGCACTTCGATGAGTTAGCACAACTGGAAATTCTGCAGCCAGAGATTTGGGCAAAGATGCTATAATATGAGAGTCCCAGCTCATAAATGTGACTGTATTCAAACCACTTTCTGTATTTAGGCAATCAGGGCATTTGTATCTTACTCCAATCATCCAGAAGCAGTTTTGAAGATCAAAACATCTATGAGGTCGATTTTGTATACCATGTCTGGTTAGATTGCATATTTTGCACAGTGGACACTTAATTTCCACAAGAAGCAGTGGATCCCAATAGAATAGTTCAAAGTCATAGAGGATCTCTGGTTCTAGTAATTTGGCATTTAGCATTTGGAACCATTTTGCCTTCTGTGGGACCCAGAAATTTTGATACTGATCATAAAATATAAGCTTTCCATTCTGACGTTGTTTGATAATCTTGAGCTTTTCACCAAGTGCTTTTTGAAACCACTCAGGCAAGGGAGCAGATTTACTTTTGGCTTCAGATCTTTCATCTTCCAAGTTACTGAGACCTGGATCCTGATCATTAAACTCTGTTGTGTCTTCATGAAATTCCTCAATTCCTATTGTATCATTTTCTGCATCATTTTCTTCAATATTTAGAACTGCATCATCCTCCAATTCAGGAATTATTGTGCGAACAGGGACTGAGCCTGAGTTTGCAGGAATACTTGTCAATGGAACTGAAGTTGGTGCTTGGACTGAAGGTGTTTGTAGAGCAGGTACTGATAAACCTTGTACAGCTTGAGACTTCCCTAACCATTCAGCCATGGATAGAGTTGATGGACCTCTGGGGGCATTAGAGTCTCTCAAGGAAGGCATTCGAGCTTTTAATTGCTCATTTGTTAACTGTGTCCCAAATAAACCTGCTTTACGTGGTCGACCGCGGCCTCGTGTACTAATTTCATCAGACTCATCTAGTTTCATGCTTGGTTTTTTGTGTTTGAGTGACTGATCACCACTCTTCGCATAGCTAAAAGCATAGGATGTACCTGGTTCATCAATAAATTGGTAGTTCTGAGAGGCATTGCCTATAGTAGGCACATTTAGCTCATTGTCCATAGAGACATGATCTGTGGTAGAACTCCCACTGTTATCTATAGTGAGCATTCCAGAGCCTGTCATCAAAGGATTATTATAGCTGTTAGAACTGGCTATTCCCAGAGTAGAAAACTCAGGTATGTCATCAGAATTTAACATAGCTGTTAAGCTCAAAGAAGGGCCTAGGCCAATAGTATGATGCTCAGGCCCAACTGACATAGCAGTATGCTGTGAATAATCCTGTGGTGCAGAAGAAAAGGCAAACAGATCAGTCTGACTGTCAGTAGTTATGGGTCTAGTTGAAGAGTAGAAGTTAGAGTTTATTGTAAATAATAGAAATTTATATAAACTGGCAACCACATACCCAATAGATTGATCCAAGTCAGTAAAACCATGCCCAGAGTCAATAATTCCAGCCATGTGGGCCTCAGAAGAGGCAGGGAAAACACTTTACCAAGAATAAACCCATTAGAAGAGCTCATTAAAGCCATATTCAACTAGCTACCTACCTTTCTCCATCCACTGATTTCTCAAATACCTGTAAATCCTCTTTACTCAATGAACCATAGATATTTGCAAAATCCATGGCTCCAAAAGCATCTGCATACTCTAAACCAGCTCCAATAAATATTATATAGTCAGATGAAAATAGAAATACCATCAGAATTGCTATCCATAGTCCAAGTTCACTGATTTGATCAATACTCAATCAGTAAGAGATCAGGAAAGATCTAGAGAGAAATACAGCATTAATACATATATAACTGACTTATATATATAATATGGCTCACATGTTGCTATTTTCACAGTGGGGAGGGTGAGAATACAAATAGATGGACAGTGAAGATGTAAAGATGCAAGAAAAACTAAAAAAGCGAAGGTGTGGGAATATTTTTCTTGATAAAGAAGCGGTCACAGCCACTTGCTACAGCACAGCCACTTGCTACAGCACAGCCACTTGCTACAGCATAGCCACAGCCCACAAACACCCTAACCTAGCCTATAATAGCATGATCTGATCGCCATTTTTGTTGGATCAATCACATCTTTATCCACTACCTTCAATTAAGCACTGGAAATCCATGCTTGACAAACCGCCAACGATCGACCCTCCAAGGCCCCAGGACGATTTCAGAAAAGGTTACAAGCGATGGGAAGAAATGCACTCTAGAATTATGCAGGAGCCACCGAGGGAAGGACGCGACTACATCAACCACGCGTTGAAGATCTTGCCCTTTATCGAAGCCATCTCCGAGGTGCACCCTATTGCCAAAGGTTAGTCGTCTGCAAGAACAAATTATCTTCTATCATGATTGATATTCGTGGTATCACATAGCTGTCATCTCGGGATTTAAGGCCGTGTTGTTGCTCGAACAGATCCGGGAAGAAAACGAAATGCGTGTCGCTGCGGTGTTCCTTGCAGGAACGGACACGATGCGGGTCTTCCTCGAGTGAGTGGGTTTGGTTGTCCGGAATGTAAATTATGACGCTGAACTTTTCTTACGCCTTAGCATTAGCGAGGTCGCGACCAGCGATGGGTACCATTCTACCTTACATCCCTTGAACTACGATTTTGGATTCGAAACCGTTCTCCGTCGGATCCAAATGACGATCAAGGATTGTGGGAATAGCGTTGATACATACTACAAGCAATCACGCATGGGTAAGTCCTCTGTTCTTCCCCCGTGGTTTCGTAGAACTCAATACGTGCAGCCAAGTTCTACAAGGCTCAAGAATGGAAAGCCCGTATGGCGGGATATATCGATGATTTCAAGAACCATCGTGTTCAACTACAGGAAGCTCTCTCTCTTTACACTGCTTCGAACGTCAAAGTCCTTGTCACGAAGATGAGCGATCTGGTATCACGGCTATTTGAAACTAAGCCCGATTGGGAAAAGAGGCTTGCCACAAAGACTCAAAACCTAGGAGACCGGAGCGAATGGATTGAAAGCGACGCTGCTCTTCAAGCTGTGGTTTCGGCAGCGGAGGACCCGGTTCTTGGGGGCATCGTCACAAAAAAGGTCGAGTCGAAATCCAACGAAATGCGTGATGTCCAATCGACAAAGCTATCGGAGTTGCGAGATGAATTAGAATTATCACTGGATGAATTGTGTAATCGGAATATGGACATATTCGAGTCGAAGCTGGCTTTCCATACCCAGCAACTTCAGGAAGCTATTGCGAGATCGGCGCAATATGTGGTCCGAACGCTGTCGGGTCCTCATGATCGACTCTTGCACGAGGTACCTTCCTTCGGTGTTGCTTTTTTATATCACTAACTGATTGTATTTTTTTTCTTGATCAGGATCTAAGAGAATTATGGAAGGAAATGGTAAATTTCGAGATGGATGAAAACTTACATGTCTTGACTCCTTTCTTGAGCCAGAGCTGGATCTTTTGCGTCGACAACAAACTCTTCACAAGCGCACTTTTCGAATATTATCTCGACCGCTTCTCAGCATCTCGAATAATTTCCCTCAACTCAGATCCAGAGGCAAACAAAGATCATCGGAACTCATCCAAACCTGACGCATGGACTCTAGAGTACATCGCTACTCACGGCCAACAAATAGCCATTGCCATCGATGGTGATAATTCTGGGTTTATCAGGATAAGCGAGGCGAATGCCTTCACGAACAGGATCCCGAACGGATGGAGTCTTTCCCAGTGGTGTGCGTACACCGTTGCTGGTTCGTGCATAGTTTATCTTGATACGCGATTATTGATTTGGTGCGCGTAGGATGGCCGTATGAGTGTCGTATCTACCGTAAAAGAATGCACCGACTCATGTTCAAGTTGATGGAAATGCAAGCTCAAGGTGAGCGTCACTTTCCTTCCTATTAATCTTTTGTACGGCCTTTTCTAATTTAAGTTTTCCACCTCCAGTCCTCTGCAACAACCGCTCGTACCTTCTATCAATCATCGAACAATGCTACCCGATATTTGTTCCCCTTGCTTGGGAGCCCCGCGGGCAACAGCTACCGCCGACAACGATCGAGTTGCGCAGTCTCGTCAAGGACAAGGTGCATGCCGAAGACGCAGACTTGCGAGCCCACCTTGAGACGTTGCAGTGGAATATTGAGGATGAGTCTGTGCTTCGGCTGGTATATGGAGACACGCCTCTGGAAAAAGTGAGAACATTTGTGCTTGTGACTCTGTATTTTCTTTGCATCAGGTGTTGACATGTCCGTTCCGGTAGTACGTTCTTCAGCTTTGTACTCTCGTGCTGGAGCAATCTTTGATCCTAGCCGAGATATCGTGCAAGCTCACTTTAGAAGCGAAGGAATGGGATCGCCTCCTCTATTGTCAACTGACGATCAAAAAGGCCGTCCTTGCGAGGGTTACAAACCTTTCTGGTGCGCTCTTTCCTGTGTTCGTCAATGTCACTGGCATTCTCATGCGCTTCGATTTCGAATTCAGAAAATTTCGCTAAGAATAAGGATGCCATAGAAGGTACGTACTCAGTACGATAAACCCTGCCACGCGTAACTTGACGTCTGAATTAGACCCCAAAACCTATTTCGGCGGGATCTGGTCCTCAGTAGACTTGGAAAAATATAGAGCGTATCGCAAAGATTACCCGATAGATTATACGTCAAGTGACGTAGCCGACTACCACCATGATCTTTCTCTTCTCGACGACTTTCCCTTGCCGTCAGTGGAAGGTGAACCCAGGAAATACTTAAAATATATACCTTGGGAAGAACACATCAAATCCATGGACCAAGCTGATGTTCCCTTGGCCATTCCGGATGAATGGGACCCCGCTGTCGTTGAGGAAGGTGGAAGCACGTATCGAACGTATTGGGCTCGGTTCCCGTTTGCTGAGTGAGTCACGGTTGAGTTCCCTCCCTCCCTTACTTTACTTCAATTCCCGCGTGGGATTCTTTCTCGAGATCGGGATTTGACACTTTATATTACAGGCGATTGTGTGATGTATGTCGGGGTTTCCCAATCGTAGAACGTTATTATGGTTGCTTGACATGCGAAGGTGGGTTACATAACTTGACGCTCTTCCAAGTTCATTAATGCATTTTTATTTATTCATTTATGTAGCGCGGTTCGACGTTTGCGCAAGCTGTTACACCAACGAAGGCCCTTCTGCTATTGAAATCAAGCATCATAAAATGGACCATCCGGTGATAAAATGGACCCTCAACCCGCGGATTGGACAACGCCAATGGACAGATTTTGAGGCCAATGCGGTGTTGAAAGATCTTCGCACCGACGGGCTGGTTAGATCTAAAGAGCAGGTTGGGGACCGAACGGGGGATAGTAGTGAGGACGACAATGGTGATGAGGAGGAGGAGGAGGAGGAAGAGGGGGAGAATGAAGATGAGGGAGGGGTGGTAGCTGCTGGGGCTGCTGTTGCGGCTGAACTTGGGCTTGATATTGATGGGACTGGTAATGAGGCAGGAGAGGCGCCTTCCTTCCCAGACGATGAAACCATGGAGAATCTGAACCAGGACGCTGAGAAGACGGAAAGCGACAACCAAGCTAAGGACGAAGACGACTCCGTTGATGGCGGAGAAGAAGTTATTCAAGATCCCGTGGTCCCGCTGAGTCCATATACATGTGGTCGTTGCTCCAAGGGCATTGATTTGAATTCCACGTTTTATAGATGTGTGGGGCACTCTTGTCGTGGTGCGTTGACGGGCTAATCTGGGAAATTTTAAAGTTACTCATTTTATGTTCCATCAGATTTTTTCATCTGCGAACAATGTGAATCCACTCCGAGTGACTCGGATGTCAAAAACGATGATCACAAATGGTGGCACTCGCTCCTCGTCCTTCGAAGAAGCCTGATAGAACCCGTACTCGAAACACCTTCCAACGAAGTCGAAACCACTGGCACGCAAGCAGAGACCCACACTGCAGCGGCCGATTTGGATCTTCTCAGCACCGATGATCATCTTGGCCCGGGTACGAACCCACACTCTGCATTGATATCTGCGGTTGTTACACGATTGTCCGCGGTTGAGGAGAAATTCCATGTGGCACTTACGGCGATGGAAGGTAAGGTCGATTCGACAAGGGTGGCGCTTGAGGGCCAGCTTAGCTCTACTACGACGAACCTTGAGGAGAAGGTGGTGAAATTGGATGAAAAAATCACTGAATTGACGAAGATGTTGGGGGATTTGATAGGACGGTTGAATACTTGATAAAATCAATGGACGATCAAAATTTGAACTTATGCGCGGAGACAAAAAAAAATACGTTGGATATTGGAGGGAAACTTCGAGCGTAAAAGTATTCCAGTGAATGAAATGGGCTGCAAAGTCTGGACATGAAATGTGAAAGGCGAAAATTGGAAAGCGATTTCAGGGAGAAGGAAAACATGAAACGTTTAACCACTAGGTCAATCAACGCAAACCCTCAGGCGTCCGCATGGCAGCGCATCCTCGAAGTACTTGAGATTCGGGGATGACATCAATGAAACTGATGAGTCACTCTGGAGGGGGACTGTGAGATTGCTAGTCCCCCTTCGGTTCACAACCTACTGGGTGCTCATATTAATTTGTCCCTAATCGAACCTTGGATTCCACCCTGCATCTTTCCTGCATGTTTCTGAAACAGTGACACTCAATCTGGGGGAAATAATCCATTCCGGATGCCGAAACCTACGATTACAAAAGGTAGCGAGTTGCAACTCGCTCCTCATCCTTCGCCAGTGCCTGATCGAACCTTTACTCGAAACGCCGTAACTTTCCAGCAACAATCCGAAACCACGCCGATGCCGAATTTCAGTACTGAACCAAGGCTCGAACCTTGGACCGGACCATCGGAACAGGTGCGGACCTGTAGAATTTCCCACGCAATTTAGCGCCCAGAAAGGGTCTGGGCTATCTTTGAAAGTCTAAATACATTCTGATAACAATTCCACTTGCTTTAAAAGCCTTTCCCAATGGTCTAGGTTAGGTCTAGAGTGAAGTTGCTTGTGTTATTCCTGGTGTGTCACCACTGTAGTACCCATGAAGAGACTAGGGCGCAGACCTCTATCCTAAGTTGATAACACCGGATATCATATCTTGCACAATTTTGAGGCTAGAATTCAGATAAAATTCATGAAAATTTAAGGGATTCCCACTAGTTCAGTCCAAGGTTTGGTTCAGGTTCAAACCTCTCTATGACTTGCTGAACCTTGAACTGAACTTTGAGTTCAGCCCAAGAGGTTCAGGTTCAGACATTTGCCTGAACAGAACCGTAATTCCAGTTCAGGGTTCACAAAATCTTTCAGAGAACCGGACTGAACCAGATTGCGGCGTCACTAGCAAGAAGACCTCAAACCACACGCAGCGGACGATGGT
>Ga0307517_10012725_pt1 | contig 11508 bp, 9 predicted proteins | sample 23_EM_MG_FD_194515 | JGI IMG/M metagenome (GOLD analysis project Ga0307517, IMG submission 194515) | Populus trichocarpa ectomycorrhiza microbial communities from riparian zone in the Pacific Northwest, United States - 23_EM | ecosystem: Host-associated > Plants > Roots > Unclassified | place... | reverse complement strand
TTCAAAGGCTGCTTTCAGTTTGGTTCTTGGAATTCTTGTAATTTTGCAATCAAGCCCCTGGTTAAAATGTAATTGGATCCTTGCATTTCCGCGCCATTTTCAAGCTAGTCCTTGGATTTTAATTTTTGCAATTTGGACCCCAATTAAACCCCAAACTTTGGTATTTCTTCAATTAAGTCCTTGATTTGATTAATTAAATTAATTCCAAGCTTAATTAAGTCTCAAAACTTATCAATTCTCCAATTAAGCCCTTGATTTGATTAATTAAACTAGTTAAATCTTTAAACTTCCAATCATGTTGCCCTTAACCCAAAATTTAATTCATTCTTCATTTATTTTATTTTTACTTGTTTTTTTCATCATCATTTTTTCATCATCTTTTTTATTATTTTTCAGTAAACAAATAATAATAATAATTAAAATAAAATGGTCAAAAATTAGGTTATGACAGTTGCCCCCTCTTTATAATATTTACTATGCAAAGATATTAGAAAATTTCATTTTCTTTTAGCAATGTGACCACTGTGAAAAATCCTCGTATTTTTCCACTGGGCAGGTAACCCATTACTATGTGACCACTTTTGAAAAAATCCTCGTATTTTTTCTCCTGGGCTGGTAACCCACTACAATGTGACCACTTTTGAAAAATCCTCGTATTTTTCCATTGGACAGGTAACTCATTGCAATGTGACCAATCTGAAAAATCCTCACACTTTTCCACTAAGCAGGTAACCCATTACAATGTGACCAATTCGAAAAATCCTTGTATTTTCCCCCCCGGGCATGTAAACCCCCAATTATAATTTTTTCTAGGTTATTAAAAGATGATAAATTTAACCAATAGTAAAATGGGTTAAATTAAATTAAAGAAACCCAAATCAAGATAAAAATAGTGAAATTAATGAAATGAAAAGTGAATATAGTACTAAATTATTGAAAAGAAAAACATTTGTGAGGACAAAATGAATACGTAAGATCAAGAGAGGTCAATATTCAAATAACAGAAGTTTGGGAGTTTATGTACAAATGATAAAAAGGGGTGGGGATAAATGTGCAATTAACCAGATGTTAGAACTATAAATATCATTCTACTTCTCTCTTGGAGGGACTGGCAAGAGTAAGAGAGAGTCTAGAGAGAGACTGGAGAGAAGACATATTGAAGGTAGAACATCCGACAGCTATAACTCCACCTTCCACCGTTGGATCAGAACGATATTTGGATTTGTTGTTCTCATCCATGTTCTGTACATTTTCACCGGAGGGATTTTCTATATCAATCCACGTTTAAGACATATCAAGGGAGGAAAATATCCGGGAAAATACACTTTTGGACAGTCTTCTTTGTTGTTTGTTACTCCTTCTGCCACCGTTGGATTAGGCTATAATATGGATATGTTGTTCTTCCTGATTCTGTCTAGATTTGGAACGGTGGAGATCAGAAACAAACATTCGGTATAGAAGTTGTGCTTCTCACACAGTTGGTCTGTAAGTTTGAGGTCAGTTCGGTTAAACCCATATTTCTAGAAATTTCACCATTTGATGAAATTAATATTTGGATATGTTATACTCATAATAATGCATTATAACTTGACAGTATGGATTGTTTGGAATATTATTCGTTTGTTATTTATGGTTGATAGAAATTGTTGTCAAGGATGGTATTTAGAAGAATATTGTTCGGAAAGTTTGTAAAATCGATAAGAATGTTTTATTTTGACAATTAAGAGGGAAGATTGAAATAAATAAGATAAATTAGCTCTTATAAAGATATTTTTTTTTGACACTCTTAAATGATATGTGATATGGCTAGGTGTTAAGATAAAAAAGAAAAAGTTAAATTGTGGATGTTGTGTGTAAATGGAAAGGTTGATAAATCTGGACAGATTCGTCTCCTTACTTTTGGAGAGAATTCGAGTAAGAGGATGAGAGAATTAGGATCAAGTTTCTTCATAATGATTGTAGTTTTGGATGTTAGCTAACTAAAGAAATTGGTCTTGCTTAATATAGAGCTGTAGAACCCCAGCTATGGATCATCAACCGAGATTGGTTCCTGACGTCTGTAGGGTAGTGTTTGTTGATGAGAAATTTTGACTGTCTCAGAGGTAGAACTGGGTCTCCTTCCTTCAGAGAACTTGTAGCCTCGTGTATTAGCTTTCCAACGAGACTAATCTCGCTTGAAACGGAGTTCTATAACTCTAGATATAGTTAAAAATCTAATAAGTGTTCAAACAATAACGATTGGATAATAACAGTTCAATTTCTAGCCAGTAACAGTTGGAAGTAACGGTTCAATGTCTAGACAGTAACGGTTAGACAATAATAGTTCAATGTTTAGACAGTAACAGTTGGACAGTAAGAGTTCAATGTCTAGACAGTAACAGTTCAATATCTACACAGTAACAGTTGGACACTAACAATTCAATGTCTAGACAGTAACGGTTGGACAGTAACAGTTCAATGTCTGGACAGTAATAGTTGGACAGTAACGGTTCAATGTCTAGACAGTAATGGTTGGACAGTAACAGTTCAATGTCTGGACAGTAACAGTTCAATGTTTAGACAGTAACAGTTGGACAGTAACAGTTCAATGTCTAAACAGTAACGGTTGGACAGTAATAGTAGACTTTCACGTGAATACTATATGTAAGAATATAAAAGAATTGAGTCATACGAACACTTGCACATTGAGATACTAACTCTGAAAATATATATATATATATATATATATATATATATATATATATATATATATATATATATATATGTTATTATGAGGAAATGAACATGCATAGAAAGTAACATATGAGTAATGGATGAATATGGATTCTCTGTAATATCAGCTTGAAGGAATGATAACTATGGTTGGATAAAGGATGACAACATTAATGGGTGTAATGAGAAAAATGTAAGATATAAAGAAAGAAATGATTGAAAGAAAGATTTATTAGCTATTGATATGATTATTAAAAAACATATCCGTGAATGAGAAATATTTATGAGATGAGTCTGGGACTGCAGGAGGGACCACTGGTGTGGTGCAACAGCAACAACAGGGGAGCACGAGTAGAGCTTCTACTGCAGGTAGGTGACTTTCACCTTCCTTTTAAATAATGTTGAATAATGAAAATACTTTATCATGAATGTTACCGTATTGTATTAATTAAGATATCAGACTGTCAAATGCTTAAATGTTAACAATTGATTAGCTTCGGCTAATGGCATCCGAAGGGATGGCCGGGACAAATGAATGATTAGATTTGGCTAATGGCATCCGAAGGGATGACCGGGACAAACAATTGATTAGCTTCAGCTAATGGCATCCGGAAGGATGACCGGGATGAACGAATGATTAGTTTTGGCTAAATGCATCCAAAGGGATGACCAGGACAAACAATTGATTAGCTTCGGCTAATGGCATTCGAAGGGATGGCCGGGACAAATGAATGATTATGTAAGATCCCACATCGGAAGCGAGCGTCCAGTGCCAGGGTCTTATAAGTGCATGCTCACCTTGACTAGAGTGACGCGTTTTGGGGCCATGCGTGGCTGCCAAGAACAAACCCGTGAGGGGGACCTGGGTGGAAGCCCTGGACATGGATGGACTGGGAGGCCCAAAGCGGACAATATCTTGCTAATGAGGTGGGGTGTTACATTTGGTATCAGAGCCAAGTACGGCTCGTCTTAAGGTGGGGGGATTGTAAGATCCCACATCGGAAGCGAGCGTCTAGAGCCAAGGCCTTATAAGTGCATGCTCACCTTGACTAGAGAGACGCATTTTGGAGCCATACGTGGCTGCCAAGAACAAACCCGTGAGGGGGACATGGGTGGACTGGGAGGCCCAAAGCGGACAATATCTTGCTAGTGAGGTGGGGTGTTACAGATTAGCTTTGGCTAATAGCATCCGAAGGGATGACCGGGACAGACAATTGATTAGCTTCGGCTAATGGCATCCGAAGGGATGACCAAGACAAACAATTGATTAGATTGGCTAATGGCATCCGAAGGGATGACCGGGACAAATGAATGATTAGCTTTGGCTAATGGCAACTGAATGGACGACTGAGACAAACGGTTGATTAGCTTTGGCTGATGGCATTCGAAAGGGATGGTCGGGGTAAGTTAACGGTTAACCTCGACAAATGATGCCTTAAGAGGATGGCCGGATTTAAGATTATAGCTGATTGTAAGAATTGGTGCATCTATATATACTATAAGTTGTATATACCAAGAACATGAAGGTACTACAAATGTCACGCTTCAAACATGAGATAATGTTAATGCTTCATTAAACTGCCAGACCATTTTCTTATTATTATTATTAAGTAATTGCATTCTTGTAAATGTTTTGTACTGCAGTAGGGACGTCATTCCAACAAGGTGCCTAGAAAACCCAATACACGGAACCTACTTTTGCAAGGAATCATGTAGTTGCATTCTAAATCATGATGTATTTTATATGTACCAATATACTGAATGTATAACTATTATTAGATCCTTTTAGATTAAATTCATGATGACTATTCGTAGGATAGAATACAAACTCATGTCTATGCATTTATATTTTAAATGCGAACTTCTAACCATGCAAACATAATATTATGAGTTTATATAAGATTCACTTTTAAATAAAATGTTGATTGTTGTTGATTTATGGATTGTATATTGATGATGTAAAGGTAACATGTTCGTCGATTTCCGACACGATGTGTGTCAAGTACAAAAAAATAAAAATTTACTATTGTTTTGGGCTTGAAAAGTCGGGTTGTTACAGGGCAGGTAACCCAATACAACGTGACTATCCTGAAAAATCCTCATATTTTCCCCCCCGACAGGTAACCCATTACAATGTGACCATCCTGAAAAATCCTCGTATTTTTTCCACTGGGCAGGTAACCCATTACAATGTGACCAATCTTAAAAATCCTCGTGTTTTTCAAATATCGGGCAAGTCGTCTGGAACAATTAGACCACTCGCGAAACCCTTTTCGTGTTTCTTCTTCCTATCGGGCAGGTTGCCTGGACCAATTAGACCACTCGCGAAACCCTTTTTGTATTTTATTCTTCATCGGGCAGGTTGCCTGGAACAATTAGACCACTCGTGAAATTCTTTGCGTTCTTTTATCATCGGGCAGGTTGCTCAAAACAATTTGATCCATTTCAAAAAAAACAAAAAAACAAAAAAAAAGTGGGTCGTCTTCCAAATGACTTGTTTCTTGATTTCTACATCTCCTTGTAAAACTCATATGTCAATCTACTATTTTCAAAGTTTTCAAGGCTCTAAAAAAAAAAAAAGCAAAAGTTCTTTATGTATCTAGTTTTCTTTATAAATTTACTACACAAAGCTAAAAGAAAAGAAAATTTTCCAATATATTTGCATAGTAAATGTTATAAAGAGGGGACAACTCTCATAACCCAATTTTTGACCCTTTTATTTTAATTATTATTATTATTTTATTTACTGAAAAATGATAAAAAAAATGATGATAAAAAAATGATGATGAAAAACAAGTAAAAAATGAAATAAATGAAGAATGAATTAAAATTTGGGTTAAGGGCAACATGATTGGAAGTTTAAACCTTCCCTTTAATTGTCGAAATGGAAGCTGAAATGGGCAGTGAACAGTTTATCTAAGAAACAGTTATGTTTTCCCTTCAAATTGCTATTTTTGATGTGGTCCTTGAAGTCTTGAACTTTTTGTAAGCAAACCCCTGGGTAAACTTTAATTGGACCCCTACATTTCAGCGCATTTTACAAAAGAGTCATTGGTTTTAGAATGTATCAATTCAGCCCTTAATTGACTCTTCAAACCTTGGTATTTCTTCAATTAAGTCTCTGATTTCATTAAATTAATTCAAAGCTCAATTATGTCTCAAAACTTATCAATTCTCCAATTAAGCCCTTGATTTGATTAATTAAACTAGTCAAGAGTTTGTTTCAGCGTAAAGGGATTAAGAGGGGGGCAACCAAGGGGATGCAGGGGAGAAAGAAACTAAAGAAAAAACTGGGAAACTGAGAGAGGGGGAGACTGAGAACAGGAGGAAAGAAAAAGGAGGGGCAGAACGAGCAAAAGAAAGAGGAACCGATAGAAGGAGGACAGAGACGAGGACAAAGAAAAACACAGGAGAAGAACCCCTATCTCCTCGGTTTAGAACTCCATCACCATCGACCATCGTCTTTGTCTTCCAATAATAGCACAAGCAACAACTTAGGAAAGGAAGACCAGGGAAGATGCAGAAAAACAGAAATAGAGGGGAAGCAGCTGTCTCATCTCAGCGCCGGTTGGCCAAGGACCAACAACATAGGAGGACACCGGGGATGAACAACACGAGGGGAAGATAGAGGGCAAACAGACGCAAACAAAAGGGAACAAAAACGAAGAACAGAAGGGACACGAAGGAGAAAACCAGAACAAACATAGGGGATTAAGAAAACAGGCGAGGAGAACCAGTGAAGATAAGAAGAAACAGGGGAGAGTGTCTGGCCAACAAGTAACCCTCTTTCCCCCATCGTGCTCCTGAGGCCAGCGTTCACTGGCTCCTCAGTCGTGAGAGGTTTCTTCTCCGCCATGAACAGCAAGCTGAATCACGAATCGTGAGCACCGTCTCCCTCAGCCTCGCCAGGTAAGTTCTTCAGCTTTCCCTGTTTTGTTAAATTAATTACCCTGTTACTGTTGCATGCATGCGTGAGTGAGTGGCCAGCAGGGTCACTGGTCGAAACTAGTGACCCGACCTCTTTTTTTTAGTTTTGAGACCGGGCTATATAAATAAAAAATAAAAAAATAATTTTTGTTTCTTTTAAAATAGAATTTTTGGGATTTATTTACTGGCGCTAGAGTCAGGAATACCATACTTTTTTGGGTTGCTCTATATTTATCAACGTTAGAGTTGGAAATATTCATAGGCGAATATTCACTGACACCAGAGTCAGGAATACAAATACTAATTTAAATTCACTTTGTTTTTATACTACGTAATATTTACCAACGCTAGAGTTGAAAGAATCCGTAGTTGAATATTTACTGGCGCTAAAGTCAGGAATATTATATGCAAATTACCATAGGAGCATAAAAAAAACCAAATCTTTAGTAGTTTAAGACAAAACCAGCAATGTAGCTTACCTCAGTTAGGACACTTAAGGGGTGATAGTATCTTTCCTTTCGCGTAACCAGTCCCATACCAAAGAATCTCTGTTGACCAGTTAGGGTTCCTAGTGACCATAATACTAGGTGGCGACTCCTTAAAACAAGACCTTTTTCCTAAAAGAACAAGATGCCAGATATCTGTTCTTTTCCTATAACCAAGATTATTTTTAAGGCCGCTGCGATGTTGGGTGCGACAGTATCCATAAGGTTTCATTGGTACCGGCATTTAGGGTGATATTGATTACCTATCCGGATTTGGATAGCTAATGGTATCAATAAGGTTTCATTGATATCGGCATTTTAGGCGACATTGATTAAAAATTCAGTTTTGGATTGCTAATGGTATCAATGAGGTTTCATCGGTGCCGACATTTCTTAAATTGATTAGTCGATCCCAAGCAATTGGGTGACTAATGATGTTAGTAAAGATTACTAACATCAGCATGATTACTCCTGGTTCAGTGAAAAAGATAAGTTGATTTCCGGGTCAAGAATAGTTAATGATATCAATGGGTCACATTGGTATCGGCAACCATTTCTGATCTGATTAGCTACTCTAGGTAAGGAGGCTAATGATGTCAAGTGTTCTTAACATCAACCACTTTGATGGTAAACCAGATATGAATAAGATTTGATACTCTAGATAAGAATAGTTAATGATACTAATCGCTTGTGTTAATATCGGTACGTGAATGTAATTGATTAGTCTAGCCCACTATGAGAAGACTAATGATACTAATGAGATTTATTAGTGTCGACGATTACCTTCCAGAAAATAAAAGGGAAAATATTGATTGGTTATTTCAAAAGAATGAGATATCCAGACAGGAATATCTTGGTATAAAGTGAGAATTGATTTATAAGGAGATGGTGTTTGAAAATCGTTGAGTTGTGTTGAGATTTCCAAGATGAAATTATTCTCAACAAATGGGATAGGATATTAGATGGATATTGGTAATAGATTGAAAATGCATGTTGTAAAAGAGGTTTATACCTAATTTTATATCTCAAAAGAAATTCTATGGAGATTATTACCTATTGTCGCACCCTCGCGGCGGAGCGCAGCGTTGCAGCGACCCTCGATTGATTTTGGTGTTTTTTTTTGTTTTGTGGATAAAGGAGTCGCCACCTAGTGTTGTAGTCACTAAGAACCCTAACTGGTCTTTCAGAGATTCTAAGGCAAGGGACTAGTTGCGTAAAGGGAAGGTATTAGCACCCTAGTACGCCCTATCTAAGGTACGCTGCTTGGTGTTTGGTTTGCCTTATAATTGCTATGGTGTTGGTGTTTTCTAATCTCATTAGTTTTCCTAGGTTTGATTCAAACTAAATTTATTAAGATAGAAATCCAAGGAGATTCCATGTGCTTTAAAAGCTCATTTTCCCCTTAGTATTTCAAGAGTTTGCGACTCGTAAATCGCAAGGAGGAGGGACAAAAATTTAGAAATCTAAGGAAATTTAGGGCACTTTAAAAGCCTATTTTTGCCTTAGTGTTTTATACTCTCACGGCTCGTAAACCGTGGAGTCAAAAATTGAAATGTCCTCGATTATAATCAAGGCTTCTTTCAAGGATGAGTATTTGGATATTCATCTAGTGATTCAATAATATTTCATTGGTATTCATCGATACCGACATTCAATGGATGAATGTCCTCGATTAGTATCATTAACCTTTTACCGATGATTCAATTTACTTAATGATTTTCTATATTTCATCTTTTTTTTTGTTTTATTAACAATATATTTTTGTTCTTTTTTGTATTGTTCGTTGATAAAGTCTAAAAATAAACACATTATTAAGGTAAGAATTTTTCATTCCTAAGTCTATATTTTTTAAAAAAAAATTGTTGCCTGTTTTATTGTTTTTATTGCAATAATGATTGATTGTTTTCTTGAATTTTAATTGTTATTGTTGAGTTTGCTATATAAATGTTAATTGAATATATATGATTAAAATTAATTTTTTATCTCAATTTTATTGTATATATTGCATAATAGAGTGTTTGATTGTTTTGTTGAATTTTAATTGTTATTGTTCAATTTGTATAAATGTTAGTTGAATATATAGAAATAATTTGTTTTCCTATATTTTACTGTTAAATTTGTATATATGTTAGCTTATATGTAGGATTTGTTTTCTTTATTTTATAATTAGAAATATTATATTATCACATTGAAAATGAGATGAAATTGAATAATCCAAAATTTTTGGTAGAAATAAAATAAAATCAACTGGTTTGTGGCATATATCTTGTCAATATTTGCAGGTTTGAACAATTTGGGTAATCTCCAGTCTAGGGGAGCTGTTGCTGATTAAAAAAAACAAATTTGATTATGTAATTATTCATCAAATTTGTATAGATACGTAGAACAAAATCAACTACACGTCGTGAGAACATGGTCGCAGCTAGTTCTTCTAGCAGTGATGATGACCTGTCATTAGGTGCCGACCAAGAAGAGACACTTGCGGTGACTTATGACACTGTCTCTTTCAGCGCGGTTCCACAATGTAGAGGCGGTGTCCCTTCACAACGGGGTCAATTCTCCCACAAGTACGAGGCACATTGGAAGGACGACCTTTCAATGTAAGTTGGTTTTGATTTCAGTTTTTTTTTCTTCTTTTAACGTAATTTGTGAACAACTAATTAATATTTCATTAATTTTATTGATTTTTAGGTTCACAAACATTGAGGTCACCCGAGTAATAACATCAACGTTTAAATCGTCAATGGAGATTCCATTGTTTAAATGGGGTCAGGTTTCCAAACATCCTGATTTGAAACCTTATATCGATTTATGGTTTACAAGATTTGAGGTTAGAGTTTGTAATAAATTTTAACTATTTTTATGCTATATTGTAATTATTGATTTATTTTTCATAAATTATTTATATATGGAACAAATTTGAGTGGGATAACGCGAATGACAATGTTATGAGGAGGGCGTGAGAGAATTACGAAGCAACTAGGTAACATCGAAAACAATATGATATTTTTAAAATCTAATTTGTCATTAACTCGTATAAAATTCGTTCATGTATGTAGGTTGCGTCACTTTTGGCATGAAGCACAGAAAAAAGCAAAAAAAAATATGCCAAAGATAATGCTCTAATAGGTTGGAATGACGTGGCAATTTGGAGGGATTCCAGGCAGCCTTTCATCCCAGAGGATATATGGGCATAATATATCCAACACATGACGTCTGAGTGGTTCAACGTCGCTCACATTCCGGTGTCAAGAATCAGAACCGGAAAATTTCCAGTTCGGTTACCACGCACATTGGCGGTTCCGTTCCGTTCGTTGCATATGGAAGCGGATGGTAAGATTAATTTTAATGACATCCAGAATTAATTAATTTGTTGTTATTTATAAATATATTTAACTTGAAACATTTACTTTTCTTACAGGTTACATCTCTTGGACATAAGTCGAGCCCAATGGAGCTTTTTGTCGAGATGCACATGCAGAGTGAAGACCTCTAAAAGGGGGTGCAACAGTTCGTCGACAACCGCACTCAACACTTCGTGGTATGTTCGTTCAACTATTTTTTTTAGGTTATTATTTTCTTGAATTTAATTTGATGATTTCTTTTTTAATTTTTAGGAGACATATAATAGCCAATTGAGGGAGAGATAAGAGATTTGTGGATGGAGGCAGAATCGTCTGGTGGACCCGATAGAAATCAGGTGTGCGAACTCTCCAACACTATGGTTGAGAACTTGTGGGCAACCCATAACGTCTCAATCGTTGAGAGCTCCCAATCAGTATCGAGCACCCAGTCTAGTTTGATTTTATTTGTACAAATAAAATTGTAATGAATATTTGGATTTTATATTATTCAATTTTATTTTTACATATTTCAATTTTATACAATTTTATTTGTTTAATTATTTTCTTTTTTTTAGTATTCTATACAATTTTATGTTAATTATTCTATACAATTTTATTTTTTAAAATATTTTTTAATTATCATGGACAAATTTACAAACGGAATCCATCCATCTGTATTTTACAGAGGTGATGGAACAAATTTATTGCATATGCCACAATCACTGACGGAATACGTTCGTCGATGAATTACTGATGGGAATACATATCGAATCTATCCGTCGATATATTCTAGAGAGTTTGAAAAAAATTACTACATATGCCACTATCACTGATGGAAATATACCGATGAAATTTTTCTGTCGGCATATTTCCAACAGGAAATTTATAAGTTTTAAGAATACTTATGTTTTAAATTCTTTCATTAAATGTTAGTGCCCCTTTTCCCTTTGACTTTATAATATGATTTGTGGATATATATATATATATATATATATATATATATATATATATATATATATATATATATATTTTGTTTGTGT
>Ga0307517_10012724_pt1 | contig 11508 bp, 6 predicted proteins | sample 23_EM_MG_FD_194515 | JGI IMG/M metagenome (GOLD analysis project Ga0307517, IMG submission 194515) | Populus trichocarpa ectomycorrhiza microbial communities from riparian zone in the Pacific Northwest, United States - 23_EM | ecosystem: Host-associated > Plants > Roots > Unclassified | place... | reverse complement strand
GAGCACACACCCTAAACTTTAGGATAGGTGGGGAAGTAATGGTACCCCAATGGCTTTAGCCTGAGCAAGATTTGTAAAATCATCTTACTCTCGCTTGATTGTTTGCTTGAAAGTGGTTAATATGTCGATTTGATATTATTTAAGGTCTTTATCTTCACACTTCTTGTAACCTTATATCAACCTTTAAAGAACGATTATTAAGCATGCGAAAGATCCTTTTAGACTAGATAGTAACCTACTCTTTGATGCACTTAATGACTAGAACTTACCTATTAGGTTGTACTCTATGGCAAGCCCAACATGTGGCATCTTGAATTCCACGACTATCGGGTGATAAATGGCCTCCACATGGGAATTTTACAAGAATACAAGTTGTTACAATTGAAAAAAAGAATTGTTTTGAATTGAAAGCCGAAGAGCTATCAAAAGCTCGAGCTTAGGCAAGACTAGACAAGGATCCCCTCATTGGTATGATAATGGCATAAGGTTCCGAAAACCCATGAATAAAGACTGTTGTCACCCCATGAAGGGCAAGTCCACATTTAATATGCATTTTTCTTCTTGATAACATCATTATTTTTAGCATCTTATATTTGCTTTGTATAATTGTATGATTTTCATTTAGCAGGTTGACATATAGTCCTCTATTAAGTTGCATATATAACACTCGCTTGAGAAGAAGACAAATGGAGAATGAAGAAACAGCTCAGTTAGAAGCCCAACATCAAAAGGAGATATAAAGTCTTAAAGAATAAGCTATAAGACTTACCAGTCTACTCGAATATGCTTTGAGATCTAAATCCAAAAAAGTGACATCTGTACAGCCAGTAGTCACAACTCAATTTGCATTTATACCCGCATCTCCTTTCATTCTATAGAATTTGGGGGAAAATAAAGCGCCACCTGAATCTCAACAGGCTATGTATTTTCAATCTACTCAACTAGTATATCCCATAAGGATACCGCCTACCATTGTCTTGACAGTGGAGGAATCTCAAAAGGACAAGGTAGTAGAAAAAGATGGCTTGGAAAAATTGGATGCCATAGAGGACTGGACGAGGGCAATTAATGGAACTAGATTATATGATCCTGTAAAGGCTTCTAAGATGTGTTTAGTGCCCCACGTTGTCATTCCAAAAAGGTTTAGAGTGTTGGAATTTGTCAAATATACTGGAACCCAATGTCTTATAACTCATATCAAAGCATACTATAACAAAATAACTGAGGTGGTTCATGATGAGAAACTGCTGATTCATTTCTTTCAAGACAACTTGAGTGACATTGCCCTTACTTGGTATATACGGTTGGACAATACCAAGGTGAAAAGGTTGAAAGATTTGATTGATGCTTTTATTAGGCAATATAAGTTCAATATGGGCACAACCCCTGATAGGTCAAGCTTGTAAGCTATGAAGAAGGACAACAAAGAGTCCATAAGGGAATACGCGTAAATGTGGCATAAGGCAACTATATAAGTTAATCATTCTTTGTTGGAAAAAGAGATGATCAGTTTATTTTACAACACCTGTAATGCCTCGTACTTTGAATACTTGATTGAAAGTTCTACATAATATTTCACTAACATGGTTGTTATAGTTGAGAGGATTGAACAAACTATCTGGTTGGGTAAGATTGTTATTTTGAATGAGGAGAAAGGCTTCGCTGAAAAAGAATGGAACTGAAGTTCACAATATCGAAGGTGGCTACAAATGTAAGAAAAAAAAAGCTACCAAAACAAAAATACTTGCAACTCTCAAACACCTACCTCTCCTATAGCTAACTTTTCAACACTAATCCTCAGAAATCAACCATCCTGAAGATGAAGCTACAGTGTCATTATGATAAGAATGGTCTACATATAATTGTGCAACTGATTGTTAGGAAAATGCCCACTTAATAAGCTTATAAGAGTTGAATGATTGGGAGAATCTAGAAAAACTTAATCAATGGCTACTATGTTTTACCTTGCTAGCAATCGTGGCTCAAGATAACGCATAAGGTTTTCTATTGTTGAACCTTTTTTTTCCAAAACTCAATGAAATAATGAGTTCTGCTTTCAATTGTGTCTTTTTCTTTGATTTACAACAAAACATTACTTATTTTCAGAAATCCTAAAAAAGGATCCCCATAATAACCCACCTTCGCAGCCTTTAATGATCTCATAATCCAAAATCTGTTTTGCAAAAATCTTTTCTCTAGTGGGATTTTGAAAAATTAAACTTGTTTTTGATTTCAGAAAGAATTCAATGTTTGTTTAAAACAACATTTTAACATTCTATTTTTAAGATAACAAATGAATTAATGAATTATGAAACTCCAGCACTAAGGTGATCAAATTCTAAACCATAATATATGAACATAAAAACAAACAGCCACCCTCACACCATGTCTCAAGCCATGTTTTAGATATATGCATAATGATATGTAATGGATTCCTTGTTCATGGACTCTTGAAATGCATCTCTTTGCAAAGTCCAAACCAATACACTAGACGAGGTTGAAATTTATTGGTTTTAATTGCTTGCGCTTGAAATGAGAAAAAAAAACATCTTTGTTATCCCTTTCACATTCTAAAATAAATATATTCCTTGTGGTTTCTTTTTTAGCCTGAATAAATTTTCTTTCGTAAAAAAACCCTGATAAGGATCACATCTCACACTGGGGGTAAGTGACATTTCCATGATCAATAATTGATGAAAAAGCCGTGAGAAAGCCAAAAGGCAAAAAAGCCCAAAAAACTCAAATGTTAAGGAGCATGTCTAAATTAAAAGAAAAGGTGATAGTCAAAATTTTCAAAAGAGGATGCCCGACCAAAATAATAAAAAAAGGCAAACCAAAGAAAAAGGGCAAAAAAAAAGGATTGAAAGTCACAATAAATCAAGTTAATGATAGTGATTCTAAATCTTTAAAACCTTAAAACATTTTTTGAGCTTTATGAATCCCTTTCTTTCATAACCAAAATTCATAGCCTACATTATGTATCTTTAAAAGTCCTTTTTAATCAAGCAAAAAAGCAATATGGATCAATAAACAATGCTCTCAAAATGCAAAAAACTTTTCATAAGAGTTATGACATTGTGAATAAGCTACTCGTTATTATTCATGTTGATAAATGAGTGTTAAAAAACAAAAACAAAAATTTCTCAAACAGAACCTCGAGCTTTTCGAGCCTCTTGCTTTGAAACCCAAAATGTACTTTAATTAATTTCAATATCATTGACACAAGAATAAATCATCATTTTTCCACAAAAAAAAACCCAGGGAGTTGCAAGATTTCAAAAACAAATTGTTTTAAAATTACATTAAAACAATTTTTGTTTTCAAAATGCAATATCAAGATTTCAAAATTCATTCTAGATAAAGATTTTTTCATTGAAATCAAGCCAAATAAGAAAGGGGTTGCTCAAAGTCATTGTTTGTCTGAGTCACTGACAAAGCACACTAAGGGGCAATAGTCAAAACAATGGGGTAATGTTGTATTTAAAAGGTGATTTGATCCCTTCAAGGTAACAATGAAAATAGAATGCTTTTGGTAGTGAAACAAGGAAGCATTGTTGTTTACAAGATGCATTTTAAATCTTTCAAGACAACAAGTGACACTGAATTTTTTTTAGTTGTGAGACAACAGAGTTATGAATGATCCCCTCAAATTAATTAACAAGATAGAATTTCCAACATGTAAATGGGTTGTGATGAACACCATTAATGTTGAGGTGTGTAAAATTGCAAATACTCTAGAAAAAGACCTGTAGGTCAACTTGAGCTGGCTAGAGTCAAACGACCAAGAGTAGTTGGATCAGAAATAACAAACCTCATCAATTAAGCAAGAAAGAGATTGTGAAGAAAGGGGGAGCTATATTTTAAACCAGATAAAGATGCATATATGTCATTTAACTCAAAAACATTAAACAACATGTTTTGAAAAAAAAAATCACAAGAAAAATCCCCAATGGGATTCATTAAAAAGCAGGCCACCTCGAAACAACCAAATTTCAAAATACTTATGAAATTGTTTCATTTTTTATTTTTTCACACCAATAGACAAGTCACCTAGAACAATTAGATAATTTTTTAGAAAACAAAATCTTTGTATTTTTCACTTGGATAGGTTATCCATTACAATGAAATCGATGTTGAAAAATCTAATGTTTTTTCACGAAAGAGTAGGTCACTTGGAAAATTGAGACCAATCCTGAAAAATCTTTGTATTTTTCATCTAGATAGGTCATCCATGAAAATGATTTATGATATTTTTATCCTTTTTTATGTTATTATTCTAACATGCTAAAAAAAAAATCATGCATAACACACCCACTTTTACAATCCTCGAAAATACTCAACAAATAAACATAATTAATGAGCATAAAAAAGGATAAAAATATCATAAATCATTTTTATTAACCACTTCTAAAATTTGCATAATGGCCAAGTCCTAAAAAAATGTGAAAAAATACATTTGCATTAACTTGTGATTTCTGAGCATAAAAAAAAGCTCAAAAATATTTTTGCAAGTTTTAGTAATTTTATAAAATTGTTGTTTTATTATTTTTTTTTATAAAAATTTTTTTTGTTTGCATATATACTTTATAACAAGTTTATAAAACCTAATAAAACTTGTCACAAATAAAATGGCCCATTGGGCCTATATGCAAAATACCAAAAACTATCTCTTTGAAAGTGTCCAAAGCCTACTTTTGTCATTCGCACGGGTCCAATGATCATTTTAAAACTCAATCCATAAGTGTTTGAGATAAATGGATTCATGACAAGTATCAATCTCAGTATTTACTAACGCTAGAATTAGAAATATCAACTCCAGTATTTATTGATACCAGAGTAAAAAATATCAATCACAATATTTACTGACACTAAAATAAAAAATGTTATAAACAAATATTGAACAAAACTAGCAAGCAGCTTATCTAAAATAGAACAGTTTATGGATGATAATATATCTTTTTTCTATTTAACTAGTCGCTTACCATAGATCACTTAGGGTTTCTAGTAATTATAGTACTATAAATCACTTAGGGTCACTTAGGATTTCTAGTAATTATAGTACAAGAAAAATAAAATGTCAAATATCTGCCAGGGAGAAACACAAGTTCCACTCTGAGATGAAATGCCATGTTGTCTTTGCAGTATAATGCTCGGAGCGGGGGTTTTTTTATCATATTTTTGTAGTCGGGTGAAACCCAGCATGCAAGTCAGATGGATATATCGGTCCACCAGATAGGTTCTGATTTATAAATATCATCCCTGTGAATAAGAATAAAATCTTACAAGCATTTTGCACTTAGCATAAACTAGATTTCCAATTCTCTCCAGAGTATCAACTACCACCTCAAGTCACAGGGTATTTTATTGATAAAACATGGTTTTATGTGCCTACTCTACATGAAAAAGCAATGCTGCAGCTGCTGGCAGCCGCAAATACAACACTGAAAATGCAAAACTTGCGTGCGTTTGTGATGGAAGGAGCAAATATCATTGCTTGAATTACTGGTTGGCAAATTTGATTCCCTTCTCAATAGATGATTGGAGTTCAGGCTTCAACTTTTCTAAACCTTCCTTTTCATAGTCAGAGAGAGGACCTAGCCCCAAAACTTCCTCCACGCCATTCTTTCCGAGCCTCACCTGCAAACACAAAAAAACGAATTCCCATGTTTACTATCTGACCACCCCAGCAAGCATAAAAATACAAAACTTCCACAGCAAAATGCATGTGTACAGCAATGCTGCACTAGAAAAGCACCGGATACCAGAGTGCTACATCTGATAAAGGTGCAAAGCATCAAGGAACCTTCACAAAGTAATGAACCTTTTTTCATCAGAGATATCTGCACAGCAGTTGCTAAAAACAAGGCGTGACGGATATTATAACAGTTTCATTTTCCCACTAAGTCCCCATTTGTTTTTTCCTTTTCCTTTCTTTTTCTTTTTTTTTTTTTTTTGAACTAAAAAGAGCATCAAGTTATTTGACAGCGAGTGATAGCATTGTCACAAAATTAGTATAACCTAGAAAAAAAATGCTAAGATCCATGCATGGAAAGACAATAACCAAATTAAGAAAGGCATCTGCAGAGAGGAGATGCAACTCTTGCAGCAAAATTAAGGAAAGGTCATAAAAATAATTCAATCATATTCAGCATGTATGGGAAGAAATCCATGGATACACCAGTGAGAAATATTGGTGAGATTGGAGGTAATGAGGGGGTGAAAAAAAAATGACATGAATTAAACTAGTATGTTTTAGTATGACAACATCATTCAGAAGCACAGCCCAACACAACTGGATAAGACAACCATATAGCTAAATATAACCCAGTTATTTCGGGTTTGGGGCTTAATAGAAATTCAATTGATATCATTTTTTCTTTTCCAACTAAGCAAACAGGACAGCCCGGAAGAGATTCCAAAAGGTACAAAACATTAATTTAAACTGATATATTGTGACGAGCAATAATCAGTTACAGATGGTATTCTTTAACTTGCAAACAATGTGCAATTAAGTAAATTAAAAGAATGAATTCACATCAGAGAGGATATTTGACATCAACATAATCTAACAAAGAGATTTTATGTTCAAACAAAGTTGATCAAATTACCTTAGAAGCGAAGAAAGGAAGTTCAGTGATAGTTGATTGCACATATGAACATTCAACCACATCTGGAGCTCCATTGAGCCCCTTCAAGCACGCATCAGCAAAAATGGCTCCAGCATAGCTGCGAATGGCCAATCAAATAAATTAAAAATATACAGTTCCTTTTCTTTTATAATTACAGCAGGTGCAAGGACATGAAGAGACTTGTAACAAGGTGAAGAGAAAGTCACAGAACCATAAGAGGTTGAAAAAGAAATCCATTCACATTTTCTACAACTTTTGAACAGAAGCAGACAAAAAAATGAAGTCAGGAAAATGGGTGAAAAACAGGCCAACAATGAGTAAGAGTGGCCAAAGAATTACAAAATCAGAATTCAACGGCGTACTTCAAATCTATCAATATTTTTTCAAGTACAAGTTAGCTTTTACTGGAACAGCTTAAAAAGTCTTGTAATTATTAAAATTAAAGAGTTCAACTTCATGGTTTAATCATTGTACCTAAGAAATCTAGCCCCAAAAGAATCCAAAAATCCAAACAAGTCTGCTAAATGTTGGCTCATCCAACACTGCTTGAAAAAGAAGCAGAAACAGGATTAGTCCTTGACCATCCTGGTGTCACTTACACATCGTACTTCTTACCTTGATAGAAAAAAGAAAAGAAAAGAAAAGATATCTGACAGGTAAATCTAATCCTTCAGAAAAATCAATATTACACGTGAATTGACCAGGATGAAAACTTTTGTAAGCCACAGATTTTCACAATGAAATGCTAATTTAGTGTCCATAAACAAGGATTCAAAACACATTCATGAGTATAACTATGCTCAGGATATAAACTTACGCCATTGACAAAGTTGCAGAGCCCTTTCCAGCCTTTGCTTCCACAACTTCCGTCCCTCCATCTTGAGTTCTCTTTGTAAGAGCAGTAATCTCTGCATCAGATAAATTGGCTTTTGGTGTGGCCTATAAAATAAATCAAACAAGTAGAACAAAATTAGAAAAGTTGATCACAAACAATCAGACAAGAATTCGAATAGAAACAGTATTAATATACATTGCATATAGAGTTATTTAGGAGACAAAGTGGAAGGGGAGTGAATAAATACTTGTGAAAATAATGGGAGAATGGTTATGCCTGCATGGCCACCAACAACTGGTACATTAACCTCTGAACCAAAGAAGAACAACATGTCAGCATCAGAGAAGAATTACAGAAGATAACGAGTCAAAGAGTTCTAAAACACAGAACTGCACAATAAAAGACCGAAAAAACATGCTAATACAAGAATGACATCTACTTAAGCTGAGCTCTTTCATTTACACCAAAAAAAAAGACAAGTAACATGTTATATCATTTATACACTTTTCTTTCAATTTGGCCTTCGGTAGGGAAATAAAGGTGGGAAATAAGAAGCACAAGGGTCTCAAATGAGTAATTGGGCAAACCTGCAACTGGCACCTTGGCCTTTCCAGCATAGAATGTCTTGGCCCTAACAACATCAAGGGTAGTCACACCAAACAACCTTTTCGGGTCATAGGTTCCTGCTTTCTTAAAAACCTCAGCAGCAATAGGGACTGTTGAGTTCACTGGGTTGCTGATCATATTAACAAGTGCCTGATCCCACAATATTTGTCAGCCAACATGAAATTAAAACAACAAAAACATAAAAGCAAAATAACGCCAAAGGCATGTTTGGTTGCCTTCCAACATACAAATGACTCCATTGGGTTCCAAATAGAACTTTGGGAAGTCCACATAAACCAAAAAATAAGGAAGCCAAAAAACAATTCAGTTTCTACACTTTCACATGTCCATTTTCTTTAGTGTACTTGCTGAAAGAAATATATTTTAAAGTCCAAACACCAGATAGAGCTCAACCAAACCATCGAACTTAACTGTGGCATACAAACAAACTTGCTTTAACAGAATCTCAATACTCACGTGAGGGCAGTACTTGGCAATTGCTTGACAGAGACCCTTTACAATCCCAGCATTGATGTTGAAGAGATCGTCACGGGTCATTCCAGGCTTCCTTGGCACACCAGCTGGAATGATTACAACATCAGCTCCCTCCAAGGCTTTCCCCAATTCAGCTTCACCTGAATACCCAGAAACCTAAACTCAAACAAAGAAAGAAGTAAAAAACGAGTCTAAAAAGAAAAACCACTAAAAGAAATCAAAGCAGCAGAAACATGAAGAGCAAAATGAGTCTAACAACATTATACCACTGATGGATTAAGCTCTAAGTGAGACCAAAAAACAAGTGATTGACAGTTGAATCAAATATAGATCCATTAAATAAATTTTATTAGAAATGCAAAATAAATAAATAAATAAATAATGTATAAAATGAGGAAAATAAATGTGAAAGCATCAAAAGATAGAGATAGATAGAAGGACATAAACCTCAGATCTGGTGTTGATGTGGCTGACATCGGCGGCGACACCGGGAGTGTTAGCAATATCGTAGAGAGCGAGGCTGGAGACGAGAGGATTAAGCTTCATGAGAAGGGCAAGTGGTTGACCGATACCTCCAGCAGCACCGAGGACGGCAACCTTGCGGTCGGGAACGGCCTCAGAGGCATAGCCACGGCGGAGGATGTGGGATGACGGAGAGGTTGCTAGGGATTTGATGGATCTCAACATCATTTTGATTTGAAAAGAAAAGAGAAGAGAGAGTGTGGAAATGGGGATGCCAGCAAAGGAAAGAGGGTCCTTGAGTTGGGTGGGGCAATGCTGATAGGATTATAATTTATAAGTGTTGAGAGTATCGAGGACGAGTTTTGGTTTTTTACCGGTATTAGGTGCTGTTTGTAATAATATTGTTTTCTAAAATATATTTTTATTTAAAAATATATTAAAAAAAGTTTTGTAAAAAATATTATTTTTTATATTACAATAATTAAAAAATACTAAGAAAATTTAATTTTAAAAAAATCAAATTTCATGAAAAACACAAACTTCATATGCATAATTTTCTTTAAAATATTTTTAAAAAATATTCAATGAGAATAAAATATTTATTTTTTATTTTTTATTGTGAATTTTCTTATATATTTTTATCAAATTAATTATTTCTTATTTATTATTTAGTAAAAAACTATAATGATATGTTTTTTTATTGAAACTTGATTTTTATATCATGATAATGTTTTGTTTTCAAAACCATGTTCCTGAAGAAAACAATTTTAAAACAATAAATAAATAGATAAATAAATAAGAAAATAAAGTTTTGATTAAAGAAATACAACCTTTTCTCCTTAATCCAAGTCATTGGAATTCTTACAAATATTTATTTTAATTATTTTAAGTTTTTATTTAAAAAACCATGTTACTGATAAAAATAATATGTTTTTGTTAAAATAAATAAAAATATATAAATAAGAATATATTGAGTAAATAAACATATTTTTTATTTAAAATTTAAATGGTTTTATTTTTTTATTTAAGAATATCTATTTTAATTACCATATAATTTAATAAAATAAAATTCAAAAAATTCCCTGCAATAGGCTAAGGCTAAGGGGTATTTGTTATTGCTATATAATTTTATACAAAGTAATTGTTAATATTACCATAAAAATATCTAATTTTATTTAAAAATTATATAATATCCAAAATCTTACTATCTTATCTCATTATACAGGAATTAAAACGTAAAAAAAAAAAAAAAAACTTTACAATAAAAATATAAACATTTAAAATTACAAGGATCAAATATATAAAAAATAAAAAATATATTGAAACTTTTTGTGTGTGTTATATATATATATATGCACAGGAGATGGGTGTATAGTAAAACACCCACTTTTTTAAGTTTATGAGTAATATTTTATTTATTTATTTATTTATTTTAGCCATGATTTATTTTCTTCCCTTCTCTAATTGTATAAAAGACAAATTATCCATAAGAGATTAAGGTTGCATATACTTGTGAGTTTTCTTCTTTTTTTTCATAAACAAATCTAGAAGAAGAAAAATAAAAAGAATTCGTTTACCAATTTTCAATTAAAGTCAAACAAGATGGTTGTTTTTAGTTTTAGAAAATTTATAATAAACATATTTCCTTAATTTCTTATTAAAAAAGACTCATTAAATGAATAAAAACTAATATACTTCCAATTGGTTGAAAGATATTACTAATTGGTGGATGTGGATCTTCCATCAATGGAACCTAATAGTTCCTCGATTCATTATGGTTTCAACTCATATGTGAGAATGTGTTCCTATAAAGGCAACCCAAGTTTGAGAGTTTCATTTAGTAATTGTAATGTGTAAATAGTAATATATTTGTTTTATATATATATATATATATATATTAACAAAATACTATTTTCCATCTAAATAAATTAGAGCTGGAAATACATAAATACTATTTTATGAAAGTAAACATAACCTAAAGATTTGTTGGGGAGAATTTCTAATATTCATAGCTCAAGTACGCAACACATCTATTGAAAATAAGCTTTTGGGAATTGGGATATGAGTTCATTATAACATAGACTTGTAGTTTATTAAAAGTAATTAATTAGTTACTTCTTATATTATTAAAAACAATTAAATAGTATTTTATTGATGATGATCATCCTCAACTAGTAATTATTTAATTCCAAAAATATCTTATATTCATAGTCAAATTTCTCATTTTATATAATTGTTTATTCTTTATTTTATTTAATTTGGAAGACAGAAAATAGACAAAATAAATTGAAAAGGAAAATAAAAATAAAAAAAGAGATAAATTAATTATAAATATATAAATGGAGGGATTACCTGTATAGTTTTAAATACTACAAGGAATAATTAATTAGTTTGTCAAACTATAGGAGTGAGTTATAATTTACTCTGTGATATTTTATCCGATGAGCCTTGTGAATGTAAGGATATTGTGTCATGTGATCA
>Ga0307517_10012723_pt1 | contig 11509 bp, 6 predicted proteins | sample 23_EM_MG_FD_194515 | JGI IMG/M metagenome (GOLD analysis project Ga0307517, IMG submission 194515) | Populus trichocarpa ectomycorrhiza microbial communities from riparian zone in the Pacific Northwest, United States - 23_EM | ecosystem: Host-associated > Plants > Roots > Unclassified | place... | reverse complement strand
TGAGCTTGTATATTCTTTCTCCTTATTTGTCCGGGCATGTTATTCCTTGTTAAAATAGGTTAATGAAGTCTTAGTAAATCTGCCATAAGATACACAGTTAGCTTTAAGTTTGTTCTCATTTTAGTGCTGGATTACAGATTTGATCTTACAGCCTAGCATGTTGCTTCTGCATGTATTGTGAGCCCTTGGTACGAGTGATCAGCTCTCATAGAGCTGATCCAATGACATAGCTCTTTATTACTACTTTGCATATACACTGAGATAGATGCTGGAGTATAGTGGCTATTGATTTGGGATGATCTGTGGGAAAATGATTACTCTGCAGGAACCTTGTGCTGTGCTATATTGCATATAAGAAAGTAATAAAAATGCAACTTCAACCAGTTATTTTGTAAATGAATTTTGGTTGGTTACAAAGCTGTTGTGTCAGGTTTTTCCGCAGATCTGGAAATCGATTTCATGCATGCTTAAGGATATGCTTGCCCTAGCTGCTTACAAGTTAAGCAGCTTTTGGTCCAACTTTTAATAGTGTTCTCGTAAAGAATTCTGAAACCCCTGGAAAATCAGGGAGAACTCTGTTGAGTAGCAACTTGAATTTGCATGGAATTCTGAAGGGTAGGAAAATTATTGCGTTTGGGACATTGTTTATGACTTGGCCCTCTTAACAAAGTAGAGAAGTAGAGATTAAAGGCGTGTTTCTGTTTTTACATTCTTTTTGAAGGTGCTTTTTAAAAAAAAAAATTAAATTAAATTAATGTTTTTTTTATTTTAATTAGCTGGTATTAAAAAATTTAAAAAATAATTTTAATAAATTTTCAAGTAAAAATACACTTTTAAAAAATAGTTTCACCATTTATTATTCAAGAGCTTACGTGTCTGTTCCGGAGCAGAAAAAGTCTTTAGGTACATGCATTATTATATTGTGCAGAAGAAATACAGGCATGGTCTGCTAATAGCTAATCACATGAGAATGTACAGGCTCCGAACACCACCTCCATTGTTGCTAACTAGAGGTGAGGTGATGGGATTCATGGTTTCTTTGGTGTAACCAGTGACACCTCATTTGCTATTATGGCTCCCCTTTCCTTTGCCATGTAAAGGCCCACATGATGCATCAGCTCCTGCAAAGATAAACCATAAAAAATAAAATAAAAAACTAAAGATTTGAGAGTGAGGACTGGTGGGTGGTTTCTTCTATATTAATGGAGTGTTCAAGTCTCTTTGATGGTGAAACTAAATGCTCGTTACCTGGGGATGAGATAAGGCACCTTTGGTGTTTCTTGCAACATGAAGAGGAACATCGAAGGTAGCACAGCCACGAGAATACACTATTACATCCTCCAGAGGGGCTAGAAATCCACGGTTTCTGGCAGATATTGTTGAACAGACAAAATCCAGAACACAGATGTCTGTGCATATGCCCACCACCAATATCTGCATTCAACAGATCACATAAATTGCATACGATCTTTTTTAAGCTTTTGTTTGTGTCATTGTGATTAAAAACATGCAAGAATGATGGCCACAGGTTCGCTTTATAGTGAACTTGTGACCTAGTATCATGACTTGTAGTGGACTTACAGCTTTTATATGATTGTTCTTCACCCAATCTACGAAAACATTGGAGCCATCATCCTCAATTGAGCCCAAGAATCCATCAAAGCAATCTTTGCGTCGGATTGTGACATTTGGTTCATTCTCTATCCATTGCAGTGCTGCATTTTATGGAACAAGGCAGCATACATAACTTCAGATCTATATCACCTTGTCAATTTCCCTCTTTTCCAAGGATCTAGAGGAAAGCAGATACTCGTAGAAATTAATTCTTGATTATTGGAAAGAAAACGTATTAAGAGAAACTAAATACCAGGAACCAGCTTGGATTCATCCGTGCCAGCAATACAATGAGGGGGGTATGGTTCCTCAGGCTTGTTAGGTTGATGAGAATCAAGGAATGCCAGAACAGGCAGTTTCTTGTCACAGAACAACCTGGCCAGCCTTGCTGATTCATTGATCATTCCTGTAATCTGCATGTTGGGTTCTCTCGGAGCCTGTAAACCAGATATGTAATACTGAGCATGAAAGAGCAAAAAAAGTAAATAGCTATTGGTTATATACAGTCATGTAGAGTAGATAGGATGAAAAATGTTTAAACTACCAGATTTCCAGCACCAGTACTGCAAAAACCATTGATGACATCCACAAGAGCAAGACCAGCTACATCATCCCCCAGCAAAACCAGACTCTTGCTCGAAAGGAAGCTCATTTTTCAAAACATCCATGCTTTGAGACAGCATGTTTTTATCAACTACCAGCACAGAAACTGAATTCCACATTCAAGGGATTTTATCTTTTTTGGTGTTCATGAACAAATATATGGAGTCCAGACCATATTATGGACAATCACAGGCATAACCCTCGTATTACACAAAAGGTCTGATAAAAAGGATAGATCCATGCATGCTAACCAACAAATTTCCATGACATGAATCTCATCTTTCTTGATTTGATTGTATAGTTTCAACTTCCAACTGTCATTAATGCTATAAATTGGTATTTATTCAGTGGGAAAAAATAGGATAAGGGCATAGTATATTGGCTTCCCTTGGTAGGCTTACAGCAAGAGAGGGATTAATGTATAACTTGTCTAGTTTAAACACACACAGCAAGAAAAAAGAAACAAGGCACCTAATTATAGAGCCATGAGAACATTTAATGGTCAAGAAAAGAGAGATTCAGTTACCAGATTTCCAGCACCAACAGAGCAAAAACCATTGATGATATCCACAAGAACAAGACCATTCACAACATCTTCAGGCAAAACCACAGACTCCTGCTCAAGAGGCAGTTCATTTTTCAAAAGATCAACAGTTTGGGACACCATTTTTTTCTTTTTTCACTGCCACAAAAGCAAGAACAGAAGTGAAATGAATGAATCTTTCTTTGAACTTCAAGTCAAAAGTATCATTAAGGGACAAGTCAAAAGGGTATTGATTTAGATAAACAAAAACGTGCATGTCCTTCCAACTGAATTTCTTTTCCCAATGTATTATTATCAGCTGTCTTATCTTATCTTATCATATCATAACAAGCACTCCCACAGCAAAATTATTGGACCCTAATCCAACCGTTCAAGATTTATGTAGGTTAATCTAAATTAATATAAAATAATGTTGTTTTAAAAAAAATTAAAAAAGACAAATAATGTTTTAAAAAAATAACATCAAACGCAGTTTTGACTGGAATTTAACAAAGTTAAGGATTAATCAACCACATCTGAAAAGATTAATTTTTATATAGTTAATTGAAAATATAACTTGAGTTATATGTTCACCTGTAAATTACCATCGATAAAAAATATATTTAGAGTTGATTTAGTATTGTAGTAGTTGTTATTTTGTAAAGTATTTTTTATTTAGAAATGTATTAAAATAATATTTTAATTTATTTTTAAAATTTATTTTTAATATTATCACATTTAAATAATTAAAAATATATATTAATTTAAAATTAAAAAAAATTCAAAACAATTTTAGGACATTAATAACTCTGCGGCTCTGCCTATAGTTAGACAACAAATGGGCCAACCCACTATGATAGGCGAGGATCTCTTCCTTAATCCCTCACACCTGCCAGCAATTTACAAACCTCAACGCTACTACGCAAGAGTGTCTTGATAGTGTATTTGAAATTGTTTTTTTAATAATTTTTATGTTGAAATATATATTAATAATATTTTTTTATGTTTTTAAAAATTATTTTTGATATTATTATATTAAAAAAATTTAAAACATACAAAACATATTAAATTTTAATAAAAAAAAATTTGAATTACTGTATAATAGTGATTCTAACTTTTTAGGTACAGTTTTGGATTGTTAAAAATGGTTTTTTTTTATATTTTTAAAAATATACATATATTAAAATAAATTTTTATTTTTTAAAATTTATTTTAATATTAATATATTTTGATGATCTAAAATCATATAAAAATAATTTAAAATAAAAAATATTTTTTGAACGGAAAAACAAACACACTCTTAATAATCTTTTTTTATTTATTTATTTGTAACACATAACTATGTATAAATAAAAACATAAATTACATTTGATTAATTATAATATTTTTAAATAGATTATAATATCTTTAAATTATTTATATGATATTCTTTTCATTTTTTTTACTACGCCATTTTTTCTGTATTATTTTTTTTTTTGTAATATTTAATCTTGTGTTTTCCATATAACATATTTAATAGGCTTTTTTATATATAATTTCTCTTTTTATAGCACTATTTTATTTTTATGTTTATGCAAACATGATTATAAAATAACCTTTGATTTTAGGTGCACATCAAAACACCATATAATCCCCCTTTTTTTTCCTCAATCCACCATAGAAAAGAAATTTCTTTATTTACATAGTTTATAGATTATGGGTTTTGATTTTATAGTATATTCAATGCAAAACAAAACAAAAAACATGAACATATTACTCAACAATCCCTCTACATCTGAAAAAAAAAATAGACTTTCTTCATTTCTATAATATTATTTAGCTATTAGAAATAAAAGATTTTGAACAATTCATTTTTAAAATATTTGAAGTTGTAGATTTTTTTAAAATATAATTGATGAATAGAGTAATTAATATAATAATATTTACCAAAACTGAAGGCAGCACACGCCTAAAAACTAATTCCATGAATATTTTAAATCTTATCTTGATTCATGCTAAAGGGAATTTTTATAGGGACGCAAACATGAAATTGCTTGCTCTTGGCAACAAAAAAAGATCACTCATGTTGTCTTACTCAAATGGTAAATGAGTTTATATTTTTAGTTACCCTTCTAAGTTCAAATCTATGAATAGATTTGGTTCACCCAGAAACTTAATCTTGCTGTATCCAAAGTCCAAACTCATTTGATGGAACCCATGGAAAATCGACATTTAGTCCTCAAGACAAATACCCTCCTGCTTCTTCACCATCACGACGCAGCTGCTTAAAATTTCTTCCATGGATAAAGAACTAGCCCTAATTGCTTTATGTTTGCTTGGAATCACAAAGCACTCGTGTCTATCAGGCCAGCCCATTGTGTTCCTTTGAAAGTCAGATTTTTCTTTTTTCTTTTTTTCTTTTTAGTTAATGAGATCATTAGATGAATTAGGCAAATAGGACTTTTACAGAAAGCTTTGCAAGGAGGTTGCTATGAACCCAAAAGAAAACATCACCAAAAATCTTGGCAGCCCATAAACGCAAAGCAGAAACTTTGGGCAAAAACAGGCATCTACTATGATACTACAAACACCAATACACCGTCGCCAGCCCTTGAACCAGATTCAGCTAAAAAACAAACCTGAAACTCAAGCAAGAAATCTTGCTCTCTCACTCACAGAAGCGGATTCTACAAGAGAAGTAGCTCGAAATCAAGACTGAGCATGGCATAATATCACTGGCAACAACACTGACAAAAGCAACACCAAAACACTCTTTACACGAATTGACCTTAATAGAGAATAGCAAACCTCAGACTTCGTTTAGTACAAGCAAGCTGCTGTTATGAGCACAGCCATTTCAACTTCAACTGTTAGCACACTGCAGCAAAGGCTCTATGGAGTTCTTGTATTTTTTAAACTGCATCCAACCGAGCAAAAGCATAGAGACAAATTCAGTTTAGCAATCACAAAAAGAAATCAGTTCCTAGTCAATTTGAGAAAATTGTTCATATTAATTCGATGACAAGCAAGCCCACAGAAATTCATCAATGGAATCAAAGGCAGTTCACCTGTTCAGCAATCTCTTCACGTTTGCTAACTAGCTTTTGAACTTTAGCGGCACCAGATTCATTTACCATGTTAGTCTTTGAAGTTATGGCATCCACCTATTAATGGAACAAAAGAAACTTAGGTAATATTGAACTACTTCAGATCAATATGAGTTGGTTTAGCATTATGTATAAATGTACCTCTGACAATACAGCTTCAACCCTCCTTTGTCTTGCTTCTAGATCATGCCTCTTGGATTCCACCTCCGACTTAATAGTATTATATTCTTTAGTAGCTTCCTCACACTTCATATCTCTTTCTTTCTCTAACAGCTTTTTTAACTCATTCAACTGTTGTGCTGGGAAAGGCAGAATATGCTATCTATCAGCTCCAAAGCATTCATTCAAATATAAAGACACCAAATTAACTCAAGTTTCATAAGAATTTACCTTTCATTTGTAGTTCAACCAGTTTGGCATCAAGTGACTTATCCATCAGTCCATCGTCACTGAGCTTAGCTTTTAAAGCCTTATAGTCTTTTTCGATGGATTTGGCAGAATTTACCTATCAAAATTGGAAATTACATCCTGAGGATTCGGGAATTACATTCAGTCATTGCCTAACTAAACAGATAGTATGCTTTAGGAATATGCAGAGCCTGTTGCGTTGCACCATAAATTAATACTATAAACAGATAGCACTCAAAAGCCTATATGGGGCGCTAAAAGAAAATAAAAGGCAATCTGCGTGATTAGGTGTTTATTGATATTATAATAAGATATCATTTTCCTCTTGGTGGTCATAGAGTATTCTAAATGAAGCTGTTAGACCAGAATACTGAATTGCAGAGGACAAAAAAGTAGCCATGTGCTCACCTGTTCATGGATTGCCTGCATCTGATCGAAGTGCTTTGACATTTTCTTAAGAGCCTGAGAGTAGAACTTAAAGATATCAGTAAAACTTTGTGTAGCTGATTATAAGAATCCAGTAAAAAATTGTTTAGCTGATTATCCAACAGGCTAGACACAGGAAACACCATTGAAGTAAAGTAGATTTGACAACAGCAAATGTAATGCTAAATCCAAAAAGAATAAATGGTTGAAACCTGATAGTTTCAAGAACCGCATCCCGTTTAGCATTTGAAAAAGAAATAAATAATTTGGAAGCTGAACAAAGCCTATAGAGCTCAAATCTCATTCCATTCAAAATCATTTATCCAGATGAAATATCAAATTTTAGAGTCTACCTCGAGCAATCTCACAATATCAACAATTAGAAAGTCAGAGAAACTTCTCGGAAAACAAATATTTATAAAAAATAATGCAATGAAATTAGACTGCATTTTCATAAATATGTAATAAGCAAACTCCAATAGGCTAGCCAAGTTTAGCAACCCCTGAAGGTAACATATTAGTTACCTTTGTATAAACCTCAAGGACAGCAGTCTTAGCCTCAAAGGACTGCATTGCTAATCTTTCAGCATTCCTTGCCTCTTCTCGAACTGATTTCTTCTCCTCCAAAGCCCTCTTTTAGCCCATGCAATGATTGTTATTTGCAAGTCAAAAAGGGATCCAAAAGGAAAATAAAAGCATGCAAATAATGAAAACAACAATGACAAAGTGTAGGGTGCTGCATAAAAAAAAAGGAACTAAGAATCTTCAAAAAGACATTTTCTCATTTGTTCATGAGATTGAGGAGGCGTATACAACCACCGTGTTGGGCCATGTATCTCATCAAATAAAGAAGTAGCTTATTGGTTGGAACTCTAATAAAAGTAGGACGGGTTAAGCTAAATACCAACAGAGCAAGCAAAGTTAGCCAGGTGAGGGCAGGAGCAGGTGGCTTACTGCATGATTCTAATGGTGCATGGGTGGCTGGGTTTGTGGCCAATGTGGGTCAATGAGATGCTATAAGGGCAGAACTGCCAGGTGTTTTTTATGGGTTTGGAGTCAGCTCGTCAAAGAGATTGCAAATACATTGAGCTGGAAGTGACGTGGTCTACCATGCTTTACAAGGGCAACAAGGTTTTCTGCAATCAGACCCCTCCATGCAGTAGTTTAATCCTTAGAGAAGTTTTCCCTGGGAAATCAGTTTAACTCACACATATCTGGAGGGAAATAGACCTACTCCCACATATTTGGTGACTTAGGAAACTATTTTTATCAATTCCAAAATCATGATCTAAAGCCACTCCAAATTCCTCCGAGGCAAGGATTGCCATTTTGTATAACCAGTGAATCATATCATGCCTTACTATTTTACACCATTATAATGTAGAGCAAGGCCATCCCTCCACAGTTGACTGTGGCTCCTATAGTTATATAAACTTCACTAGAGCATGCATTATAAATTTTGGATATTTCAAGTGCCAATGTTTGAATAAGTGGACTTTAATATGAAGAAGAAAATATACCTGTAATTTATCTGGTGATTGAACAATTTTTGAACGTAAATTCGCATTCTCTTGAACACTTTGTACCAGGTCAAACTCAGCCCTTGAAATCTGAAAAAACAAAACAAAAGCCTAACTATCAACAACAGCCACTATGATGACTCCCCGTAACTAAGCACTCGGAATAAATACCTATCTGTAAGGTAATCCTATATATACACACATGTTCAAAAGATTTACTGGTATTATGATATCATTTTACTCTCGGCCTTCGAAATCCGAATAATAGATCACAGATGCACTATATGTAAGGTAAGCATACGCATGTTCAAAGTGTCAACCCACATGATTAACATAAAAAGATGTTTTTGTTATCATTCAATGTGATATAACATAATAATATCATGGCGAAGCACAAGATAGTATTAAGGTAAGGGAAAGTGCATCGAAAAGAAGATTAAAACGTTCCACACAAAGCGCAGATAACTCAAATCTTCAAAGGTTATGTCTAGCCGCCAGACACAGTTAACTTTTATATTTAAATTATAACCTCAAATCAATCCATCAATCAATCACAGAGCATAGAAGCCTCTAAATTCACAAAAATCTATTCACCAAAATCAACAAACAACACATAACCAACTTTCAACATCCTTACCTCCCCGTCCATTTCCGAACTCCTCTCCTTCAACTTCCTATACGAAGCTCTCAGGGACATCTGGTGGTTGTTGAGGTCAGCAATCTTTTGTCGCAATTCTTTAACTTTGCCATCAACCTCTTGAGCAAGCGGTAACTCTCTCTCCCTCGCATCATTATACTCCGCGATCTCCGCATTCAACTACACGACCCCAAAAAAAAAACATAAAACATTCTCTTTAAAAAAAAATTACTAATAATAATAATTGCAACCTCCTCCTATAAAAATATCATGACCACCCAACCTGGGAAATCTTATCCTCCAAGCCTCTTCGCTGCTCGTCAAGAAGCGTAAGTTCCTCCCCAATCGGCCTCAATTCATTCATTTTCGAGTCTTTATGAAGACAGAAATTGAGAATGGCACTTAGAAAAAACTGGGTGCGATCTCCTTGAGGCTTCAAAAGATCTCTGAGAGTAAAATCAGCAGGACATTGAAGCATTGTTATAACCTCTTTTACCTTAATATAAAGATTCATAATCCGGGCCGACCCGACATGGTAATGCGGGTTCTCAAGCTGCTCTAAAGCTGCAAACTCAACTTGCCCTTCATCTTCCCTGCAAAAATTCAACAATCCTAGCAGAAATTAATTTATCATTATTATTTAAAATAAAAATAGAAAAGATGATGAGACTTACTCGTGGAGAAGATCGAGGTAGACTAGGAGACGGGTGTAGATATCGGCGACGAAATCTGGCGTTGGATTTTTCAGGTCAGTTTCGATTATGGCGGCGATTTGTGACTCTGCAAGGATTGAAATCATGTCCGTACGGGAGAGCATAGGGTACTCGAATTTCGACATTTTTTAGGGTTTTTTTCCTTCTTCTGCTGCAGCTCCGCTGCTCCTGCTGCTGAGTGGAGTGGTGGTTTTGGTGGGAGTGTGTTTGGGGTTTTGAATTTGGATTTTTTTAGCATAGATACAAAATAGTCCCCCTATTATCTGTTTTGTATCGATTTTGCTCATAAACAATTTTGATTTCTAAATCGGAGCTTTCGTTTGTTCTCACTTCTCAATTTTAACTTTTTGAGGTTTCCTCCTGTTTTTTTCCTTGTGTAGTGTGTTGAGTTAATTATAAATCAGTCTCACTAATTAATTCGTACTTTTTTCAGAGATTACATATTTGATTTCTATATTTATTGTCTAAACTCATTTATATTACAATCATTTTTATTTATTTCATTTATATATATATAATTGTGTTATTTTCTATTCCTTTGAATAAAAGGACTCACAGGATTTATATTAAGTTGGTAAGCATTTTTAAATTTTTTACATTTATAATGATGTTCTAAAATACAAACCGCTTAGGAATTAGGTTTTTAGCGTTTAGATTATGAGTTAGTTAACCATCTAGGTGGTGGTCCAGTGGTAAGAACTTGGGACCAAGAGGTTTGCTCCCTCTGTGGTCTCAGGTTCGAGCTCTGTGGTTGCTCATATGATGGCCACTGGAGGCTTACATGGTCGTTAACTTCAGGGCCCGTGGGATTAGTCGAGGTGTGCGCAAGCTGGCCCGGACACCCACGTTAAACTAAAAAAAAAAATTATGAGTTAGTTACATGTTCTGGCAAGATAATATATTCTACATTATTTATGATATTTGTAATTTGTCATAAAAAGCTTGTAACTTGCAAAATAATTTCTTTAAATGGAATTTTAGGATCATTGAATGATAAAGTCAATGATCTTTAAATAAGTAGCTACCATAAATGAGAGAAAAAACATTTATTATTAAGAAAAAAGGTTTTTGTTGATAATTTTGATATGATAAATGCTTTAAATTTAATAATGTATTTTTATTGAGAATAAAGATTATAAACCTTGAACTTCAAGGATTTATAAGATATTTATAGTTTGTGAATCTTTTTTTTTATTGAGAAAAGATGTTGGAATGTAATTTTGCCATAATAATATTTCATAAGAGATAAATATCCCTTACACGTGTATTAATAAAGTATAAATATCTCTCACATAAAAATTATTAAATGATAAATATCTCTTTGAAGTATAACCATCTCTCACATTAATATTATTAAGGGATTGAAATGAAAAGATGCACAGGTTTAGGCCACAAAGTTCGGCTTGGCATGGGTTGGAACATGTATTGAGCCCAAAGATATTTAGATATGTCCCTGGGCTTAAACACATGGCCAAGGCCCACTTTTACACCAAGTGAAGCCCAGAACGTGGGCTCAAACATAGCGTCGGAACCTATGAGGTGCTAGGCGTGTGCCTGGCACCTAGGCTTGGGCATGCTACCCAAGCCCGAAGGGTGCTGGGCGTGTTGCCTAAGCTCATGGGGTGTTAGGTTTACACTCAGTACTTGGGTCGGGGTGCTGGGGTGGAGTCCATTGGACGTTAAGTCTGGGCCCATAAGCAATTGAGACCAATCAAGTTGTTTGAGCCCATGGTTTTTAGTATTCAAGTCCTTAGAAAGGTTTATGAGCCAGTTAATTTTACTAGACGTTAAGTCTGAGCCCATAAGCAATTGAGACCAAGCAAGTTGTTTGAGCCCATGGTTTTTAGCATTTAAGTTTTTAAAAAGGTTTTTGAGCCAGTTAATTTTAAGTTTATCAACATCAAAACTAAATCTCTTTTTAATAGATTTTAAATATGACATAGTTAGGGCATTTTTTTAAAAATTATAAATTATTGTTT
>Ga0307517_10012722_pt1 | contig 11509 bp, 9 predicted proteins | sample 23_EM_MG_FD_194515 | JGI IMG/M metagenome (GOLD analysis project Ga0307517, IMG submission 194515) | Populus trichocarpa ectomycorrhiza microbial communities from riparian zone in the Pacific Northwest, United States - 23_EM | ecosystem: Host-associated > Plants > Roots > Unclassified | place... | reverse complement strand
GATTTCTCTTCTCGATCGGTTGGCCTCCTCACTCAGAGGGTGAGTTTTTTTCCCCTTATCTTTCTTTCTGGATAGATAGATAGATCTGATTGTTTTTGTTTTGTTTTGTTTTGTTCTCTTTGATTGATTGACTGACTGATTATATGATGTACGACTGAAGAAGTGGATTTGGTTGTTGGATCTGGCAGGCTAGAGAGATCTGAGGAGAGTGTATTACTACTATTATTATATATATAAAAAAAAAAGAGGAAAAAAATGGGTCATAGAGTGGATCATGAGTATGACTATCTGTTTAAGATCGTGCTGATCGGGGACTCTGGTGTTGGCAAATCCAATATTCTTTCCAGGTTTACCAGAAATGAATTCTGCTTGGAATCCAAATCCACCATAGGTGTTGAGTTTGCCACCAGAACTCTCCAAGTATTTCCTTGTTCTCTCTTTATTGTCATCATCATTCTTATCATAAATAGGATATATAATTTTATAAAGAACAAGTTTATTTTTTTGGTATTTCATTGGTCTTCTATTATCCACTTGTTAGTTTGATTTTATGTATCGTAGCTTATTTATCTGCCTTAGCTGGTCAAATTCCAAATTTTTTTAACTATGATCACAATCCCTCCCCATTTGTTTATTAGTGTGTGACTCTTGCCCTTGTTTGATTACTCTTATAGTTTCGGTCATATAAATAGAATCTTCACCTTGTACAACACTATTTGCTCACCATACCTTTGACAACCATTACAATGCATAGCTCCCTTTTTGTAGTCCGCTTGCCATGCCTGGTCTTCTGTAGAATATCCATTTAATATCTCTGCTGTTTACACTTTGCATCTAGACCTCTTTATATGATTTAAGGTCTGGGTTATCGATGGATGGTTCTAAATCTGCTGTCTGGATGTTTGCTACCAGGGCATATTACTAACTGATGTTTAATGCCTCTGGTTTTCCTGCTGATGCAGCGTGATTTTGCTGCCTATATGGGTGAAATCTAACAGCTAGCTGATTATTAATGTTGTTATTGTTATTATTGTTGTTGTTGTTGTTGTTGTTGTTGTTATTATTATTATTATGGTGCAGGTGGATGGGAAGACAGTAAAGGCACAGATTTGGGATACAGCTGGTCAGGAGCGGTATCGAGCTATCACTAGTGCTTATTACAGAGGAGCTGTTGGTGCTCTTCTTGTTTATGACATAACCAAGAGGCAAACTTTCGACAATGTCCAGAGGTGGCTTCGTGAATTAAGAGACCATGCAGACTCTAACATTGTCATCATGATGGCGGGAAACAAGTCTGACTTGAAACATCTCAGGGCTGTTCTAGAGGAGGATGGTCATGCCCTGGCTGAGAAGGAAGGTCTCTCATTTCTTGAGACATCAGCGCTAGAAGCCACCAATATTGAGAAGGCGTTCCAAACCATATTGACAGAGATCTACCATATCATTAGCAAGAAAGCACTGGCAGCCCAGGAAGCAGCTGCCAATTCCACAGTTCCTGGTCAAGGAACCACTATCAATGTTGCCGATGCCTCGGGGAACACAAGCAAAGGTTGCTGTTCCACTTAAAGCCACGCTTGAGGAGAGCAATAATTTTTTTTCTTTTTGGATTTTTGGCTGAGAGAGGGAGAAGACATGTAAATTACTCTTGACCTGGTAAACGGGTATTTGTTAGAAGTTTCAGGATGGATTATTATTTCGTGTTTATTTCTTGTATTTTACCCTTAAAACTGGAAGCGTGGAACTGACTGATGCAGGGATGTAGAGTGTACTGGAAGAAACAGTGGTATGGAACCATATAATGAGCAAGTATATTACACGATCAGTTTGCTATGCATGCATGTATGTCCGAATTGTCCCAGATGGTTCTTCTGTTCTGTCATGTACCGTGCGGTTCAACTAACTGTGCAGTGACTACATAATACATGTCATAAGATGTCACAAACTTGCAATTTAATAGCACCGACTCTAGGGGCACGTACAAAAAAGAGGAAGGACTACTACTCTTTCTATGCACATTGTAAATGCAAAGGTTGCAATGGCCGTTACATAATCCATGCGGCGTCAAGGAAACTTTGAAGCAATTGCAAAGTTATTGCTGCTCTTCCTGGTGTTGATTGTGACGGCTCCGATAGAACTGAATTAGCTGCCCTCGTAAGCTGCATTCCTCTACCTGAAAATCAGGCCCATTTTTTTATCAATTACCATTATTAGCTCTTTCTTTAGCGGTCAAAACAAAAGGGACAAACGAAACATTATTTAAGCTAGGGAGGCGGCGTTGAACAAAAACACAAGAATGACAATTTTGGAGACTAACTTCATAGAGGATCAGAATACAATAAACAGAATTGGGATGTAGCAAACCTGTGAATTATATGTCATTGACAACAGATCCCCACATTCTTCAATAAGAGCTTTTTCTCCTCCAGTCACCCTAGCTAGTTCTGAGATCAAATGTTCTGTTTCTTCAGCCTGCATCAGGAAATGTCCCACAGAATGATGATGGGTTGGAGGACAAGAAATGGTGGCAAATTTATTCTGGTTTAGGGAGACCCTAATTTAGCATAGTAGACAGAGGTGGTGGCATGTATTGGTATAGATGGGGGGTATGTATGCCTCAAGAGCGTAGGAAGTTCTGTATGAACAAAAGGAGGGAAGCAGCTACTTGACTTAGAACAACTATCCAGCATTCTTACCTTTTGAGTCTAATCAACAAGCTGTTTGGATTTTATAGGGAGCATGTATGACTCAAGAGCGTAGGAAGTTCTGTTTCTGTTGCTATGCCACAAGTTTTCCTACGTAGGACACAATTAGGCTGATCTCAAATAACCAACCTCCTTTAAATGGGACTCTAGGATAACTCCAAATAACCTCCTTTAAGCTCTTATGTTTTATCACTCTCAAACACAAGAGAAAGCACCTTCATTGATTATAAGAGAAAGCACCTCACCTTTGGCATGAGGCTTTCAATGTTAAAAGCTACTGTGTCCATTAATTTTGTTGCAGAGTTCAGTGCCTCCCCTACCTCTCTAATATCAACCTGCAATAAACATCCATAACATTGTCAGACTATAACACATGAGAATGATAGACTATTGATCTGTTAACCCAGAAAGTGGCAAAAGGAAAAGAGTAAAACGTACTCTAACATTTCCACTGATAGGAACTTGAAGTGAGGCATTCAACAAAGCTTGAATTGCTTCTGACAGGGATACCGAATAATCCATTTCAAAAGCAGCCCATTCATCCAGATACGGCATCTATAGAATTGAGAATTCATTAGAACATGCAAACTACAGCCAATAAATAGCACTATCGTTGCAAGTTAAATTCTGTAATTATTACATGTAACTGTATATTGTTTGGTCACGATAGAGATGCCTAGATGTTAAATGCATCCAAATAAATGATGGGGAAAAAGAAAAAGAAAAATAATGTCAGCTCCTTACTTGAGCTTCAACGATGGTCCATAGAATTTTCAATCTCTGCAGAAGGCCAAGCTCTGCACGTTTTCTTTTCACTGAGTCGTATAATTCTGTTATCTTGACACCAAGGGAATACAGGTTTCTCTACAAGAAAATAGAGGACTGATCAATTTTGAGATTGGAATTAATGAAAATTCATTGAAAAAAAAAAAACAAATAATGAGATAGATAGTACCTCAGTTTCTCTTCTCTGAGCTTGAGCAGAGGCCTGTGCTTTTGCGTTGACATATCTCCACTGCAGGTAGTGGTTGTGAAGCAGCTTGAGAGATTGCACATCTTCTTGGTGACTAGAAACTTTCCTTGTCTTTCTAGAAGCATCATTTGGGATCTTGGAGCAAGGAGCCACTGGAGGCAGTTTTGTAGATTTGAGTGAATGGAACAAGGAGGGGTCGCAGCTACTTATAGATCGCTGCAAATTGAGAGAACGGGAGCATGGGGAAGCACAAGGGTTATTACTATTATTAAGCCGGTTGAGATTTCTCTCGGCTAGAAATCTAGCATCAGTATCACGGAGGAGATCAGGAAGAGAGCTTCTGACATCATTGTTGTTATTCTTAGTATTAGGATTAATGTTGTCATGATCCGATGAAGAAGAGGAAGAAGAATCGGTGGAATTGGAGATCCCAGTGGATTGTAACAGCTTTGCAGCAGCCGATGAGATGTTGATGTTGGAGGTGGAGCGTTGCTGCATCATTCGTAATTTAGAAGAAGAGGACGTGTTGATGATGCTGATTGTGGGGGTATCGGGTCTGTGACTCTGGGATCTTGGTTCGTTCTCCTTAAAAAGCTTGATTACAGCACGCTGATGATGATGTTTCCGCTGCGGGCTGCAGTCGGCGTCCGCTTCCTGGTTGCGGCGCTGCCTCTGCACGGAGTTGGAGCGCTGCTTATTGGAAGGAAGAGGTGAGAGGGAGGAGGAGGAGGAAGCAATTGGAGACATGAACCTGGAACTGACCTCCCTCACCCTGGGCCTCCGAGGAGGAGGATTGGGGGGATTGGGGACTATGGCTGTCTTCTCTTGCATCATCGTAATCGATTCTTCATCCATCTGCTCTTACAGTTGCGAGATGTGCCGTCAATCGATTTCTGTAATTCGTATCTGAGGTTGTGTGTGTGGGTGTGAGAGAGAGAGAGAGAGAGGTCAGATCTGTCCAGTGTCTCCTCTAGTCTGTGTTTAGGGCAGCTCCGCGTTATGAGAAATAAAACTAGCCGTTGCTAACGGTACTATTATTTTCAAAAAAGCAGTATTTCATTTGTTTTTCACCCATGATCGGTTCATTTACTCTTTGGTTTGTTTCCTTTCCTTTCTTTAATTATTGTCAATTGGGACCTTCTTTCCTTTAATTATTATTCTTGGGAACTCTAATTATTACCCATCAATTAATTACTACTATTCAAATCATCATTAAATTATACAGGAACAGAACAGGCCTCCAACTATAAAAATATAATAATTATTATTTTTTAAAATATTTAGAAATATATTAAAATAATATTTTTTTTATTTTTAAAAAATTATTTTAACATCATCACTTCAAAATAATTTTAAAATTAAAAAAAATTAATTTAAAAAATATTAAATTTTTTCAAAAAATGAAAACAAACACGCCAAATACTTTCTTTCCTAATGTTGAAACCATGAACTAAGAGGGACCACAATCCACTTTCATTCATTTCATATTTAAATGGACAAGAAGAAAAATTACCTTTTAGAACAAGATATTATTAAATCAAACACAATCAACGGATCGTAATTATAACAAATCCCAAGAGTTTTTTCATGCAACACAATCCTCCTTTCAAGTTAATTTTTATTTATTTGGTGACTGCTATAATATATCTGTGAGAATACTAAATGCGATTGAATCAAGTATGCCCATTGTCAAATACAGTTCAATTAGTAGAGAACTAAGCCCATGCCATACAACACTCAGCCGCAGAAAGAAAAAAAAAAGAGTATAATTCTTGTGACATCTACAATTCCACGTATGTTTCCTATTATACCATAGCAGACAGGCATGGTGTGAATGTGGCAAGATGCATAACTGCAGTTCACCCTCCCGTCTAATTGAGTGCCACTGGTCTGCAGCCGTCTGTAAATTATCTACAAAGTTGATTGCTTATAGCATCATGTGTTCCTCAACTAATGCTGCTGAAAGTCAGTTATGGCCAAGGAAACCCCTTCCCCTGGAACTGGGCATCGGGTCATCTGTCATGCACCCCCAAAACAGTGAAACTTGTATCATTACAATGTAATGAAAATCTGAAATATTCACTTAAGTGGCAAAAATAAATAATGTTATTCATATGAAAAGCCAAGCAATTCTTCATCAAGACATGATCCTTCTAATTTTAATAAATCACACTAGCACGAGAAAAGAAATCGAGAAAGTGAAAATCTCCATTCTATAAAATTAAATGAGAAAACAGGAACAAGATCGTATACGATGAGGCTCAAGGGAGAACCCTGGATCAAGTAACATTCTGGTGATAATCAATCTTACCATGTTCTTCTTCATCATCTCCATTCTGACTCGTGAAGAACGGGGTGAGGTAATTCCTGTCTAATGCTGTAAATGATGCAGTGCTGCAGGGGGGAAAAGATAAAAAGAACTCAAAAAAGAAAGCCAAATAACCAAATATGATGATGTCAAATTCTAGGATTTACCTCTTGTGAAACTCTTTAAGTTTCATCTTCAGCCTGTTCCCTGATGTGGCATCCTCATTGTAAGAGGGAGCAACGTAACCATTATTTCCATCCAAACTCTGAAAGCAGAAAATGGACATACATTATTTACAATTCACTAATCAACATGAGGGTGGAAAGTGTCCTGGCTCAACTATAGGACCCCATCAAATTGAGCTGTTCATAGAAGCTGTGTAATGACTGGAGGCAAGGCTATACTGAGCTTGTTGTAGGATACAGAGTGTGGAGTAAGAGCATTCCACATCTAGACTCACAAATATTAATAGGCCCAAATGCATTGCAACACTTAGAAGCTATCGGCTGCTTGCTAGAAAAGAGTTTGAGGCTAATGGACCTAACTTCTCATGGAAGCTATTTTGATTGCACATGCACCTTAATTTTTTGGATAAATATGTAGAGGGAGCCTAAGAGCTCTTTTTTAAGGGAGAGTTCAAGGGGAGCTGCTCCCTATTATTTCAGATGGTTGGATTAGAACTCTTTACATCTGTATTCAATTTTCTCTCTAATATACTAACAGAATCTTTAGATTCTCCGTCTTATAAACTAGCCCTTTGTTCTTGCATATATGTCACACCCCCTCAATGCACTTTAAGTTGTGTTTGGTAGGTGATGAAAAATTTTGAGAGAAAATGTTAACAGGTTAAAATTTGAGTGTACTGTTAAAAGTGTAAAAAAAGGTTGACGGGTGTAGTGTTAAGGATGTTTGGTAGGAGGTAGAAATATGATGGATAATAATGGGTCTCAAAAAAGATAAAATCAGTATTTAAATTAAATATAACTGTTAAAAATTAAATAACATATATTTGTGGTCTAGAATTGAAGGGGCAAAAAAAGAAAAGAATAGAATATTGTTAACATTTAACCCCTTTTTTTAGACTAGTAACATATCTTTGGCAGAACTTACTTCACTTAAGGGGCCATCATGGTCATCACCAACAACTTGCAAAGTTTCGAGCACAGTCCCTGTCGATCCTCCAATTAAAAGCACCTGTAAGATTGTTTAGAATAGCCAAAAGAATGAGTTTCAAGCATACAATCCATATACGAGTCTTACATGGAATATACGTTCATGGAAGAAAATAGTTGATTTACTTTCAGATATCGGCTTCTTCTTTTTTTTGTAAATAGGTGTTTAAAATATAGCAGTTAAATTATTGTTGACTTTATTTAAATTTCAAGTGAATGGGAGCCTTTCTTTTTATTAAATTATAGTCTATAATAGATTATGGATTGTTCTTCACTCTACCTAAACAGATCCTTTACAAGCACAACATTAGAGATAGAAACTTGGAATGCAGTCTTTGTAAACTTCAGAATCTCTTTAGCAGTGGGATTTCTTTTTCTTTAAAGATATAAAAAAAAAATCATTAATGCCTTCCATTAAACTTTGAGACTTGAAATAAAATATAAATTAGCCCTTTGGTACATCTCACAAGTTACAGGTATCATTATACACACTTGAACAACCCTAAATGATTCCCTTGCTTTTGTTTACCTCTCAATTTTTAAGAATAGAGACCCACATAATTCTCTTATTCCTCTTACAATGAAACCCTAAAAATTTTACAAGTTTAGCCCACGTGCATTGATGGTGATACTGCCTAATAAGTATTAAGGCTATCATAATGCCATGCGTGACTTTAGCTATGGTCCATTATGTAGAAAACTTGTTCACAAAAACCCCAGTCACCTCCCGCCAGAGCAATCAAGTAAGAAGGCATAAGAAGAAAATGAATAGAACACATTCGCAGAGAAAAGGAAGGGTGCAAAGCATGGGAACCAGTGGAAGAAGCCCGACTGATGACAAAAGACTTGATTGTTTATTTCTTTCCAAAGAAGGTAGCTAATCACCTTGCTACTGTTTAAATAGTTTGTACTTTCTAGTACACTGTTAAACTCATATCTGAGTTCTAGTATCCAACTGAAAGATGAACTCGTGCACTATAGAATGGTATGCTATAATTTGTCCTCAAGTTTTCATCAGAATGAATTGAAAGAGAAGAAAAAACAGAAAGTTTGGATTTTATTAGAGTGAGCTTGCCTACCGTCAACACAACTATGGCAGTGGTTGCAGTGAATATAGTCTGGCCATGTCCTTCTGGAAGATCATGAACCGATTGTAGCGCAAGGGCAAAAGCCATGGCCCCTCGAAGTCCTACTCACACCAGTGATTCATTAAACCTAACAAAAATTAAAAATAGAGAGGATTTATGGAATCAGAGAATACTGCTCTTCCTACCACTGTACCAAAGCGCTTTCTGATGTTTTACAGGTATTTGACGTGGTGCAGGTCGAACCAAATTGACTAAATATGCACAAGAAAAGACATTCGCTGCCCTACAAAAAAAATTGCATAACCAATTACAGTTCCAAGAGACAGGATAGCATGTACAGCAGGGTTTCGTAAACATTAATGCCAGAAAAAGGAAACTAAAAGCCATCAGATTGGTAAGATAACAGAGGTAGAATGATCAACATCTTTATTTGAGGTGAAAGTAAATGCAGCATTCATACCTTGCAACTCCAATAAATATCTGAGATGGTCATAAAGTTAAGGAATAACAACACAAACTGTTACTTTAAAAGAGTTTCTCCAACATAGATTTTTGATGAATCAAAAAAGGATACAATTGAGAAAAAAATAAATCCAACATGGGACCAACTATGCTGTTCCATCGCAATATCAAATCCCATGTATATAAATCTGCAAATTAGGCATACAAGTCAATCGAGGTGCAATATAGGAGGAAAATAGAAGTAATTCAACCACCCAATATGGGAAAGATAACAAATATTCCCTTACACAAATGTCTCAGCTAGTGATGATATCAGGTGGAAAAATGCAGAAACAAATCGCTGTGAATTTTCTGACAAATTTGAGTAGGTATAATGCTTCATGACCTAAAAGGCAAAAATATACAAATGTATTTCCATGTCTATGCTCCAATAATCATAAGTCGTTGTATGGTAAATATATTTAAATGTCCACTTACAATTCCAGTGAACAATATGGACACTATACCAGTGAGGCCAAGACCTTCTGCAAGCATGTACCTAGAATGAAAGTTTAACATTAAATTGCACCAAAATCTAGAACGAGGAAACATGATACTGAACATGAAAGAGAGCGAAGAATCAAGCTTACGAAAAATATGGAAAAAGGACAAAAAGGCAGCATTCCAAGTTTTGCAGACTGAAAAGAGAATGACATATCGATTTTAATCAGGATTTTTATGTAACTCAGTAAATCAAACAAAACATACATAAATATATATAAAGAAATACTCACTTGTCAATATCCAAACCAGCATACTTGAAAAGGTTCAAGGAATTAAGGTTTGACAATACATTTGAGCATGCAAAAGTTGACAGATTAAAAGCACTTGCTTCACAAACACAAAGACATGTGTGCGCAAAGATAGAACGAAAAGGATATCAATGCAGAAATAAATCCAACTCCCACACCTGTAAAGAAGTATGTAGGGCATTGTTAGTAATGTTGATGTGAACATAAAAGTTCAGATGACGTGGTAATATCAAAATCAGAAAAACCAGAATTGATGAAAAATCATTTCAAGGAAAGAAAGTTGTTATTGTGATATCAATAATGCAGATATTGGCTGTATTTTGATAAGAGAAATAATGCACATAATGAAAGACCCAATAAAGAACCTGCAAGCATCTTCTTAGAAAGTTGATAAACTGTGAGTTTGAAATAAGAGGCACCCTGTAGAGTGTTCTAAAGTGGGTACTTTTTTGAAGTCGGCTAATATTTGCATTTCAAATTTTAAATGTAAGTGATCACAAAAATTATGTTTTTCTGATGCAGTGTGATGAATGCATTTTATGAGACCAACCTGCAGACAATGAGCCAACAAAGGTTTCAAGAAACCTAAAGACCACCATGAAGAAATTCTGTCCAGGTGCATGACTTTTTAACGAGGACATTGTTCTGCATAGCAAAATACTGCTTAATTTAAAGCAGTTCATGGACTATTTTATCTGCTGAAATCAAATGCACAAGCTTTGAGTACCTGTACAAGGATATTGCCATCTACCAGTTGGACAGCATGCAAAAGAGAGCCACAGAATCCAGTAAATACAGGCTTAAGCAAAAAATTTAAACTACAATTCCATAGCAATAAAAACTTACAGCGTCATTCAAGACAGATTCTCCAAACACCAAAGCATAAAGGTTCGTATCTATGCCAAGTTCCTGCAAAGAGCATCAAACATAGACCGTTAATTTAAATATCAAGGGAAATGACAGACAGTGAATCAAATTTGAAAGTTAGATACAGATTTCATGGCATTCAGCTCATATTTCAAAAATTAGTGACAAAATGGGCAAATATGAGTGGATCAACATTAAAGTGAGATAATGGACAAACTCTCTCTCTCTCGTGTAAAGCATTTTAGAACAGTTATCAAAACACATACACCAGGTCTCTATACACATATCAAAAGCTACCTCAAGCACTTGTGCAGTCATCAAAATCAAGAAAAACTTGAAGCCTTTGAATCATAAGCATTACAATTTTAATTGAATTTTCTTTGCTCCTTTTCGCATAAGGAATGGTGCCATCTTACCTCTTACCTCTTAGAAATACCCTGGATATTCTCAAGTAAGCATGCAAGTCAGGCCATGCATCATGCCCATCAAACATGTTCTTGGATTAAAGGAAACGAAAAGATGGTCTTTTCCAAATAGACACGGATACTATTGAAATGTTAGAAATTTAACTCAACTGAGCCCTGATCCAAATAGTTGACAACATTTTTTTTTTGTCACCAGGGAGGCTCAGACCTGAGCTGGATGGAAGATAAATACAGAACACCAATTGAGCTAGAGCTCATTGGCAGTTGGCAGTCGATCCCAAGAGTTCCTTTTCTCTATCCTGCTCAATTTAAGGCCATATATAATTGAAGATGTTAAAAAATGCAATCCTCTCATATTTCCAGCCAAGTCAATTTTGGTTAACTCTTATTCTTTTCACTCTTTCAGCTAAAGTACAATCAATTCTTCTCCATCACTGTAAAGGTCTATGACACATACAGCAAAACCATCTTACATGACATTGTCTTAACTCTTCCTCAATTTTTTGTAACCTCTACTTTTCTGGCATTTATGCTGTACTCAACTTTTTTCAAATACAACGAAGGTATAGTACTGTTTGCAGTTCCATCACAATAGTTTAATGTGGCCTGTGATTTCTGTATCACCCAATATTCTATGACATAAAGTATAGTTATCGTATTGCTATCCAATGAAAAATCAACTTCAACCTTCATGATCAATCCACCGTTTCATCCAACCAGC
>Ga0307517_10012721_pt1 | contig 11509 bp, 16 predicted proteins | sample 23_EM_MG_FD_194515 | JGI IMG/M metagenome (GOLD analysis project Ga0307517, IMG submission 194515) | Populus trichocarpa ectomycorrhiza microbial communities from riparian zone in the Pacific Northwest, United States - 23_EM | ecosystem: Host-associated > Plants > Roots > Unclassified | place... | reverse complement strand
CACGGGAATTTTGGTTTCTGGTGACAGTAATCGCACCAGCCCGTCGTAGGACCTTGGATCTGGCCACCACCAAACTGTGCCATGTTGTTCAAGCGCGAACGTCGACTCGAAAACGAGAGCGATAATGGTAGGGAGGAAGGCTCAAAGACCCGGCACGCAGGATTTCATCTTTCCCACGTCAAGGAAAGATTTTATACAAAGGGAGGTTTCCGAGGGGTTGCATCGATAAAATCGAACCGAACTGGAACGATCCAGAGGGAAAGAATTGTTTTCCAAGCGCGCGGCCTGCCTCCCGCCACAAATCAGGGACCACGCGGGTGGCTCAGCGCCCGGTAACAGGGTGCGGACAATGTCAGACCTCACTTGCGCTAGAAATAACAGGTACATTGTCGCTGTATATCACAACGTTGGTTCAGGCCAAACAATCATCTAACAAGTTTCCATCATCGCCGCTCCACCTCACGCAGTTGAGTGCGGAGACGTTCGAGAGCTTTCCCAAGTTCGTTTCTTCCCTTCCCGTCTGCCCCACAGCCCCAGAACGCATCTTTGTCCGAGTTCTACGGGGGATCCGTAAGCCCATGATAGGGAATTTCGACTCAGCAAGGCGCACGAACCTCGATCAATTCCGCGTCTCCTGTAGCCAGTAATTCACGCTTGAGATCCTTATGCTGTGTGAATTTGTGGTATATCGCAAAGTTCATCTACACCAAAAGGCGGGTGAGAACTTGTACTCACCAAAGAAACAAGAAGGGAGACGTACTGCGTTGATATTTTCACGACTCCAGTCTGGCCGGACCTCTTGAGCAAACCTCCGAGCTTCGGAAAATGCGACACTCGGTCTGGTGGAGCATGTCCTTATGTGTTCCGCTAGCCCGGGTCGATGAGCGAACTGGAGCGACGGGATGTTATAAGGTGCTATCACCACAAAGGTTTGGCGCGAGTTTTATATACCTTGAAGGATTGGAAGAGGTGTTCGCTCGTTGGGTACCTCCTACCCTCATACATCACGGAGTGGGCCGAGAAGTTCGTGAACCCGTAGTGAGGCTCGTGCCTATGGTAGAACAAGATCCTGGGACGTTGATACGAGTTCTTGCGAAGCCGATTCGGAATAAGTGCATTGCTTGTGGCCACTCCGGGGATAAAAGGATGGTCCACCGGTGATGAGATAGACGTGCGTCCAGGGGTAAATGCCGGAGGGTGTGCAACGCTGTTGCGTCGGCGACGCGGGTCGAGTTTGGCCATAAGCTGAGCGGCGTGCTGCCCGCCAACCTGTATCAGACTTCGACCCTCGACTTGAACGCCAACTTCAACACTTCCAGCGATCCACCCGCGCTGAGCCCATGTACGTGAAACGCCCGTGCTAACAGGCGAGAGGCCCGTTCGTTGTTGCAAGTTCTGGTCGTGGATGAATCTGCTATCAGGTGGGGTGGAACTGCTTCGAGATTGTTTCTTGTCGTTGGTCGACCATTTCGAACGACCTTCTCTTGTGTCAGGTCTGAATTCTGGACTGGACGTATCCTGTGTGCTACGAGGGTCGATTGGATGGAAAGAGTGAGGGCTCTGGTGAACAGAAGGTGGGAAGTGTGAGAAAGAACCCGGCGGTGGCATTGGTCCTTGGCTTCAACCGTCGAAATTCCCCTCGGAGACGGTGGTGAGTGCGAGACTGATCTTAACAAACCTACAAAGGTCCAGCCAGGTATTTATTTGCTTTACAACCTATTATGGTCATTCTACGGTCAACTTGACACCGTTCGGTGGCTTTACCTTCCTGGAAAGCGCCTTTGAGAAACGTCCTGCCTTGGTTGGCCGCTCTTTCCGCACCTTACCCTCCGCCCACTAGTTTTGGCGTATTCTCAGCTCGCGTCTGCCATCTGTCAATGCTCTCAAGGCAACCACACGGACGTAAATGTTCTTGGCTGGGACCCCGGATCCAAATGAGCGCCTCCACTCTGGATGAACTGGCTGGACATTTCGCCTTTTAGGCGACGCTGACACCGGTTCCGTTCCGCTGGGCTGTTGTATCTGTCCGACAACAGGCCTGTTCCGTGCACCTGAGTTTCATCCGAGTGGTGCCTGGTTTTGCACCTCTTTACCTTCCCTTTCCCTATCTCTCCGCTATGCACTTCGGGTCCCTCTTGAAGAAGAACCAGAGGCTGAAGGCGTTGAAAGAGGGTGACCCAGAATACGAACGCAGCAAGTCAGCATTCGTAATCCGAGGCAATCCGTATTAACCTTCCGCCTTTTTCTCAGTTAAGCAGCTGTTCGAAGAGGGTTGGTTACACCCAGACAAGCCGCTGCCCGCTGTCCGGTCGGTATTCAAGCTCCTCAAGACGGGCGACGAGATGTGGGATTATCACTCGTACAAGTAGGGGCCACATCTTTCCGACTCTTCTCACACCTCTGACCCACGTAATCAGCTCGACCATAAAAGCTGAGGTTGGTGGTGGTACCGCGATCTCGGGTCTGTTCTTCCACGGGACGAACAGGGCATGCACCTTGGGCGACAAGAGGACCAAGGACGAGCTATGCAGCAAGAAGGAATGTAGTTTGTGTGCGATCATCCGTGATTCGTTCGATGTTAGCAGGACTGGTATGTAAACACCGTGGGCTTGTGAAAATCCTAGATTTTGTGAGCTGACATGACACCGGTAGGAACGAAGCATCATTTCAGCAGGTTCGGACCTGGAATTTACACGTCCGCGTGTTCTTCGAGTAAGACCCTGTTCCCTCCCCCCATTTTCCGACGACCGTACGACCAACCCGTATAAAAGAGGCAGATGACTACTCCAAGAACATCATTTCGCCTTCCAAGGTTAAATCCCGTGCTCTTCTCCTGAACACTGTCGTGTATGGAAACCCTCACAGATTATACCACACCAACACCTCAGCGAGTTCACTCAGATCTGGATATCACTCTGTGGGTATTGCAGAACTCCATGATTCCACACGATTTGGGTGAGCTGATGCATTATTTGCACACAGGTGATGGGAATCCCTGGACGTGATCTCAACTACGATGAGACGGTGGTGTACAAGAACGAGGCGATTCGACCTGTCTATTTAATTACTTATGGGCAGCAAGCAGCACCGGAGAAGTTGAGAAAGCGCAGACCATAGTGAAGGATTTTCCCGCACAGCACCGCGTTGAAGGTTCGAGGGCAAGGGATGGACACCTTAACCCGTAAACTATACGCTCATTCACGCATGCCATAATCACTCTCATTAGTTTTTGTAGCCACTCTTTTTCTTCTACGGGTAGTTGCTCATGCTCCTGGTTTTGCAGTAAGCTCGATTTCTGAGTTGACCGATCAGATCACGGCTTTGCACTCGAGTTTCTTGATCCCGTCCATCCACCAGTCATCATGGCATTATCAACGCACACGACCCAGACGGGTTTCCTTCTGCCTTCTATACACTCTGCGCCGCCGTTCTTCACGTTCGTGTGACACTTCCTCCGGAATAACCCTCTCCTCACCACCCCACTGCGCCTCCTCCTGGAGGGTAGTCAACAGCCGAATCCCGCTACGCAAGCAGTTCTGACCGAGCAATGGACGAAACTCATACTTTCATATGCGAGGTTTAGGAAGCTGTTCACGCTTAGAGTTGAGGATGCTGAAACCGATGGGGGTGATTTGGACGAGGTGTTGAGGAATCCGAGGATCAATCGTGTGCACGTTCTTCGTGCCGGTCCCCTCCTGTACTTACATTATTTACTTAGGGAAACTACCACCGTCGCACCTGCAGTACATTATCTCCCAGATGGTTGCGAAGGACCTCGCGGTGTACGAACCTGCTAAACAAACCCGTTCCGTCCTACTGTATTGGCGACTCCCGGAAGAATGGGCCGAGGTGCTGCACGAATGGGTAGGCCTCGACGACTAATTTCTCGGGTCCGATAGCTAAATTGTGTCGTTCGCGGGGTATTTTATCCAGGCATCCTCGACTGGTCAGCTCAATACCATCATGACGTTCTACGAGATCGTAGAGCCATCTATTCCCTCGGAACTTTCGAATCTGCCGATCCCATTGTTGAAGAAGGCGATCGCGATTTTGGCAAAGACCGCAAGGGCGCAGAGTATCGTTGTTGCAGATGGAGAGGGGGTCAGATTCCCAGCTGGAACTTCCGGGAGGTAGTATTCGCATCCTTGGCTTGAGCCCTGCTGCTGCGTTTCGGGAATGTACCTAGGAAAGAAAGGGGTTCATGTGTATTGACAAAAAGCCAACCGGAAAATGCCGTGCTACCTCCTTCTACCGCTCATGCCGCACCGAATCGTCGAGATCGACGAGCTGGCGAGACTGGTCATCGAGGAATTGGTCGAAACCAGTCCACGAACAACCGTTTCATTCGCTCTCACTTGCCGGCCCCTCAGTGGACCTGCACTTAGTTCGCTCTGGAAACGACAGTCTTCGCTGATCACGCTCGTGAAGGTGTTGCCGCAGCACACCTGGGTCGAGGGAAAGTACTATCTCGGATCCCTCGTAAGTGGGTGTAATTTTCGCTTGGGTCATATCCTGTATCGATTTCCCTAGGCAATCGAACACAACCCCCTACCGGAGGACTGGGACAGGTTGCAACGATATGCTTCCTGGATGCGCGAATTGATCATCGGGCTGGAAGAGGGTGTTACCAACGACACCCTCTCCCGTCTTTCATCCAATTCACCGGACGGGGTGTTGTGCCCGAAGTTGGAAAGGCTCGACTGGGAGGTTGACTTCTTATGTGCTCCCGTATCCTTATTCCGCCTTTTCCTCTCTCCCCGTTTGAAACGTGTCAGTCTCTACACCCGTTTCTGGTGTACCGGCGTTCCGCCGGAATATCTGCCATTTGTCAAGGAGGTTATCTCGTGTTTACCCGCTTCCCTTGAAGCTCTTTCCCTAATGTGTGGCCCGTGGAAAGGAGAACCTCTGAAGGATGCAATATCTTCCCTCGTCCTGCGATGCGGGCCACCGCTCAGGAGTTTCGGCTCCAGCACAGCGTTGCCGGAGGAGGCCGTTTACCACCTCACGCGGCTTCCGAACTTACGCTCCTGGGTTGTGGTCGGTGAACCGCCTCAAAATTTCCCACCAGCCACTTTTCCGCCCCTCGAAGAACTCCGTATCGAACAGGGGGCCCTGCCGTGGCTCTATCTTCTCGCGGCGCGCGAGGAGGGAAACCCCGGGATTGCCTCACGCCAGCAGCAGCGATAATGAACACGAACATCAAAGGAACATTAAAGCACCTCTATTGTCCTGAGGGCACACCCGTTGACTCGGCGTTATTATCTTGCGCATCGTCGTTCCGGAATTTGGTTACGCTGTACGTGCGGAGCAGTTATTGCGGGATTGTGGGCGTTTGTGCCTTTGGCCTAACGGACGATGATGTGGAGAACCTTGCCGTTGCGTTGCCCTCCTTGGAAACCCTTCAACTCGGCAAAGTGTGCGGCTTCAATTCTTGTCGCACCACCGCCTCCTCCCTCCTGTCGATATCCATCCATTGTCTCGGACTCATGCACCTGAGGATCCACTTCAACACTCAAACCATCGCCGGTGATATACAACGTCTGCTCGATGAAGGCTCTGGGCGTGACAAACCGAGATGCAAGCTCCAGAATTTATGGGTTGGAGGTTTGCCGCTCCGAGTGTACAAGGAGGACATTGGAACCGTCGCGATGGGGTTCGCGGACATTTTCCCATGCCTGGAGGACCTTCCGAGTTACGGTGGTGATTGGAGAAGTTGGAAAATGGTGGCGTCTAGGTTACGGGATTGATTGTCCCATAGCCTGGGTGTACCCAACGTCTCTCATTTGTTTCTTCCGCTCGGTACAACCTCACGTCATTTTTTGTTTTGTGTATTTTACACGTGGAGGTGAGGTGCTTTCGCACAACTTCTCTTTGCTGATGTAATTCGTCGAGGGTGTGTTGGCGTTGGGTAAAGTCAGGCGGTAGTGCCGGGACACCAGATGGGAGTTGCCGTCTTCTGCCAGACCGGCGATTGCCGGTTCTACTCAACTGAACACGACCAAGACGACTCATGCTACCTCCAATCTTTGAGATCGACGAACTGCTGAGACTGGTCATTGAAGAATTGGTCAAAATCAGTCCACGGACGGCCGTTTCGTTTGCTCTCACTTGCCGGTCCCTCGAGGAACCTACGCTCAGTTCACTCTGGAAACGACAATCTTCGCTGATCACGCTCGTGAAAGTGTTGCCGCAGCGCACTTGGATTGAGGTAAATGGCTACGTCAGATCCCTCGTAAGTGGGTGCAGTTTTCGCTTGGGTCATATTGTTTACCGATTCCCCTAGTCAATCGAACACGACCCCCTACCGGAGCACTGGGACAGGCTTCGGCGATACGCTTCCTGGATGCGCGAATTGATCATCGGGTTGGAAGAGGATATTTCCAACGACACCCTCTCCCGCCTTTCATCCAATTCGCCTGACGGGGTGTTGTGCCCGAAATTGGAAAGGCTGGAATGGGAGGTTGGTGTCGCGTGTGTTCCCTTATCCTTCCCCCGCCTTTTCCTCTCTCCCCATTTGAAACGTGTCAATCTCTACACCCTTCGCACTTATCTTAGCGCTCCGTGGGATCACCTGCCGCTTGTCAAGGGGGTTATATCGTGTTTACCCGCTTCCCTTGAAGACATCTCCCTAATGTGTGGCCCGTGGAAAGGAGAACCTCTGAAGGATGCGATATCTTCCCTAGTTTTGCGATGCGGGCCACTGCTCAGGAGTTTCGACTCCAGCACAGCGTTGCCGGAGGAGGCCGTTTACCACCTCATGCGGCTTCCAAACCTACGCTCCTAGGTTGTGGTCGGTGAACCGCCTCAAAATTTCCCACCAGCCACTTTTCCGTCCCTCGAAGAACTCCGTATCGAACAGGGGGCCCTGCCGTGGCTCCATCTTCTCGCGGCGCGCGAGGAGGGAAAACCTCGGAATGGCCTCGTACCAGCAGCGGCAATAATGAACACGAACATCAAAGAAACGCCAAAAGTCCTCCACCGTCCTAGAAACACCCCTGCTCGTCCGACGTTATTATCTTCCATATCATCCTTCCGGAATTTGGTCACGCTGTGCGCGGGGGACAACCATTGCAACGCGAAGGGCAACTGCGCCTTTAATCTAACGGACGATGATGTGGAGAACCTTGCCGCTACGTTGCCCTCCTTGGTGAACCTTCGACTCGGAGTAGCGTGTATCCACGATTCCTGTCGCACCACCATCTTCTCCCTCTTGTCGATATCCATCCATTGTCTCGGAATCACGGTCCTGGAGATCCACTTCAATACCCGAGGCATCGCCGGTGATATACAGCGCCTGCTCAATGAAGGTTCTAGACGTGACAGGCCGAAGTGCGCGCTCCGGATGTTGTCAGTTGGGTGTTTGCCGCTCCGATTGTACGACGAGGACATCGGAACCGTCGCGATGGGGTTCGCAGACATTTTCCCGTGCCTGGTGGACTTTTCGGGTTACTGTGGTGGTCGGGGAGGTTGGAAAAGGGTGGCATCTAAATTACGGGATTGATTGTTCTCCGGTTTACCCAGCGCCTCTCCTCTGTTTCTTCCGCTGCACATCAGTTTTTTGCCTTGTGTATTTTACGTGCAGAGATGCTTTCGCACAACTTTTCTTTGTTGACTTTTCTCGCGTCAGGATTGGTCTCTAGGGACTGAGTAACTCGTCGAAAGTGTATTGGTCTTGAGTAAAGCCAGGGCGATTGCACCAGGATATGCCAGCCTGGCAATCGCCGGTTCCACCTTGCCAAACGCCACCAGGACCATTCTCTCATAAGCGTTTGCCTCTGTGACGCCTCTCCCCCTCCCCATGCCATGCCTAATCCTTGAAATCGATGAGATTTTGAGACTGGTCGTTGACGCGTTGGTCGAAGCCAGTCTACGATCAGCCGTTTCATTCGCTCTCACCTGCCGGTCCCTCGAGGAACCAACACTTAGTTCCCTTTGGAAAGAACAACGTTCGTTAACTGTCCTCATAAGGGTGTTGCCAAATCACGCCTGGGTCCGGTGTAGGCGTGGCCTCGAAAGTATCGTAAGTGGCCGTGACTTTTCCGCGGATTGTATCTGATATAGATTCTCCTAGATGATCGAGCACGTTCCTTCACAGGAGGACTGGGCCAGGTTGCATCGATATGCTTCCTGGATGCGTGGATTAAACATCGGTCTCTACGGAAAAATTCCTGACAGCACCCTTCACCAACTTTCATCCAATTCACCCGGTGGGGTATTATTCCCCAAGTTGGAATGGTTGTGCTGGGACGTCTATGAAACGTCTATGGCCTTAACCTCTTTCCCCCTTTTCCTCTCCCCCCATCTGAAGCGCATCGCCCTCTATGGTCCCGGTATGTCTGACATTTCGTTGGATCAGCTGGCCGGCCTCGTCCAGATTATCCCGTTTTTGCCGACTTCTCTTGAAGATCTGACCATTTTGTGTGGCATGGAGGAAGAACCAACTCTGAAGGATGCAATATCCTCCTTCATTTACCAATGTGGGCCATCGCTAAGAAGATTCCACTCCTGCGTAACTTTGTCGGAGGCGGCTGTTCGCCACCTCATGCGGCTTCCAAATCTACACTTCTGGGGTACCGGCCAGGGACCCCCTCAGGCCGTTCCACCATCCCTTTCCCCACCCCTTGAGAAACTCTGCCTCGACAAACAAGCGGCCCTGCCATGGCTCCACCTCCTCGCATCGCAAAAGAAGGGCATCCTTCAGGACTATTCCACACAAACACCATCATACGCGGACATCAGAGAAACATTAAGATCCCTCATCTGCCCTGAGGACACCATCATCAATTCAACCTTTTTGTCATCCGCCTTGAGGTTCCGGAATCTGGTTGCGCTGCATGTGTGCAACCAATGTTATGGGGTGGGAGGTTGTTTCTTTCGCCTGACGGATGATGATGTGGAGGAAATTGCCGCCACACTGCCTCGCCTGGAGTCCCTGCAGCTGGGAACACCATGTGACTCCAATTCCTGTCATACCACCGTCGCTTCCCTCTTGTCGATATCCATCCATTGTCCCGGCCTCACAGTCCTGGAGACGCACTTCAACACCCTGACGATCGTGGATGATATGAAACGCCTACTCCATGGGGGCTCTGGGCGTGGCAACGCCAAGTGCAAGCTCCGGAATTTGGCGATTGGATACATGTCACTTGAAGTGCGTGGGGAGGACATTGAAGCTATTGTGGTGGGGCTCAAGGTCGTTTTCCCATATCTAGTGGATTTTAAGGGTTTCACTGTTCGTTGGCACAGACTGGGATCCAAACTGCGAGATGCATCTGATGTCAACGCTGCTTTACCTGTCCTTTGATTCCCCACCTTTGTCCAATAGCGCGTCACTCTCCCACCGTGTATAGAATATTTCAAAATAAGTTCCATTTCTGCGAAAAGAAATGCACTCCCCCAACAAAGTTTCCCCTCGACTGGGGTGACCCCAAGTACCTGCAGCGGTTGCAACTTTACGGGCGCCAACTTTTCGATGTGAATCCGCACTCGCACGGGCCACCATGATCCAAGACAACATGCCCCATCGCATTTTCAAGATTAGCGAACTGACGAGACTCATCGCCAGTGAGCTCGTCCTCATCAGCAGAAAAAGCACCATGAATCTCGCTTGCGCATGTCGGTGCCTTGAAGAACCGGCCCTCAGCACGTTATGGGAAACACAGTCGGCGTTGAACACCCTCCTGGAGGTACTGCCTGGCGGGGCTCGGGGTTTTAAAAAACCGGGGGCTAGTAGTTATGCGGTATGTGCTCTTGATCTCCCGTTGGGTGAATCGAATGTTTAAGTTTTGGGTTATGTTAGTTTTGGATCACAGGGGACCCATCGCCAGAGGATTGGAACAGAGTCCAGCGCTACGCGTCTTGGATGCACCGGCTTTACGTGGATCAGTGGTCGCCCCCCGACGAGGGCACCTTCAACAAGTTACGCCTCAATTCACCTCCCGGTGGATGGTTTCCGGCGTTGAAATATTTATCTTTGTGGATCACCGAAATCAATCTCCCCTACGCCGAACTGTTCTTCGCCCCGCATTTGGAGATGATTTCCATCATCTTGTCGTGGTCATGAGGCGATTCCGGTGCTTCCCTCGGTATCCTGCCATCTGTGGCCTCGACCATCTCCGCATTACCGACCACAAGTCTTCGGATACTGGTGACCTCCGGTCGTCTCACAACGCCCTGGGTGCATTTCAAGGACTCGTTCTCATCTGTCGTTTTACGCTGCGGACCGTCATTCACGGAATACGACTCCCTGGTCCCATTGTCGGACGTGGCGGTAAACCATTTGATTCACCTTCCACACTTCCGTGCCTGGCGCATCCATGGCCCTCCGCCTGATTACTCTGCTACACCTCTGCCCCTCACTTTCCCTCCACTCGAAAAACTGACACTCGGGCAAGACGCCGCGCGTGGATGGCTTTCGCTGTTCGGACGTTTGGAGGATGGGGTTTCCATCGCGCAAGGCACACCATTATCCAAGACGAAGGAATCGTTGGAAGTCCTGAACATCGAGGACTCCCTCGCTCTCATCATCGACGCTTCCTTTGTCTCTCCGATCCAAAGGTTCCAGAACTTGGTCCATCTCAACGTAGAGGTCTACTGCCATGACGAGGACGACGAGGGCCAATGCATCTTCAAGCTGGACAACGACAATGTCACCGAGCTCGCTATGGCCCTAAATCGACTGGAGTTCCTTCTCCTTGGACGCGCGTGTTCCAAAAACACCTGCGCCACAACTGTCTCCTGCCTCTTTCCGATTTCTGTTCACTGTGTCAAGTTAGAGAAACTGGAGATCCACTTCAACGCCACGAACATCGTCGACGATTTCAAGAACATTTTGGAGGACCCCCGATCCAACAGTCGCGCCCGCTCCCAAGGTGCCCGCTTACAGGTTTGGATGTTCATCGAATGCCACTCGACCTCGATGAGCCCGGTTCTGAAACCGTGGCAAAGGGAATGGTCAATACCTTCCCGTCCCTGGAATGGTGTGAAGGGCTCGAGCGAATTTGGGATAGGCTCTCTGAGAGAATCGAGGAGCTTCAGGAGATGTGAACGCTCCCAACGCGTTATCGGTGGTCGTAGGCTTATATTTCCCCTTTGCACGGCACACCCTTGAACCACAGGTGAAGTTTGAAGCGCGAGCAATACCCCCACACCTGTTCTCACACCCATTGCATTGTTCCGAACCGTAGAGCAACCGATGTCACGAGTAACCACTGTTATTAATACACGAGAAAGGACCTCACTCTGGCGTATCATACATAACAAGATACGATGGTCGGACGGCGTCATTGTCATACACCACGAGCTCGTCGTAGTTCAAATGACCACCGACTTCTCCCAGCACCTGGTTCCCCATCAGCACCTCGCCGAGCAATTATCAGGCAGTAACACTCACAGAATCGTAACCAGCAGGTGGGGCGGTCAGGCTGGTCTGGTTACCTGTCAACTTGTATCCCCTCCCAACGACCACTTTGCTCAACAGTATTGCTTTCCAGTTGGAAGTGCAATCATT
>Ga0307517_10012720_pt1 | contig 11510 bp, 7 predicted proteins | sample 23_EM_MG_FD_194515 | JGI IMG/M metagenome (GOLD analysis project Ga0307517, IMG submission 194515) | Populus trichocarpa ectomycorrhiza microbial communities from riparian zone in the Pacific Northwest, United States - 23_EM | ecosystem: Host-associated > Plants > Roots > Unclassified | place... | reverse complement strand
AATGGTTTGACTTGGTCTTCTTAGTTCTTACATCAAGTTTTAAGAGGAATTCAAATTTATCAACACAGGCCACCATCGATATTACTCTTTTTCCATCAAGAGATTAATCCAGTGTTGATTAAAGGACGTGAAGTTGATGCCAAGAGAGTTGGAACTGTCAAAATCTGAATTCCCGGGACTGTAGTTCACATAGAAAAAAAGAAAAGAAAGCGTATAAGACCTGCATCTGCATGTTTATTAAAGAAATCCATAGCCATAGAAGTGTGATGCGTAATTTATTGACCTGAAGGCATACTTTGACATTTTCTCGAAATTTGAAGTCCATAGTTCATTTTATAAATATGGAAAGGAGGAGTAAAATATTTCAGCAACAAACCATTTGCAGGAAAAAGCAAGACACCGCCATTAAATACACGGAGCCAACTACCTGACAATTGTATTTCACTGAAAAGAAAAGAATAGTGTCATTTCTTTGAACATACTATGCCGACCTTAGTGATGTAAAGATACTTTGAGACTTCACGTATCTCATTAAAAGAATGCATTAAACTAGCCTTGCAATGTTCCAGTTGCATTTAAACATGCGTAGTTTATTTAATTGGATTTATACACATGCAGGGTGTTAGCAGTGGAGCTTGCGCAGCGACTGTGCTGTTGAAAGATGGAGAATTACATGCTGCAAATGCAGGTGACTGTAGAGTAGTTTTAAGCAGGAATGGAGTAGCTGATGTATTAACAATTGATCATAGAGTTAACAGAGAAGATGAGCGCCTGCGCATTGAGAATTCTGTAAGTTAAATAATTATACATTAAATCAAAGCTAAATTAACCTTCACTTAATTGTTTCCATATGAGTATTAGCAAGAGGCTAATTAGCCAAGTTAAACATCAACTAATGCAGGGTGGTTTTCTCCATTGCCGCAATGGAATTTGGAGAGTTCATGGATCCATTGCCGTTTCTAGAGCAATTGGAGACTTGCATTTGAAAGAATGGATAATCTCTGAACCTGAGATCAAAAGGGTTCCATTGACTTCTGATTGCCAGTTCTTGATAATGGCATCTGATGGTCTATGGGATAAGGTACGTTTATCTATTTATATGTAGTTTTTATGACCCAAGAAACCACACAAATATATAATAGAATTACAAAAAATCTTATACCATTCACAAAGGAAATTTTTTTTTTCAGGGAATGACTAATTATTTTGTGGGAATTTTGCAGGTAAACGAGCAAGAAGCAGTTGACATAATTTTAAGAGGCAAGAATTCAACAGAGTCATGCAAAAAGCTTGTAGATATGTCTTTAAGCAGAGGCAATATTGATGATATTACTGTTATGGTGATAAACCTTCGAAGTTTTGCTACAAATGCTTGTTAATTAATGCTGGTGACTCGTTGAGGAATTGAATGCAAATGACATGATTCTCAGCTCGGATGTTCTTGAGATGAGTTAGAAGGAGAGGTGAAATAGGTTCCCATGGTAGATATGTCGATCATCATTCAACTTCAACAGTGGCTGGTCTTTTTTTTATTTTTTTTTATAACAGAGATGTCAAGCAAATTCTTTTCTTGGCCATGCCCTTCATGATTCTTTTGTTAATTATTATTATTATTTTTTTATAACAGAGATGTTTAACAATTTAATAAAGGTTTTAATTTATAATCCATCGAATCCACAGAAAGCAAGAACCCACACTCTTCATCACACCTTTTATAAAACCCTATTCTACCAGCTCAGAAGCTTTGCTCATAATTTCTCCCTGAATGCTTATATTTTGAGATGATGCATGCTTCTACAAGCAATCAAAATGTTATAAGATCTTCATCTCGATCATAACTCCAAGCCTGAATTGGACAACAAAGAACGGGAGTTGATACTGACTTGATTGCCGGGATTTGATTGATGCTCCGATACTGTTATTCGATCTCCGGGAACATGCCTGCAATCTCAGAGTTGGATTCTTATTTGTACCGTCACGAACGCTTCCCTCCTTCACTGTAAAAGATTGGTTGGAAAGCCCATGTAGAAGATTAATCGGATGGTGCTGTAAATGATTCTCTAGGAGTGGAATATATCATATGATGTTTTGGAGGTCTTATCGCAATTCTGAACTGGATGATGATTCAATAACCTGACCAGCTTTGATTATGCTCATGGCGGAAGAAAAACTGATAACATCCATCACCATAATTAACTTAAATTTGAACCTCCGATAATATAGAAAAATAAAATCTTTTAGTTATTAACATAAAAAAAATTCTTTCATCGATGAAATCTTATTGTTAGGGATTACTGCTAAAATTTTACTTTCATCACAAAATCTTGTTTTAAGGATTAACATCAAGATTTCTCATAAATCTACAAAATCATCTATTTTTAGAATTAACATCTAAATTTTTAAAATTAATGAAATTATCTATTTTTAGGAGTTAACAAAAAAAAAAATTATTTATTGACAAGTCTTCTATTCTTAGGGACGATATTATTTTTTATTAAAATAAATTGTGATTAAGCTTAGAAACAAATTTAGACAATCAATAGCAGGTGTAAAATAAGTATAGGATAAAACAAATAGCAAATGTAATTTTTCATTTGAAAGGATGCAATAAGGGTGACATTGATCTTCCCTTAAACATAACTAATCCAATACCTGAATCTTTGAAACCAATATATATTTTAGAATTACTAATTTTCTTTAATTATCAGGTGGTGACTCCTTTATTTTTATTTTACTCTTTAATATAGAGATTCTTGTATTCGTTAAGGTGAAACAAACCTTATACAACATGAATAAGAGAGTAACTCTACAATATCTCAAGCATAAGGTGAGTTCTAATATGAGTTAAAGTTCAAATTAACATCAGTGAATGTAAGTCACACTCACCATCTAAATCTTCCTATCTAATTTTTAAAAGGACAAGCTCGAGTCTAGAGCTTTTGGTGGTTTTTTGTGAAATGTGTGAAAACTCAAGAATAATATGCATGCATATTCAATCTCGTAGACTTAAAATAAATGCAATAAAATAATAAATAAAATTAATGAAAATGAAATAAATAAATGTTCATCAATAAATGACAATAAAGGAAATAAAAAATAAAACATATGCATATAAGCTTAACCCTAGTTCCTAGTATAGTCGTCATGTTGTTGTTAGCCAACAGAAATTAGAACCTTCAAAACTAAAGAGAATTATGAAAAAAAGTCTTCACCTAGTTATTAAGGAAACTAATAATTCTAAAATATATATTAGTTTCAGAGATCTAAGTAAGGGGTTGATTATTTAAAAGAAAAAAATAGACATCACTTTTACCGTATCTTTTTCAACGAAATGTTACCTTAGTTATGTATTTTTTTTTAAATGTATTTTTTTATTCATATCATTAATTATCTAAATTATTTACAAGCACATTTGCAAGTCATTTATTGTTGAGAACATCATGAGTCTCATAGATTGATGATTTTTTTAATTTTTTTTATTTTCAGTTGAAAACATCACGCGAGGCCTATGTCGATACCTAAAAATAGAAGACTCATCAACCTAATAATAAAATAAAACTTTAATCAATGGATGATTTTAACTTGATGAAAAACTCATCAACATATTTTTTTTTTGTTTTAAGCTTAAAACATCGAGCTAAGACTATTTTGATCCTAAAACCTAGGAGACACGTTGGTCTAACTATTTTAAAATCAAGCTTTGATCAAAACATGATTCAAACTTGACAAAACTCGTCGACACAATTTTTCTTCATGTTTTAAAAATAAATATTTATACACACGTGCATACATAAAAAGGTTACAACATAGTTTTATGAAATGCTAATAATATCATTTTGAAGCCAACAAAAATAAAATAAAATAATGCATGAATAAAAAGTTGTTGATTTCCAAAAATAAGTTTTTTTACATACATGAATATGTATAATGGTGACAAAAAAAAATTTATGAAATAAAGTTGATTCCATTATTAATTCAGTAAAAAAAATTGCATTAGCAAAAAGTTGCTGATTTTTTATAATTAATATCTTTACACACATGCATACTTATAATGGGGACAATATAATTTATAAAATGAATCTAACATTATTGCGAAGCTATGAGAAAAAAAATAAAATCAAAATAAAAAATGGATGAATAATAATAGTCATGCGAAAACATAATATAAAAAGATGAAAAGAGAAAAGAGAGTCATGGTCTTACCTTAGAGATGGTTCTAGATGAGGGAGAGCTACTGAGGTGACTATTGGTGACAAAAATGGTGGTTGGGTTGCTGGTTGGTTTGGTTATGGTCAGTTTTCTCTTTTTTTCTGGTTTTTTTTTCTTGTCTCTAATACTTTCTAGCTCATACCACCTTCCTTTCTATCTCAAAAACTCTATTTTTTTTTCTTCTTTCTCTCTTTAACTTAGTATTTCTCTCTAGCTCAGGGTCTTTTGTTTCTTGCTTTGCCACTATTTCTTTAGGCAATGATGAAGGTTATGGTGTTAGTGTATATGCTCTCTAACCAATCGGTTGGTTATACGTGACATTGACTTTATTCATATTAACATATTTATATTTTTAATAAAAACTTTATTTATCTTTAATATTTATCAAATATTTTATTAATAAATCTAGAGCAAAGACAAAGTCATTGGAACAAAAATACTTTGCAAATGAAATTATAAAATTGTTATAATTATGAAATTCCTATAGCATCAAAGCATTGTTCCAAAATGTTTTTGGTTAATACTCTATTAAGACTAGACTTTAATTAGAGCCACTAAAATTAATACATATTATGTTCTTTCCTTTATGAAATGAACCGGTTGTTCTCATAACCTAGAATTAATATATAGGTGTTTGTCAGATAACATGTACAATGAACTAACTCAAATGATAATTCAATATAGAGAAATCATTTTTGTCTGTGGAAAGGCTCATGTGATGGTTGTGTAAGTAGTCATTAGACTTAAGATCACTAAGTTATCTTATTTAGAGAATGTTATGTTTTGATCCTACTATACAATGTCTTGATCAAGAGTAACAAACGAGCAACTATTAGGTATAACATGAACTATATGAAAGTATTTAAATAATCAAGAGATGATTCATCACCCTAGATGAATTAGAGAAAATATTTCATATGTTTTCAAATAGTATTAGTTGTAAATTTTTGTGAAAGGTGAAATGAGATTTGAAAAGAGTTTCAAATCTTATTCAAAAGACCAATGACTATAGTGTTGAGAATAAATATGATTTGACAGAGTAAATATATTTTATGCTATAATATATAAATTAGAACATTGTTGATAACACGTTGCTAGACATTGTATTTGATCTTAAAATATAAATTAATCAATTATTGAATTGATAATAATTTTTTTTTAATTTTCTAATCCTATTTTATTTAGGATTGTGAATTATATTTGTGCCAACTTATTAGAGAACCCAATGGGTCACACATATAAGAATAAATTGTCAAAAGTTAAATTGTGATGATTAATCAAGTGTGACTTGATTGTAAATTAGTTTTAGAAATTGAGACTAGAATGTAATTAATTTAGGGAATTACAATTCTAGAACTAGAATCAAGTAGGGACTTGATTGAATAAATTTCTAAAATTATCGTGATAGAGTTTACCATTTATTACTCTAGGGACATATTGATATTTTACCATTTATCGAGTTTTCAGGTTTTTCTATAAATGAAATGTTATACTTATTATTTTCTGTACAAGATATAACACTTGAAAAATACAAAATAAAAGAGCTAACATTCAAATGCATAACAATCATTATCTCCTAAAAGGGTTTAAATGCCAAAGTCTTCTTTATCTTCTCTTCTAGTTCTTGCTTTTCCATGGTGATTTCATGAGTCATTAGTGAACCAATAAGCTCTTTCTAATCGAAGTTTGGTGAGATTCTTAGCTTCTTAAATTGCCGTCACCTTTGCTTCCCAATATTTTGGTAAGAACCTAAGAATTTTGCTCATAATATCAACATTAGTATAAGTCCTACCAAAAGAATCCAAACTATTAGTAATAGTTGTCAATTTTAATAAACATGCTAGTTATGGATTCATTTGAAAGCATTTTGAATAACTCATATTGATGTACAAGCATACCTATAATGAGTTACTTCTAAAGCATGTCATATATCATTAGCATTTTTACAAGAAGATATTCTATTAAACTCACTTCTACTCAAGGAACAATACAAAGTGTTCATATCTTTAACATCCATAAAAAACAACTTCTTATCATTGTCGGTATACTCACTTCTAAGTTTAGGAATCATTATATCATTTTCAATTTTAGTAGGCTTATAAAGTCTATTTTTAATAGATAACCATAAATCATAATCAATAGATTGAAGATATATAATAATCATATCTTTTCAATGTACATAATCATCGTCATAAAAAAAAGATGGCCTAGAGGTAGATGCTCCTTCATATTGAACATTATATATGTGAGAACTAAACTTTGATACCAAATATTGTTTTAGAATTAAGCCAACAATAACACCTAAAATGAGTGAATTAGGTGTTTCACTAATCATGTCAAATAATGCAAATAAAACACTAAGCACGTATAACATAATAACCAATAATATCATTAAAGTGCTTACAATAAAGAGATAAGTGAAGAGAGATTGCAAACTTGGTTTTTAATATGGTTTGGCAAGCCAATTGTACTATTTTATTAATCCAAGTGAAAGATACAATGTCCTTGATGAATCCACACCAAGCAATTACACCACTTGAAGATATTTTTTCTTTAAGATTTTTCCCTTTGTACAATACCTCACCAATGTTAAGAGTTTATCCAAACTCTCAAGTATTTACAATTATGATTTGTTTGCAACAAGATTTACTCTCTTAAAAAATAGATTATACAAAATACATAATACATAAAATATTAATATGTGACTCAAAGGTCAACAAAAAGGTTCCTCAATATTAGTGTATTTTTTAATTTCATCACTGGCTTTCCAATTTTCAGTTATTTAGCTAATTTCAATCATTTTCTCTCAATTTCACCCTTAATTGCTATTAAATTGGATCTTCAATGTTGGCGCTTTTTTTTCCAAATTGGTTTTTTACTTTCCAATTTTCAATTATTTATCCAATTTCAAGTTTTTTCTTAACATTTCTTCCCTATTTTCACCTTTGATTGTAATTTTTTCAATTCATTTTCGGTTCTTTTATTTTTTGTAGTTTTTTGAAATATGTTTGTATATGTAATGAAATATCTTTTTTCTTTTTGACAAATAATTTTTTTGTGGTTGAAATATTTTTTTGGATATTTGAGAGGGATAAAAAATTAGATTATGACAATAATCTTGCTTTTAAAATCTCTTTAGTGATCAGTAAACCATCTTAATAATGTCTTTGAAAACAAGGGTGTTGATTGGTTTGGTAGTGAGAACCTTTCTAATAAGAGAATAAGAGGGTGTTTGATACAACTTTTGCCTATATTTTTAGGTGCTTTTCAAAAGTGTTTTTGGCTTATAAAAACATTAAATTGATGTTTTTATTAGAGTTTTCTAATAGTTTTGATATGCTGGTATCAAGAAAAAAAACTAAAAACAAATTATTTGAATGCATTTTCAAGCAAAATATTATTTTAAAAAATACCATCACAATTCTAAACACTCCCTAAAGGTGGCATGTTTGAATATCAATTTTAGTATCTCTTCACCAAGGAATACAATCTTTGGCATGTTCTTCTTTTAACAAATCATCAATAAAGAGCCATTTAAGGCCATTAATGAAAAGGAAAGAAAAACCAGAATACTAGAATTAAATGATGATATTACAAATTAATGAAGTGTTGGTCTAACGGTTAAGACACCGCTATATCCCTGCAAGGGTGAGGACACAAATTTGATCCCCGGGAAGCGCACTTATTGGGAGGGGCAGCCATGAACTCCGAACGGGACTAGTGTCACCCTTTAAAAATGATGTGAGGATACCCGGGTAAGCACACAAAAAAATAATGACATTACAATAAAGACAAAAGGAGATAACATTATGTTACGGTTCTTGTTTTAGTATAATTATTAGTTTATAGTCTTCTGTTATCATATAAAAAAATGAATGTAAAAAAAAGTGTCTAGACTGCATAAAGCTATTTGGCTTTATTATTAAACTTGTCTAAGCAGGTCAACCTTAAAATCTCCAAAACCAATTTCTTGTCTATATTGAGTTTAAAATTAAATTATACAGGATTTCACTTAACATGACATAGTCGACTTGGTAGGTCGAAAGACAATCCAAGTGATAGGTAAAAAGCTTGGTTTAACTTTTTTTTTAAGAAAAAAAAACATAAATTCAAAATGACATTTCTTTTACATTTGAGATGATGATATATTGGATAGACCCAGACTTCACGACTTAACCCGCCAAACCCTAACCCGAATTATGGACTCCATTGGTTTTAATAATTTTATTTTTCTTCAACTTTATTTACTTAATTATACGATAACAAAAAGAGAATGAAAATAGATGCTTATAAAATTGAGCATAAATCAAATATCATGATGTTTATTTGGGATTGTAATAACCTTATAGAAAGCAAACCGAAATAAATCATGAAGACAAATTCAAAATAAAAAAACTATTAAAGAATGAAATTGAAAAAAAAAAAGAGAAAAATGAAAGAAAATGAAGGGACAAAATAAAAGAAGAACAAGAAAAAAAAAACTGCCAGTTAAGTAGTCAGTTTCACTATTTATTCATAGAAACAGTAAAACTAACTCCTGTTGGTTTAAATTTTTTATTAATTTTCATTTGATTTTAGTATTTATTAATTAATTTTAAATGATTAGTGACATGGATGAACATATAAAAAGTCCCCTTATGAAGTGTGTGTGTATATATAAAAGTTAATGGCTAAAATTTATTTTAATTCAATAATAAGCATATTTTAAAATTAAATCAATTTTTAATTTATTTTTAATCAAGATTAAATTTTATTCTTGAATTATATGACTCGGGTGTAAAAAAATAGCTTTAAAAAGTAAATAAAATAGGTAGATAAAATATTATACCGATGTTCATTATAGCTGTAAACTCATTGATACTATGGATTAAAACGATAAAATGATGTTTTTGCTCTTCTCAACAAAAACAAAATAGCTCGACCATTGGAGGTAATAAGGTATTTCTGTAATTTGTTTCACAGTAAAACTAACATACTCTTTACAACAAAAAATATTAAAATGGCATAAAGGGGTTGTTTTGACTTTTCCCTTTTAACAGCAAAGTAAAATGATTACATTTCTCTTGAACTAGATTTTTGGCGTTTTGGTTTTTTTTTTTGGTTATTATCAAGGTGGATCAAAGATAATTTAATATTTTAACAGATATAAAATATTATTTAATATTAAAAGGTTTATGACTCGTATTGTTCATGTATACATGCATGGTTACGTTCTCGCTCTTTAGGTAACACATACGATGCTGTCCAGCAACAAAACATCATTTTTCACAACGTTGTTTGAATTATCACGATGACCCTTTAATTCCTAGACTGCGCATGTGACCAACCAACCTCCAATTTAGTACTGACGACTTATTCTATTTCCCCTTTTTTTTTCTATTTTTTTGATTTTCGCGCTTGATCCTATAACTTTTTGAATTAGCCTTTCATTTTGTTTTTCCTTTAAATTTGATATATGTTTTTTTTATTAGTATTTGTTTTATTTTAAAAAATTCATTGAATTAAAATTTTCTTTCAATTTCATTATTCTTTGATTTTTTTATTTTTCAGATTTGGATCTCATTATTTTGATTACTATTTTTTAAATTATTTTCTTAATTAAATTTGTTTTTCAATTGCATGTTCAAAATTTTATTTTATTTTATTTTTATGTCAAATTTGATCATTATTCTTTTAATTGTGATTTGTTTTGTTTTAAATCTTTTTTTTATTGAAAATTTCTTTTTCAATTTCATTTCCTATTTTGTTCATCAGGAATTTGACTTCATAATTTTTTTAGGTTTGTTTTTTATGGGATAATTTTGATCTCAAAACTTAGATAATGAGTTTGAAATGGTAGTTTTAATTAACTTAGTTTTTTCTTAGATTTTTATTTATAATTTTTTTTTAATTCTATTTTTATATAAAATTATTGAGTTGTAAATATCATGGCTTAAGAGAGGTAGACTCTTTTGTTAGATTTATATAATATTATTGTCTTTTTTTTTTATCAGGCTTATTAAAACCAATAAAATTAATTATCCAACTCTTCGATTCGACTTGCTTTTTTTTATAAAAAAAAAATGTTACAATTACTTGAGCATCTTACTTAGGCCTCGTTTGTTTGCTGGAAAGTAATTTTCTTTTGGAAAGTGAATTATTTTCTGATGTTTGGTAGTGTAATGAAAAATAAGTTGGAAAACATTTTCCAGTGTTTGGTTATGTCATGGAAAATGAGTTGAAAAATAACTTATTAATGTTTTATTTTTCTCAAGTTTATTAAAATAACGAGAAACAAATCTTACAAATTAAAAAGTTGAATGAGAATGAAATTGAAAAAAAAATATAATTTCATAAATTATCTCAAATAAAATAAATAATAATCAAAATAATAGAGATCAAATCTAAAAAAAAAAATATTAAGAAATTAAAATAATAATAATAATTAACATTTCATAAATTATTTCAAATAAAATAAGTAACAATCAAAAGAATGAGGATCAAATTTGATAAATAAAAAATTTCAATAAAAAAATAATAAGGAAAAAGCAAATAAAAATTATAAAAATGAGAACCAAAGTTAATATAAAAATTAAATTTTAAGAGATGAAATTGAAAAATAAATATTCAAAACAAAATATATATAGCAATCCAAAGTTTGAGGACTAAATTTGATATAATCAGTAAATAATATGATATTTCTAAATTTTTCATAACTTCCGGAAAGTGTTTTCCACTATTTTTTAGAAAAACACTTTTTTAGAAATCAAGCTAAATTTTTTTTTGACTAAAAAATATTTTTTATTAACCAACTTTTCTAATAATAAATATACAAAAAAAAAAAAAAAAAAAAAGGTTTTGAAAAACCACTTTCAGAAAACAAATATATTCTTTAATTGAAAACAGCTGGGTTCGGCTCGGCATAACGCGGGTAACGAATCAGTCACTCCATTATTCAACATCGTACAGATTATAAAGCAGCAGTTAAAATCTAATAAAACCCTAACGCCACCCCTCTCTTCCCATTACACCACCTGAAGACAACACCCTATCTCTCATACGCTCAAAAGCTCCAGCAATGGCAGCATATAGAGATGAGCTAAAAATGATCATCATTGGAGGCAAAGGCTCTGCTTTAACCTCCACTTCCGTCTACACCATCGCCACAGGCCACGCTCTGGTACGCATTGACTCATCAGCACTCGATAGACTCACTAATCAAAACAGAAACCCTCAGAAACCACTCCAGTCGATCTCTCTAATCCCCAACAAAGCCTCGAACCTAATTGAAACTCGCGCTTACCTTACTGTCCTCCTCAATA
>Ga0307517_10012719_pt1 | contig 11510 bp, 3 predicted proteins | sample 23_EM_MG_FD_194515 | JGI IMG/M metagenome (GOLD analysis project Ga0307517, IMG submission 194515) | Populus trichocarpa ectomycorrhiza microbial communities from riparian zone in the Pacific Northwest, United States - 23_EM | ecosystem: Host-associated > Plants > Roots > Unclassified | place... | reverse complement strand
ATCATCTGGAGCTTTGTAGCACTCGTAAGCCAGCATATAGCGATAAGTTAAGATTTGGATTGTGAAAGAATATTTCTCAATTACCTCCGTGTATTGTTACGGAAGTTAAAGTTCATCCCCGCGCGTCCTACAGAGAGAGAGATGCGTGCGTATTTTTTATTATCACGTAAACTAAGACAAAGTTTTGAAGTTTCATCAAGTTTTATTGTATTTCCCATTAAATATGATCGAATGAAAATTTATTGAATTAATTAAGAGAAAATGGTACAAAACTACAAATAAAATAATTATTTTTTATTTTTTACCAGACTTGTATTTGAGACATAAAATTAAAAGGATTCAATCTCTCCCCAAAAAAATAAAAATCACAATGATTCTTTTTAAAAAATCGGAGTAAGCAATAAATGTCTAGGCCAAATCCATTGATTCGGGGCAAGATCATTAGAACAGGACCAAATATTATATACGTGGGCCGGAGAAGTTGGCTGACATTTCCCACCGCGAACGGAAACCATTCACAATTTCACATGCCCGCAGATTTTTTGGAAGTAGAAAACGAACGAGAATGACTTCACACACGCATGGAAACCATTGTTTTTTGCGTTGCTCTTTAATGTGTGTGGTCAGCATGGAAATTGAATCCCATATCTACAGTAGAGCTTCCAAAGTAATTTCCCAGTTCCTTCATTCAGGATGCTCATCAAACGAAGATTAATTATCAGAGATGTCTATTTAAAGGTTGTTGATAAGAATTCTGAATAAAGATGTGATTGCTTTGCGAAAATTAATTTTTAGAAAGATTTTCTCCTTTTCCGTGTAAATATATATTAAAGTAGAAAATTGCTAAAAAAAATTACCCAACTTATGAATAATGATACTTTATAGAAAAATATTTTAATTTCATGAGAAAGAGGAAAATATTTTTATTTGAGACAACTCATGATATTATTCCCTAGCTTTATTACTTAACCACTTTAATAATCTTTATAGTTTTTGTTTTTAAAACTGAATTAAGATTTGATTTGATTAAGCGATCAAAACCACATTTTAATCATATTATGAAAAACATTTATATATTTAAATATTTAATGCTTTCCATGCTATGAAACTAAGTTTCAACTGTAAACCTAAGTATATTCTAAATTGTTTGTAGACGGATGTTTAACAGAAAAGGCAAATGGCCTCGCTGCCTTACGCTGACATGGATTTCAGCTCGAGAGCCCTGGCCGGTCGAGCAGAAGGGTTTGGCCGGTTCTCCATCGGTGGTCTCCACGGTCCTCTCTACTCTGTCACCACCTTGGCTGGTCCTTTCTCCTCTCAAAATTGCCTTTTCAATCAACAATTAATTAATCCTTCCTTAACAGCCTTAATGATCAAACTATATATTGTAGGAATTCCGACCGGTGATGTTCTGATATTTGTCCATTGAAGGCTAAGCACATTGACACAATATTTAACGTGGTTCGGCAAACCGCCTATATCCACGGGAGAAGCCATTGCATTATATAAGGAGATAACAAGATTTATAACAATAGAGGAGGAGGAATCATCTCCTCTTTAGCAACTCTCAACCTCACTCTATTTCTCTCTTCTGAGTGTTGCAATAGCAGCTACTGCTGTCTGTCTTGGCAGCCCACTCTCTCCTACATTTCTCACATCTTTGGCTCTACTCTCTCTCTCTCTCATTTTGCTCTCTAACGTATGCCTCTATTTATAGGCATCCATGGCAGCTCCTCTTGCTCTTTTGTCAACAATGGTGGCTGCACCAGCAGCCTTCTTTGACAATTATAGTTTGCACATGGTTGGTGCAGCTCCAGCTGCTGCATTTGTCAATGGACGGTGCCGTCCATTGATGATTGATGCACATTAATGGCAACAATCCTAACAATAACCCCCTTTGCCATTTATGTGGGCAATTGTCCTCTTGCTTCTTCAGCACATGCTTGTATTCTGCAGCTCTTCCAAGCTTACCATTCTGAGAGCATATGTGGCCAAGTTTACAGGTACTTGCCAAACCTTTCAATTATCAGAGTCACCCAAGCACCCCTTTGCGCACTCCAAAGGATCACTTCAACCAAATGATTTGTCACAACTCATCTGAAGAGTGTTAACGCTTGTCCCTGGGACACTGCATTCCCCTTCAAGCATATCAACCATGCTTGGCCCGGAATGATTCATCAAACCTTACATCAAGGCTTACAACACCCCCTCAAACGGAAATTTCTCAAGTGCGACAGTCATTGAGTATTTCAATGTGATCACTAGCTCACCACTCTTCCAAGAGTCTACTCATCCCGGAGTTGCGTCTGCCCTCTGTTCCACCCTAGGAACCACGCCTTACTTCTCCGTAAGTCTCCCGCTCTTAGTCTCAAGAGTCCAGGTAGCTCTTCACCTTTAACCATGGGGGCAACCCATTAAAGGTTGATCCATATCTATCTTCATACTCTGAGTATTACAATGCTATTACCGAGCTCACCACCTTGACAAGAGTCAACTTGTTCCCGGAACCTGCCTATGCCCTCTGCTCTTACATAGCAGTCGCGTCTTAATGCTCCACAAGTCATCCTCTTATTGTCCAAGGCAAATGTCTTCTAGCTCATTGATCTTTAGCATGGGGGCAATATCCATGAAAGTCAATCCTGTATTTGTCTTCATACTCATCATAGCCTCTTCATTGGCTGTACATTTGTCCACTTATATCCAATCATCACATCGGCTTTGGGGCTGGGCTCCTTTCATGGCCCTCACACCTTCTCCTGAGGTGTCTCTGCCTGTCATCATGAGACGGTCTGAACTTAGACTCATATCATGGTCCTCACACCTTCTCCTAAGGTGTCTGCGCCTGTCATCATGAGACGGTCTGATCTTGGACTTATATTTTATAGAAAAATATTTTAATTTCATAGAAAAATATTTTAATTTCATGAGAAAGAGGAAAATATTTTTATTTGAGACAACTCATGATATTATTCCCTAGCGTTATTACGTAACCACTTTAATCATTTTTATAGTTTTTGTTTTTAAAACTGAATTAAGACTTGAATTCATTAAGCGGTCAGAACCGCGTTTTAATTATATTATGAAAAACATTTATATATTTACTATGAAACGAGCATATTAATTGACAAATGAAACCAAAATATTGAAATTCTAATGGCTCATAGCATCAAATTAAAGCGCATCGCAGAAAATTTCAAATTATTTTAATTAAAAATTACAGAAAATTGGTATGTATCCAAGTGTTGCATCGTCTTCCAAGGATCTAGCATGGCCAAGGCAAAGCAGTCAAACAGTGACAAGGGTGGTATCAATCCGCTATGCTGGCAAACAACCATTGCGCACCACTGTGATTGCAGCCTCTTTCTAGCGAGAGACCAGGGGAGGTTGAGTTTTGTGCGTGGGATTCATTAAAAAAAACTATAAAAAATAAAAAAATTAATTTTTATAATTAAATTTTGTGTATAATTAGATTATACTTAACAACATCCTCAATTATAAAAACTAAAATAAACACTAGCATTTGATCAATGAATGTCTTATTTGATATTGTGGTATGAATATGATCATGTTTTCAAGAGGAATTATTTTTTTTAGTTTTAAATTAATTTTTAGGATATTTTTGGGTAGTTTTAATGTGTTAGTATTAAAAATAAATTTTAAAAAATAAAAATAAATTAATTAATTTGATATATTTTTAAACAAAAAAAATATTTTTAAAAATAAACTCGACCAGCCATGCCTTCTTAGCTGTCTCCAGCAATATATATAAGATGATGTGGACACTTTTATTGAGCAGGTATTTAAAAAATAATGTTTGCAAAAATATGATATTTTTTAAAATCAATTGTATTTTAATATATTTGATATTAATATAATTAAGTGTTAATTAATTAACATAATTAATTGTTAATTAATTAATATAATTTGAATCCAAACCTCTTTTCTGAGCAATGTATATAAATAACTCTTCAATATAAGAAATACTATTTTGACTCCTATGGAAACAAAAAATGAAAGCCAAGAACTTTTATCTTATTCTTTTTGACTCCTGTTGGAGATTCCCTCGTAAGCTATTTGGTTGTTTCTATTGGCGTAGGATATCCAAATCGGCTTAACTGGCTGGCTGCTTGGATTTAAAAATTCAAAGTTTATAAAGACAATAACTTTAATAAATAAAACGGTTTATAATCAATAAATAGGGACGACAATCTCATCCAAACTTGATGGATATGAATGAGTGACTTTTTTTTTTTGGATAGTTATATTATCCAATATTATATTTTTTGAATATAATATAATATTTATACATCTCAATATTAATATATTACACATATATATTTATAATAATTATCATTTAATACACAAACACACACTTCAAATATATATTACTATTTTACTTTTTTAATCAATATCCCAAGCCTTTATTTTTAGCTGAGAAAAAACCATCAATGGTTGAATGCATGCAGGCTTGTTATATGCCGAATGAAATCTATTCCAGACAAGGGTCGTTTCTGAAAGTACTGAGGTGCCATGTCAAATAGAATTATATATTTGCATATTGCATTACTTCCTGGTTCCCAAAAGCATAAAAAGGTAATGTTGAATTACAAAGTCCTTGATCTGAGATATATATATACCAAATATGTAATGTATAAAATCTTGTTTTAAAACTTAAACTAAGTTGGCTTTGATATTGAAGCTGATGATATTTTCACGAGCTCTTTGACTCTCAACTTAATCTAAATCCTTCATACATATTTAAAAATTTGAAGTCGAAATATTTTTATATGCTTCACCAATTTTGAATTTTTAGCCATATTTTCTCAGCTGAAAAAATCTTATTCTGGTATATATACCACTGTTTTTGAAACTGCAAATGAAAAATCACCATCTGTGCAGAATATGAGTAGAGATGCGAAGCAATTATATTTGATTTTCTGCGGCACTGGCTGACTGCCTATTTTACAGCAAGAACTCACACAAAAGAAACATAATTACAAAGGAAGTAACAGGTTCTGTAAGCTTATAACAGTTATTGTTCTATCGTTTCACGGAGATTGACTTTATCGCGGTGTAGGAGGTGAGGTACTGCCTGAAATGGCAGTTCCATGAAACAAATCCGAGAGGTAATTCCCAAGATCGTCAGGGCCGAACCTTACAAACACCTCAAAATCCTTCACCCTCCTCAACATCACCTTATGCGTGTCATAAAATTCTCTGTATGCTGGTATAAGTTCTTTTGCAATTGACACCTTCAATTCATCCCTCAACCTCCTATCCGGCACAACCCATGATGCTTGTTTCTTATATGCTTCTTCAAAAGCTGCGTTGAACCTCTGAAAACATTCCTTTGCTGCTTCAGGAGACAGTAGTGGAGAATTTTTCTCTGGTAAAGATGAGAAGGCGTTACCCCATGCCATCGTTTCATAGGTGGAAGCATATTGTATAACCTTCTCGGCATGCTTGAACACCCAATCCTCACCGAGAAGCACATAAAGGCGAGTTGTACAAACTTTATCAAGGACAAACTGAAGATTGTTTGCTAGGAATAGGTATGACAAAGACATATCTTTGTACCCAAGATCTGCTTTTCTATCAAGCTTGCATAAAAGGACTAAAATGAGCCAAGCTAGGTGAACTGAGACTGCTGGTGTTGAACTGGCATCATAGTTTGGACTCTCAAAGTAAGCTTCAGGGAAAGCTGTATTCCTTGGTGGTGAAGAATCAGCAACAATGTCCGAGAGAATCCTGCTGTAATCTGCAAGTGAAGATATGTAACTCGTAACCTTTTGGGTCAGTGGGTGAATCCCGCCACCAACGATTAGAGTTTTTGACGAGTCCTTTTGAATTGCTGATTCAAATTCGGAAAGAATGGCACGGATTGACTCGCCAAGTCCATGTAGTGATGAAACTGCCTGCTGTTTAATCTTTGAGGTTGATTCAGAGTCAAATATCAATTCTACATCTGGCCGGATATCAGAGAGTGCTTCGTAGAGATCCAATAGTGGGAAAATCCTCTCTGGCAATTTCTTGCACTTAGCTGCAAGCTCAGGAAATCTGAAAAGATTTAGTCCTCCTATTGTTATCTCAGAGAAGCATGATTCCCTGATCGTCTGAGATGCTGAAAACACGTGATCACAGAGAGCTTTTTCTCCACTAAAGAGTGTTTTCGCGGCAATCTTTACTGCATTCAGCCAGTTCTTGATCTGATGCTCGAGAGCTTCCCAATTCATTTTGAGAATTTGAGAAGGCCTGAATTCTTCGATTCCGAGCAGATACAATCCTTCATCCACGATTGATTTTCTGATAAGTTTGTATATTTTGATACACTCAATGCTGTAGCCAGAACTTATCATACAGTCAGCTATAGTTTTGAGGTCTGATGACATGGCTAGTGCTGTGACTCTCTCCACGTTAGTGTTTGACTCACCTGCTGTTTTGAACTCTTCTTCAGATCCAAGCTCATTCTCATCTTCGAGATTACTCGACCCCTCCGAGGATCGAGCTGAAATAGACTCTGGGTCTATTTGATGATCACGTGCTGCAGACAGTATCTGATAGAATTCCTTCTCAAGTCTTGCCATGGCGATTTGCATGAGGTTCTGGGCAAGCAAAAGCTTATCAGAGGTCGAATGTTCAGAGACCAATGCATGCATTGCTCGACGCAAGTCTTTGACACTTTCGAGAAAATCTTCTGCTTCTTCTCTGTTACTATGGAAGAGAGAGGTGACTCTGGTAATTGATGAAGAGTTTGGATCCCATTTGGTGATGATTGATTCAACATTTTTTATAGTTTCCTCCATCACGGATTCGGAGAACATGTTGGGGGTAGAGGAGGAAGGAGTGGAAGGAGTAGAAGGGGTTGAAAGTGAAGAGGAGAAGGAGAGTGTTGTTGAGGATGAGAAAAGGCGGGCTAGCATCCCTCTTTTTGCTGCAATACTCCTTGGAGTTTCTGACCGAGCCATTGAGCCTGAAAATGTGCGCTCAAAACTAATTATATTCCAAACAGGAGGCTTGCAGTTATTGGTTATTTTAGTTGAGTGTTTAATATGGAGCGGGGTTATATAGAGGAAAGGAGCTGCTAAGTTGCTAATCGAGGAAGGTTGCTTTCTAGCATTGTTTAACCAAAAAATCATTGACCGAATCCGCAAGATGTCTAGATGAAATAGAGTATTTTTTTTAAATTTTAGATAATTATGTGATGATTTTATTTGTTATTTATTTATTTTGTAGAATGGTTAGTGACGTGGGGATGATGAAATTAGAAAACGTAATAAATGGGAGGTAGGAAGCAAAATTATGAAAATTAAATACTAGCGAGGAATTTACCAAGCAAAGTCATGACATGGTCACCCAATCTTAGAACCCGACGCTTGACTATCGTTACAAGAAAAAACCAGCATTAATTGCTTGAGCAACACACACACCCGTAAGGTTTTACATTTTAATCAAGATTTCTTTGTATCAAATGACTGATGAAGACTCTATGGCTCCGGCCAGTCTCCACCCAAGAACTCTGTTATTGATCTCTCTAGAGGAAAATATGTTTAAAAGATATTGTAATTCAGGCTATGCTAGCTTCAATATTACTTGTTTTTTTATTTTATTTTTTTTGCATTGGAGCCAGGCTGCAGTACTAGCAACCTAACCATTTTGTTTTTCGAACTTGATATTTATCGAAAGGATTTCGAGCGCTTTTAACTCTCCGGATAGAGCATTAAGCTAATAATCTAAACTATTTTTTTTTTAATTGCTTGTTGAGAAGAAAGGGAAGGTGGAAACATCCAGGAAAACTCTAAAAATCTTTTAATTTCAGTGGGTTAGACTGATTCTTTAAAACCACGACGTGCATGTCATGATCTTGATTCTTGCCTATAATCCAAAGCCCATCAATTTCATTTAGCTAGTTTTCAAAACCTAGACTTGACCTGACTCAACTGAATAAACTTTTATGGAAGTGTCCAGCGTGGCATCGGGAATGTGCCCGGTGATGAAGACAATCGTGCTTGTTGTGAATATTGTCCCATCTGAATTGTTCATGACTTGCATAACCCAACTCCCAATCCTTAAACTCTTGCTAACATTTTGTTTATCAATCTAAGTAAAGCCACTTAGCTAGTAGCTATAAATTTAAGCCCCAAATTCCCTTGGGGCTCGATAAATCGCTCGAGGTTCTTGGGTCAATTAGAAATTAAGAATTTTCTGCTTATCAAAAAAAAAAAAAAAAACAGAGAGATTTCTACGAGGTAAACAACGGAGGCTACATCGCAAAACCTTCTTTGAGATCTCAAGGGAGAAATGAAAAACTTTATTTAGGGTATCTACGAGTAGTTATTTCTTTAATTTACTTTTAAAAAAATATAGAAAATTAAAAAAAAATCAAATCTAAGGATCCATAAAAAAATAGGAATGTCTTCCTTTCTTTTTTGTTTTTGTTTTTATATTTATTTTTTTTAAAAAAATAAATATGAGTAATTACTCTCGGCACCATGAAATTTCTTCGAGTAAGATGTCATTAATTTAAATGCATAGAAAAATGCAAACTTTTTAAGTAGTGGATCTCGAATTTCCAAGATATATTGCACATCTCCTATAATTAATTCGAAAATCATACATTCAATTAGTAATTAATGGCATTTAGTTGAGTTTGGTACAATGTTAGTCTTTTCAGCTTCTTGGCAGATGCTTCTATATTGGTTTTTTTCCCCCCTTGTCAACTGCGTAAGGACTAGGAAGGCTGTTATCATTTCGTTTCAACCATGATGAACAACCTTAATTCTAAAGCAACCATAAGATTTTCTAATTTTGTTTCATCTGGTGAAAGCTTTCATCTGTTTTATAGCGTTTAATTTTAACTCGTAATCCACGTGGAAATAAAAATGATTTTCTGGAATCCCAAATATCAAGTCAAGCATCCATATTGACCCCTTTATTGGAGGCATATGGTAGAGCGTTTTGGTGGTTAACGACCCCGGATAAGCTGCAGAAAGATCTATTTAATTCTTGGGCTTTTACCGAGTCATATTTATGCACATGGAAAAGAAGAATATATATATAAGAAAAGATTGAAAAAAAAATATGCTGAAAAGGAGACATGCACTTGTCGCAAGCAACACCAGAGCTTGAGAATGGAGAGTCGAAACTAGAATGAAAATGAAAGGAAGTTGGGAGGCTCTCCTAGTGACCGCAGAAATGTTTGACGAAATTTGTATTCTAATTCAATGAATATTAATCATACACTCCTCCTAATGTTGTGGTTTTGGACTTCCTAGATTTTATGTGGTTCATGAAAAATATTGATAAAACACCCATCCTTTCTAACAGCAAAAAAATTATAATAATTATATTTCTGTGTAAATTGAAATGAGTGTGGATAAGAAGGAGATGGTCGTCAAATGATCTATTAATTGCCTGTCTTGATAGGTGGGATTTTTTTAAAAAAAATTTGAATAACGAGGGAAATACCGAAATTTATTTTATTTTATTAACTGATGTGAATTGATAATTAATATTTTTTATTAAATTGTTATTTATTTATTTTGTTTAAAATATGCTAAAACATATATATGTACTGAGCCCAATTCGTGCAAAAGCATGCCATTTAGACTTCTAACTTGGCATGAATGCATCGTCATTTATACTTTGTTCTCAGGTATTTTATCCTTATTAATTCTTGTGATTTTGTTTGCCCATTAATTAAATGGTTACAATTATTAGGATTAATATCATTAAAATGTGCAGCAGCAGCAGCAGCATTTCCTCGTCTCTACAAAGCCAACTACATAGTATAATAACTATTTAATTATCTAATTCATCGTTTAATTTCTCCAAATATTTAAATATGTGAGTTTCATTATAAAAATCATAATTTATTGGCTAATTATTTTTTAATTCAAAACAAAGAAAAGGAATTGAAAAATTATCGAAAAGAAGAGATTTATCCACTAGACAAGAAGATTAATGGAGAATGACGGGGACAATGATATATAAATGATTGAAAATTTACGATACATTTTAATTTAGTGATGTGAAAATACGTGCAACTTGATGTTTAAAAAAAATTACCAAGAAAATATAAGAAAAATGCAATTTAATTATATAGTTAATATATGTAATAGGTTTTGTTGTAATTTGTAGTATAAGAGACACCAAATCAATAGATTTAGATGTTGGAGGCAAGATTTGAAAAAAAATATCAAAATTGAGGTATTATATAACATTAATGATTTTTATTATTATTTTCAGAATTAATTAATTTAAGTTAATTAATTAAATTTTCAAAATTAATTGATCTAATAATAATTATATATGACATCTTTTGTCAAATTATTTAAATAATTTTTATGAAGAATTTGAAGAGGTGTGCTATAAAGCAATTGAATTATTATGGATCTGAGCATCTAATCATACTATTATTGAATTGTACCCACCTATCGGAAATTTCATATAAGTTAGTAACACTATTCTTTCTTTTATTTCTTTCCTGAAAAACTCTTTCATTTATTTTCATATTTACGGACTAAATCCTCACTCATTTTCAGGTTTTAGCTTATCCAGGGATATCCCTGATCAATAATGAATGATAGCTAGTGATGTTGACTAAAACAGCAACTTGAGGCGCTCGCATTTGAAGTTGACGCGAGGAATGAAACTATATTTAAATATCGGTTGGTGAGAAGGTGGGTGCTTGTGAAAAAGTCAAGCAGAATCTCTGCATAGCAAGCAAATACAAGCCATTATCTTGGACCTCGATAAGAATAAACCCTCCTCGGATAAGCATATTTACTATGATAAGCAATAGACGATAGCTCACGCCAAACTGTAATTAAACAACAAATTGTGGCAAACTACGTTACTAGGGTTTCCTGTCTCGGCAGGTTAGATATATAGTCGTCGAGGGATGGGAACTGTATATTTTCTAGGTAGAAGCATACAATTTCTTTTCTGTCTTTTCTTTTTAAAAGAAAAATTAAGATGTGCTATAAAAATCAGTATCAAGCATGTAAAATACGAAGCATTCAACAGCAACTTTCTTACACGAAATTATGGTTTCTGTCATCTATTGAAGAAACAAGGAAATGTTTATGCATGCAGAAGGACATTGAATTAGCTAGATTATATGTCTTCTATGCTTATTTATTAACTCCACGAATTTTATATGAAAGTATTGAAACTGAGCTAAGCATATCCTCAAGAACCCTTTTTTGGGCTTGATCAAACCTCGTAGTCATCACTCATCAACTTAGAAATGGTCAGTCAGGGGGGAAAAAAAAAGATTTCGGTTACCATTCGATTAGCTAGCTTTGCGTCTTCTAAGATTTCTTTTGTTGAAGTTAATTAAGAACTGTTCAAATGATATTACCTGGGCAATGAACGTCGTATGGCTCAAGTATCTACGTCTGTTTTAAACATACTTATTAAACCTGGCCCGCGACTGACCCGGTCAAGGGGTTAGGTCCCGGGTTTTATAGGTCAACTCGAGTCAACCCGGAAAATTAAAAAAAAATTAA
>Ga0307517_10012718_pt1 | contig 11510 bp, 5 predicted proteins | sample 23_EM_MG_FD_194515 | JGI IMG/M metagenome (GOLD analysis project Ga0307517, IMG submission 194515) | Populus trichocarpa ectomycorrhiza microbial communities from riparian zone in the Pacific Northwest, United States - 23_EM | ecosystem: Host-associated > Plants > Roots > Unclassified | place... | reverse complement strand
CCAGGGCTTCTACCCAGGTCCCCCTCACGGTTTTGTTCTTGGCAGCCACGCATGGCCCCAAAACGCGTACAACATGTTAGCAACCAACACCACTAATAAAGCCCTAGCTCTGGACGCTCGCTTCCGATGTGGGATATCACAATCCCCCCACCTTAAGACGAGCCGTCCTCGGCTCTGATACCAAATGTAACGGCCTGGCCCAACATGCTGTATATTGTCCGCTTTGGGCTTCCCAGTCCACCCATTTCCAAGGCTTCTACCTAGGTCCCCCTTACGATTTTGTTATTGGCAGCCACGCATGACCCCAAAATACATACAACATGTTAGCAACCAGCACCACTAATAAGACCATGGCTCTGGACGCTCGCTTTCGATGTGGGATATCACAATCTCGGTCTTATATCTCGGGTTATTTTTTGTCTTTATTTAATTAATATTTTTCTCAACTCCATCTTTCAACATCGAGTTGATTGGGAGTTGGGTTTCATAATTGTTTCTAGATTTTTTTTTACAGGGTTATCACAATCTCATTACCCGAGTTGTGAGTTTTATGGGTTATTTAGGTTCACTCGGGTTTTTTTGTCCTTTTTTTTAATTGAATTTTTTTTCCAATTTCATCCTTCAATATTGGGTTGATTGAGAATTGTACTTTATAATTTGTTTAATTTTTTTATAAAGTTATCTTGATCTCCTAACCTAGTTTGGGCAGGTTAATATGAGTTGACTCGGGGTTTTTTTTTGTTTTTTTATTATTTTTTTAATTTAATCCTTCAACATTGGGTTGATTGGGCTTTATAATGTATTTTTTTTATTTGCTTTCTATGGTTTTATCACGTTCTTATGACCCAGGTTGCGGGTTAGGCTAGTTGACTCCGTTTTTTTTCCTTTTCTAGTTGTTTTTTTTTTGTATTTCATCCTTCAATATTGAGTTGATTGAGAATTGGTTTTCATAATTTATTTTGGTTTGGGTTCTTTTGGGTTATATTAGTCTCATGACTCGGGTCACAGGTTTAATCGGTTGACTCAGGTGGCTTTTATGTTATTTTCTAATTGATTTTTTTTTTATCATCCCTCAACATTTGATTGATTGAGAGTCGAGCTTCATAATTTATTTCAATTTGATTTTTATGGGGTTATCCTAGTCTTATAACCTAGGTTTGACAGGTTAACCCGAGTTTACTGGCTCATCTTTTTAGTTGAGTTTTTTTTTTAATTTTATCCTTCAATATTGGGTTGATTGAGAATTGAGTTTGGTAATTCAATTTACTTTCTATAGAGTTATCAGAGTCTCATGACTTGGATAGCGAATTTAGCAAATTAACCCGAGTTTATCCTAATTGACCTAATATATTGTTATTTTAATTTTAAAAAAAGATGTCATCTTGATTTGTTATAGTCAAATTACATTTTTATCGATCATCTAGGTTGTCTTTGGACCTACCAAGTCGACCAGGTCATATGAGATCAATCCCCATATAGTTTAAAAAATTATTTTGCTAAAAAAAACATGTTAACAACACCTGAATATTTTATTTGTATCAAAAAAATTGATTTAACCCACAGCGTAGCTCGAAAAATGATCTAGTGTGATCCTAACCTATTTAATCCCTTTTATGAGGAATTAATATCTCATTTACATTTCTCGTCATCAATTAAAAATAAAAGAACTTTTTTTATAAGCGATCTCATTATCGAATAATTTCTTCATATTGATTTTATTTTAACTATTACATATTTAATCCATTTTAACCCTAATTCCGACACATTTTTATAAGCTAGTTCTATTATTTGGAGCACAGAATATATGAAATAAATTACAAAGTATTAGATGTAAACCCCGGTTAAAGACCTTTAGAAAAAAAACACTAATAAATTTAATCCACGTGTAAAATGGATTAATAAGGAAAATGGAATAATCTAAAATAAATTCCATATGCTAAAATTTCTAGGTATGACTAGAATTTTAAAACAAGTCAAGAAGGAATAATTAGAAGAAAATATTAGGCTAATGTAGTATTTAAGAGAAACTAGGGGTTGATTTGTAATTAGAAGAAAATAGTCATATAAATATAAGTTTGGCTTCCAAAGGAAGCTAAGCATTGTCGTGAGTTTCATAAGCAAGAGAGGAGAGAGGTTTCATCTTTTCTAATAGAAATTCTTCCATTTAAAACATAAAAAGGAGTTGCTAAAGAGATTAAAAGGGGGTTAGTGGGGGAATAAAGCTAGGAGAATTGAGTTTTCTTGGGGTTTTAGTGAGCCTAAAATGGTTTACTTCAAATCTTGTTTTGAATTAGAAGGAGAAGAAAACTTGTTTTCAACATCTTTTTTACTTCAAATTACTTGTTTTTAAGAGGTGAGAAACTTTGATTCAAGTTTGGTTGAGTATCTTGTGAAATAATACATTTTGATTGAAATATGCATTATGAAATTTAGGTTTGATTGAATAATTATTTAAATTGATGATATTGTGTTTGAATGATATTTATAAGCATAAAATATGATTGAGTAATGATTCAATTGGAAGAATTGAAAAGACAATTAATCCCCACCATTGTTAGGGCTTCGATATAGGTGTAAGAAATTAGAATTGAGATTGATTGATTCAATTATCATGTAAGATGTGTAAAATAGTGAGTGTGGTGTATTAAATCAGTAAGTAAGTTGTAAATTTATTCAATTGGAGAGAGGGATTCAACCTTAAGACTATTTTTAGGGAATGAATGGAATTGATTAATTGATGTTGTGGTATGTTAATACATGTGAAAAAGGGATGGGTGATGTAAAAATGATATGTTTTTTTTTAAATAAATCCTCCTATATTATAGAACAATTGGAAAAGAGAGTAGAAAGAGAAATCGAGTTCATTTGATTTAATTGTCTTGAATTACGAGTAGAATTGAGTAAAATTGGGTGTGATAAGAATGGATAATGAAGAAAACTGAAAGAAATTTCCATTCCCCTTCAAATCATTAGGTTCAACCAAAAAAAATTTTTAGGGGGGGTTAATTTAAGTTGTGTGTGGAATTGTGTTAGAAATGTATTATTATATCTATTTATGATTATTTGGTGTAGACTTTTGAAGAAGAAATGAAAAAAATTCATCATGGGTAACATGATAAGGCTATTTGGCCAAAAATTAGTTTGATGAAGGAAAATGAAATTGGCTTCATTGGGTGAGTAAATGTGTTGATGTAGTGTTATTAACCTTAACTGTGAAGGTTGAATTGATAAAAAAAATTAAATAAATAAAAATATGGCAAGATAATATTAATCTTAAGATTTGGCCTAAACTAAAGATTATGGAGGAATGACTATGTGTGATAATTGGGAAGAATTGTATCAATAAATGGGTTTTAATGTATAGATAAGAATTCAATTGCATGAAAAGAAGAAGAAGAATGAGAGATTTCGAGATTTCCTTTTGTTATTGAATTAAAACTTGAAATTGGTATAAGTTTTGTAATGAAGTTTTGAGGATAATTGAATGGAGTGTGATATTGTGTACCTACTGAATACAAGAGAGGTTGCAGGACCTGTATAGTAATAGGGGGTTATAGTGCGTGCACAAGCGTCAAGAAGATGTTTTGTACCACAATCATTTATTATGCTTAAATTTATTAATGTCGAATAACTGTAATTTCTTTAAATATGTTATGCAATTATATTAATTGTGACATGAGCATTGAAAAGATGGCAATTAACTAAGTACCCTGAATAAGACTAGAGGCGACAGCTTGTCTGACGACTAAGATTGATATTTAACTAGTTACCCTAAATAGAACTAGTGGTGTTAGATTGTCTAACGAACGAGATTGGTATTTGAATAGTTACCATAAATAGGACTAATGGCATCAATATGTCTGACGACCAGGAATTCAATTGATTGGTTACCCTGGGTGGTGTTAGTGGCTTCAGTATGACTGATGATGAGGATACCTAATTTGATGAAATGTTTTAGAGGAGCCATAAGATTGGTTTGAAAGAATAATTTATAATCGTGTTTAGTTGTTGAAAATGTATTGTTGAACTTAATAAAAATAATAAGCTATATGAATTACATGAATTAATTATTTGGTTTATTATAACAAAAGCTAAATAGCGTGGGGAAATCACTGTAGATTAAGAAACATTTCACTATGGATTGTAATAGTAGTTTCACTTTCACTTTCTCATTTTATTTTTTTGCGAGATGTTTCTTTGGTTGTTTGCGTTTTTTCTTTCTTTTCTCTCTCCTGACAACTAAAGTGCACAATTATCATCTGTTTGTTTGTTGTTTTCTTGGGTCAGGCAAAAATTGTTAGACCCAAGACTCTTGGGTCTAGCATTGCCTCCTGAACCAAGTCTCTGGGGTTTGACGGTCATGCCAGACCCAAGGCTTTTGGGTTTAACATTGTTATTGTTGTTGTTGTTGTTTTTAGTATTATTAGCATGATTGTTGTTGGCATATAAGTCAATTTTGTCCCTAATTCTTAATGAAAAGCAATTATAAACTATATTATGTGTTTCAAAAATTAAATAAATCAATTGTTATTTGATAAAACAAAAGGTTAATCTGTTGGGTATGGCATGGCCGCCGGCCCGCTAGACACAAGATCTTAGGTCTCACTTGGGTCTGGCATGACTGTCAGATCTAAAAGGTTTAAAATATTTTCTATACTCTTAATATTTCGTTGACATTTGAAAAAATAATAATTTTGACCCGCTACAAAGCGCGAGTCAGCATACTAGTTTATACTATATGTTATATTAATTTCAGGTACATCACAATCTCATGCAGAATAGTAGATGTTATTAGTATATCTTTCGTTTAAGAAATGAAGATTAGTATATCTTTTATTTAAGAAATGAAGATGTAATCTTGAATTGTTAATGTATTTTGCAATGTAATTTTCGGATTAATCTTGATATGTAAACAATGTTAGAATTAATAATACATGTAATATTGCTATTAGGATTTACTCATTAGACTTTTAGAAATATATATATATATGATTTAATAATGCATGAATTTATTTTATAATGATCTCTACAAATTTATTTATTTGATTTCATTATTATCTTGTTAAGATTGTCATATAAAATGTGAAGTGGTTGAATTGTGGGATTAGATGTATTATAATCTGGTGATATGATGAGATGAAAAAAGTCCAAGATGATTTGACTTTATGAATATAATAATTACAATGACTTATTGGTTGTGTTGTAAATAACTTGGTACTAATATTTTAGTGGAAATTCATGGATATAATGCTTATAATGACTTACTAGTTGTGTTGTCGATAACTTGGTACTGATATTTTAGTGGAAATTCTGCGAGAATTACAAAATAATAATAATAATAATAAATACCCCTAGTTTTTCATCTAATTGTAATGTTAATTATATTGAAATTGTGTTTTAAAATTTGGGATTTTATGATTTATACTTAATTTAATATGCAAAGGAAATCCAAAAAATCTTAAAGAGTTAGAAACTCTACATCACTTTTAATTTATGATTATAAACGAATAACAAACTCTATATTACTTTTATTTCATGATTATAAACAAATAACAAAAAAGTTAAAACGAAAAGCAAATTCGTGACTCAAATTATTATTCATTACTACAATGTAATTATTATTTTGTCTTTTTCTAAAAAAATCAATGATCTTGATATTGAGAGTAATTCAGTCTTTTTCAATGATCCTCATTATGCAATTGACTAGGGACAATTCATTTTTTTTTTGCTTTTTTTAACATAATAAAATTACTAAAGTACCTTTAAAAAGAAAAAAATAATGAACTTCTCAATTGTTACTTTCATCTTTTCATTTTGATTAGAGCAATTAAATGATGCAAATACCCTTAAAAATAAAAAAAAATAATGAGCTAGTAGGTCGGAGCTATTTCATCTTTTCACATTGAGTTTTTTCTTATATTCATGTTGACTAAGAGACAATTTAGTCTTTTAATAAATATAAAATATTAATAAAAAAAGTGGTTGGAGCGTGCTTAGCAAGTGTCAATGCATCAAGTGCTCCACTACCTTCTAGTTAGTTATGCATGTGATGGCTTCCAGCGGTAAACGACGAGTTTCTTTGATATCGTTAGATTTATCTCGGCGTCCTTTTCCTTCCAAGACAACGTGTGTGGCGTTATAACCTTTAGTTTGACTCCAACAAGCCTTTCTCTTTTCTCCCCCCTTTCTTTTCTCTCTTAACCTCAGTTTCCACCTGTGGTACTTAAAAATTTCAAATTAGCCCTTCAATTTTTTTTCTTTCAAATTTGATCCCTTTTTTTTTTTATTTGAATTGGTTTATAAAATTGAAATTTCTTTTTTTCAATTTCATTCTCCTTTTAGTTTTTCATATCTTAGATCTGATCTCATTCTTTTAATTGTTATTTATCTTTTTAATCTTTTTCTTAATTAAATTTATTTTTCAATTTCATCCCTCGACATTTAATTTAATTTTATTCTTATGTCAAATTTTGTCCTTTTTATTTTGATTGGTATTTGTTTACCTTGACAAGGTTTTTACATTTAATTATTTCTTTCAGTTTAATCCTTCAACATTGAATTAATTTTTTTTTCCGATTTTATATCCTTCAACTTTTGATTGATTCGGACTTGGGCTTTGTGCTTTTTCTAAATAGGATGCTTATAGTTTAATGACATGGGTCACAAGTTTGAAAAGTTAAAACAAGTTGACATCTTTTTTTCTTCTTCTGATTTTATCATTTGACATTGATTTTTTAAAAGATATTGGCTTTGTGGGTTTTTTTTTCTATCGGGTTATCCATATCTCATTACCTGAGCCGCGTTTTATTTCGTCTTTCCATGTTTAATTGTCTGAGAATTTAACTGCATCATTTTTCTCCTTTAAAAAAAAAGTTTTTTCCTGGTTTATCGTGATTATTTTTCTAAAATATTTATTTAATCAATTTGTTGTTGTTGTCTATTTTTTATTACTTAATTAAAATAAAATCATTTTCTTTGACCCAGTTAGATCTATAACTCGAATTATAATTTTTTTTCTCATGAAAAACATATAATCTGACCTGCAACGTAACGCGGCTTATATCCCGTAATAATTCTACATTTAATGCATGCTAACCATTCTAAGCGCGAACTCATATCTCCTTAAAGAAACACAACTTTTATTAGGGAGCTCTACATGTTTATATGATCTCCAATTATCATAATTTTTTTTTGTTGTTGTTTTTTTTATTAATGTGGATGTCAGGGCCGGCTTGCGCGCACCTCGACTAATCCCATGGACCCTGAAATTAACGACCATTTAAGCCTCCAGTGGCCCTGAGATTTGTGAGACTCGAACTGACTACCTCTAGAAAACAAGCCTAAAACCTGACTAGTTGAGCTACACCCATTAAAATTATGTCGTCTTCTTCTTCTTCTACAATTAAACGCACATACATATTAAGGGGAGGGTATGAGAGACCTGTAGTGTAAACTAACGTTAATTTATCTGTCAGCAACAGTGTAAACTAACGCTCGTTCCTCTTGTTTAATTTTTTCCTAGTTATAAATGGGAATCTTATTTTTGATTGGTACAGTTATGAGCATCAGATTGTTTTTAGCTCCAAGACAAACTCCTCTTTATTAGTGAGCTCCATATGTAGCTCGTAGAAACGATTCGTCTGTCCAATATAAATGCTTGATGCATGGATATAAATGCTCAGTAATTTTACATCTGTGACACACAGTTTTAGGTGAAAACGTCTTTTGTCTGGGCTAGTAATTCTTTATTTCGTCCTCGTGGTTTTTAGTTTTTATATTTGGATTCTAAAACTTCATTTTTCTTACATTTCAGTCCCTAAATATCAAGAGAAAAGTGAGAGAGTTGTCAGAAAAAAAAAGGAGGAGAAGAATATCTCGACTAACCATAAAAAAAACATACTTTGGTGCTAATTGATTTGTTTTATAGAATAGAGTTGGATGAGGGTTGTTTAAATATTTAACATGCCGGGAAAGTAGATAAAGCCTACAAAGTTTATTTACATTTGATTTAATTTTGAAATTCTAGATTAATTAGAGGGTGTTTTGACATTAGAAATAGGGTTATGGAGAAATAGTTTATTTACAATTTTTTGAAGGAAAAAGAATTTCATGTTAGATACTTTTTTATGAAAATAATTTATTCTCGTAATATTTCTATATAAATTAAATAAATTGACTGATGTGCCTTTGCTACAAGGTCTAGGAGTTCTTGAGCTTCTTCTAATGTGCCTTTACTATATTCTTTTATTTTATTACACATTCACATCAAAATTATAAATGCAAGTTTTTTTAAATGAAACTTGCTTTTTAAATTATAATAATCTTGTATTTAAAAACTAGATTTCTAAAAATAAAGACACATTTAATTCATCAAAACAAAAAAGAAATACATGAATAAGAATTGAGAGTTTTGGTTAAAGAATTATATTTTTTTCTTCCTAATTTAAACCATTCAAATTCCTATGAATATTTATTTTAATTGTCTTAAATTATAATTCAAAGGACCATATTGCTAATAAAAAAACATTTTCTCTAAAAAGAAAAGGAAATATATGAATAAGAAAGAGGAGATTTGATCAAAGAAATATATTTTTTTTCTTAAAAGTTTATATCGTTGAATTCATTTTATTTTAATTGTTAAATAATTTAATATCAAAAAATAAAAATAAAAAAAACATCACATAACGATAACGCGCGAGCAAACTGGCTAGTATCATCTAAATAACTTTTGTTACAGGGGCAATTAAAAAATGGACAAATGGCAGTAATATTAACATAAATATTTTTCTATAAAAGCCCTCGAGCAGAACTATACCACATTCACTTAGCAAGAGGTTCTGGTAATTGCCCTCTCGCCCTGAAAAAGGAAAAGAAAGAGAGAGTGTTCTAGCGCAGTATTTGGATGGGTGATAAAAACATTGAAAATATTCAAAATGAGGGTGGGAGTAAAAACCTCTCTCCTGCTCAGAATAAAAGTCAGAGCTCGAATAAGCGAAGAAGGTTAGTACGTACATGCTTTGTTTTTTGTTTCAAGTTTCAATTTATTTGCTTGAATTGTAGCATGCATGTTTTCACTGTGATTTGAAGATTTGGAGAATAGGTTTTTTTTTATATATGGTTTAAAATTCTAGATGATTTTTATGATTTAATTAGTTTTTTATGAATAAATTAATTCTAGATGATTATTGTTTAATATTAGTTACATTTCCTTTTAGTTTTGGTAATATTAAAGGAGCATAAAATTTATTCTATTTTTTTTTTATAGATCTACTAGTAATATTGCTGCTATTATTTATAACTTTACGTTTTTTTCTTTATGACTTCTTGTTTTGCCGGAAACCATCATCATCCATTGTTAACGGCGAGTTATTACTGGTCACCTAATTGATTAATGAAAAAACATGTTGATGCATGAACAAATATTAATTATATGTATCTACTAAACCTTAACTCTTTTTTTATTTATAAAAATCTAGAATTATTATTCTTTTTATTTTTGTAGACTTCTTGTTTTGCCTGAAACCATCATCGTCCATTATTATCGGAGAGTGATAAACGGTTACAAAATCTATCCACGAGCAAATATTAATTAATTGTATCTAATAAACCTTGACCTCTTTTTTTCAAGAATCTAAAATTATTATTATTATTATTTTTATTTTTGTAAACTTCTTGTTTTGCCTGAAATCATCATCATCCATTGTTAACGGCGAGTTATTACCGGTCACATAATTGATTCATGAAAAAACATGTTGATGCATGAACAAATATTAATTATATGTATCTACTAAACCTTAACCCTTTTTTTTATTTATAAAAATCTAGAATTATTTTTATTTTTATTTTTGTAGATTTCTTGTTTTGCCTGAAACCATCATCGTCCATTATTATCGGTGAGTGATAAATGGTTACAAAATCTATCCACGAGCAAATATTAATTAATTGTATCTAATAAACCTTGACCCTTTTTTTTTAAGAATCTAAAATTATTATTATTATTATTATTATTATTGTAAACTTCTTGTTTTGCCTGAAACCATCATCATCCATTGTTAACGGTGAGTTATTACTGGTCACATAATTGATTGAAAAAACATGTTGATGCATGAACAAATATTAATTATATGTGTTTACTAAACATTAACCCTTTTTTTATTTATAAAATTTAGAATTATTTTTATTTTTATTTTTGTAGACTTCTTATTTTGCTTGAAACCATCATCATCCGTCCATTATTATCGGCGAGTGATAAACGGTCACAAAATCTATCCACAAGCAAATATTAATTATTTGTATCTAATAAGCCTTTATTTTTTTTTTTATAAAAATCTAAAATTATTATTATTATTATTATTATTGTAAACTTCTTGTACTATCATAATCTATTATTATCAGCTAGTGATAACCGGTAAAAAGAATCGATTCGCCAACAAATATGTTCATCCACAGATAAATATTAATTATCTATATCTACTAAACCTTAATTAAAAAAAATCTAAAATTATTATTATTATTATCGATAACTTCTTATTATGTCTTTCACCATCATCGCACATTATTACTGGTGAACTACAATTGCTCATTTACCGGTTAGAGTAATTCCTATTAACTTCCTTTAGGAATTAAAGATTCTTACAGCTAATGGAGATTGGTAATTGATTATATACTGTGGCATACTACAAATAGCGGTGACAGAAGAATTAATAAATTGTTTTTCGTTTATTTTTTGCCTCAAATTGAACATTTTTGAAACTTCAGGATGTTAATTGACAAAAACCAAAGCTTAGGAGGGTAGTTGGAATGACCCGAAACCTCAAGGCTCAGACAGGATAAATACTTTTTTCCTCAAATCTTTATTGATGCTTAAGAAGTCAAACATTCACCCTTTTTTGCATTATGTTGCATGATTATCATGTCCGGTGCGGTCCGCCCAATTATCTTGATGATTCTTAGACTTAGTGCCTGACCTGATTAAAGTTTGACTTTAAGCCGATGTTTGTTTTCTGGAAAGTAGTTTTCGAGAAATTATTTTCCAAACTTTCCTGTGTTTGTTTGCCAATAGAAAAGTTGGTCAACGAAAAACACTTTTCAGTCAAAGAAAAATTTGGTTTGGTTTCCAGGAAAATGTTTTCTCTTTTGGCTGTGTTTGTTTTCCGGAAAGTGGTTTCCGGGAAATCACTTTCCAAACTTTCATGTGTTTGTTTGCCATTAGAAAAATTGGTCAACGGAAAACACTTTCCAGTCAAAAGAAAAATTGGCTTGGTTTTGAGTAAAGTGTTTTCCTAGAAAATTTGGGCCGAAAACACTTTCCAGAAATTGTGAAAAATTTAGAAATGTCATTATTTGCTGATTATATCAAATTTGATCCTCAAACTTTTGATTGCTATATATAATTTGTTTTGAATATTTATTTTTCAATTTCATCTCTTAAAATTTAATTTTTATATTAACTTTGGTCCTTATTTTTATAATTGCTATTTGCTTTTTCCTTATCATTTTTTTATTGAAAT
>Ga0307517_10012717_pt1 | contig 11511 bp, 5 predicted proteins | sample 23_EM_MG_FD_194515 | JGI IMG/M metagenome (GOLD analysis project Ga0307517, IMG submission 194515) | Populus trichocarpa ectomycorrhiza microbial communities from riparian zone in the Pacific Northwest, United States - 23_EM | ecosystem: Host-associated > Plants > Roots > Unclassified | place... | reverse complement strand
ATTCCCTTGGGGTATGCCCCTCGTAATTATGTAGTGAATTTTCATTTCATTATATACATCTTAACTTTTCCAAAAAAAGTTTAGGGTTTAGGGTTTAGGGTTTTAGGGTTTAGGGTTTAGGGTTTAGGGGTTTGGGGTTAGGGGTTTGGGGTTAGGGGTTTGGGGTTTCGGGTTTCGGGTTTCGGGTTTAGGGTTTAGGGTTTAGGGTTAGGGGTTTGGGGTTTGGGGGTTGGGGGTTTGGGGGGTTGGGGGTTTGGGGTTTAGGGTTTAGGGTTTAGGGTTTAGGGGAGAGCAGCCACCATTGGCGACTTGGACGACGACAACTTTCAAGCCCTGTACTGACCGCCGGTGACCACCATATACCCTTGCCGACCCCTCATCATCTTCCCCATCATCCCCTCTATCTTCTCACCGACCAACTTCTTAATCCTGCACCTTTAACTACATCTTCACCGTTCACCCTTCATACCCCGCCCACAAACCACAATGAAAACCACTACTCATAACCCCAAAACCAAACCTGCCAATCCCTAAACCTCTTGGGCTGATAGAGTTAGAGTCTCTGACTCTAGCACTAGATTCACTCTGGAACCCCTTTCCAGACAACCAGTGGGTCACAACCTTAAGATCACGGAAGAAATACTGCTAGAAAATTCTGCACAATGGAAACGGTGCATGATAGGTTTTTTCCCAGGGTTTAGAATGCCATTCCATGCAGTTAATTCAATTGCATTCAGGGCATGGCGCTCATATGGTTTAGAGCATGTAATGACAACTTCCAATGGTTTCATCATCTTTCGTTTCAGCACAGAAGATGAGATGCATACAGTGCTGGAAAAAGGGCCATGGATGTTTGGAGGGAAGAATATCATCCTTCAACAATGGCACCCACGGTTTCAGTTTGATAAAAGCAAAATCTCAACCCTCCCAGTATGGATCCGACTCCATGGATTGCCTTTTCCCTTGTGGTCTAAACAAGGCCTAAGCTTGGTAGCAAGTATGGTTGGAAGACCCCTCTCTTGTGATGAACTCACGTATACTTGCAGCAGGCTTGAGTATGCAAGATTATGTGTTGAAGTTGATGCTGCTTTGCCTTTTGTCCACAGCTTTGACATCGACAGTCCTCTCTCAATTGCACCCATTACAGTCACTGTTGATTATGAATGGACTCCGTCATGCTGTGAAAAATGCAAGGTATTTGGACATTCATGTGCCTCACCATCGCCAATTGTTGAGACCACTGTTACAGCAACTAAAACTCCCCCTACATCCTCCCCCCATCCGCAACCGCCAAATCTTCCCACTGCTAATCCCTCCACCACCAACACAGCTACACCCCCTAGCCCCCATCCTACTGCAGAAAGCCCTGTTACAGTAGCTGATCCTTCCACTCACCCTATATCCCAGCCACACATAAATCCTTTACCATTACCTACCACAAACATAACCCTTCACCCTGATGCAGCAAACCCAACAGATAGGAAGGACTATGACTCCAGCCAAGACTCCGGTAATGAACTCCTTGGCTTTCAACATCATCATTTAAATACACTGCAAGCTACTATATGTCTTGAGAGTAAGATGGACTCTCTACGTACCACTAGTGAGACTGCCTCTACTGACTAGGAGGTTTCAACTGAGGCTTCAACCTCTGTCAATATGACTGATCACCAGGTTCAGTCCCCACCCCCTACTCCGGCTACTGTGAGGAAGAAGAAAGGGGGCAGGAAAAAGAAGGAGGCCTGGGGCCTTTAGTTTTCTTTCTTTATAATTGTTCTTTACCTCTCAAATAAATGTTCATTGTTGGCAGCTGGAACATATGGGGACTCAATAGCCTCCAAAAACAAAAAACCGTCCATACTTGGACACAAAAACACAATTTAGATATCTTTGGTCTCTTGGAAACTAAGATTGCTACTCATAATTTGGCCGCAACAGTATCCAAACTTGCACCTTCTTACTGGCACTACCATTCCAATATCAATTCCTCTTCCTCATGCCGTATTCTTGTTGATTGGAACTCCCAAAAGCTAAGCCTCACCTGCATTCACTCCGACCCTCAATGGTTAACTTGTGATATTCTCCAACCAGACTCCACAACCCCAACCAGAATAACCTTTGTCTATGCTTTCAACACCCCATCCGAAAGATTAGCCTTATGGAGTTACATCTCTCATGAAAGCTCCCTCAACTCTAATACTCCATGGATTGTAATGGGTGATTTTAATGCAATCATGCACGCTGAAGACAGAATAGAGGGTGACACAAGATGGCCTCGACATCAAGATGACTTTAGCTCCTGTATATGCCAATCAGAACTCCTACAAATACCATACGCAGGCTTAAGATACACATGGCACAATGGCCAACATGGCAGTAACACTATCCAAAAGAAACTTGACTGGATTTTTGGTAATTCCTGTTTACTATCTCAATGGCCTGCAGCTCATGCAACCTTTCATCCTCGATGCATTTCTGATCATAGCTCAATGGTACTTCACTTGCACAACCAAAACCGCCAGAGGTGCACTCCATTTAAATTCCTGAATATATGGGCCAAACGAGATGACTTCTTGGATATAGTCAGCTCATCTTGGCAGACACATGTTCCTGGGAACCCAATGTATCAATTCACTACTAAGCTGCGCCTCCTAAAGTCAGTCCTAAAGCAACTGCATCATCATCATACAAGTGATATCCCTGGCAGAGTGGCAAAAGCTAGAGAGGACTGGTTTGCTGCTCAACGTATTCTTGATGACAATCCAACATCTCCGGCAGCTCAGTATACTGAACGACATCTAGCCAGCGACTACATGAAGCTATGTCAAGATGAGGAATCTTATTACAAACAATGGTGCAGAGTCCAATGGCTTCAATTAGGAGATAAGAATACTGCTTTCTTCCACAACTCTTTACTGCATCGTCAATCCAGAAATAGAATCCACAAGCTGACGAATGAGGAGGGTGCTACCATCACTGATTCGCAGGAAATTGGGAAGCTAGCAGTATCATATTATGAGCGCCTACTCACAGCCACACCTACTGCTTTACCTGAGGACATCACCAGCATATACCTCAACACTATCTCAGATACTTCAAAACTTACTACCAGCCTTCCTATCACCAATGAAGATATTAAGAATGCCTTGTTTTCCATTCCTGATAACAAGTCCCCTGGCCCCGATGGATACAATGCCCTATTCTTCAAACAAAGTTGGAGTATCATAAGGCATGACTTCATTGCTGCGGTCAGGTATTTCTTCTCACACAATTTGCTTCCTCGCTGTGTTAATGCTACTCGTGTAGCACTAGTTCCGAAGGTAGAAAATCCTGCAAGTATGAATGATTTCAGGCCCATCTCCTGTTGCAATGTGCTGTACAAATGCATATCCAAGTTAATTGTTGTCAGGTTGAAAGCAGCATTGGCAGAAGTAATTGGTCCATCACAATCTGCCTTCCTCCCTGGCCGACAAATTTCTGATGCCATTCACCTTACTCAAGAGTTAATGCATAATTACCACCTCAATACAGGATCGGCCCGATGTGCTCTAAAAATTGATCTGAAGAAGGCCTTTGATACGGTCAGTTGGGAGTATATTCTAGCAGGGCTTACTGCTATTGGCATTCCGCAGAGCATGATTAACTGGATCAACACTTGCCTCTCCACAGCTCACTATACTATCAGCATCAATGGGGAATCACATGGCTTCTTCAAAGCCACCAGGGGTATACGGCAAGGAGATCCACTCTCCCCTTACCTATTTGTGTTGGCCATGGAAGGCCTTGGAGGCATTCTGCACAAAGCAGCTCAGCAAACAACATTTCAGCATCATTGGCGTTGTAAGCCAACCAATATAACTCATGTTTGTTTTGCAGATGACCTCATGCTCTTTTGTCATGCTGACATTGGCTCCATTGGTGTGCTGCGGTCTAGCTTAGACAGCTTCACCAAGCTCTCAGGACTCACAATCAATTTTGCTAAGAGCTCCATGTACCTCTCAGGCATCGATGAGGGCATGCAACACACTATTACAAACTGGATTGGTATAGAGCAACGCACCCTCCCTGTGCGCTATCTTGGCATTCCACTTATTTCCACCAGACTCACCAACACGAATTGCATCCCTCTGCTGGAGAGAATTACTTCCAGGATTAAGCTTTGGACTTCCTCTTCTCTCACATATGCTGGCCGTCTACAACTCATCAAGTCCATCCTCTTCTCTATACAGGTCTACTGGTCTTCTATATTTATTCTGCCATGCTCCACACTTAGAAAGATTGAAAGCCTTTTGGCAGCTTTCTTATGGCGTGGCACTTCCTTAACCACTTCGGGAGCCAAGGTGGCTTGGAATTCTGTATGCTACCCCATGCAAGAAGGTGGCCTCGGCATCAAGAAACTAAAAGATTGGAACAAGGCTGCAACATTAAAGCATATATGGCATCTCCTCACAGAAACAGATTCGATATGGACAACCTGGGTCCATGCAGTGCTGCTACGACAGAAATCATTTTGGCAAACCCCTATTCCTTCCACTCCTTCGTGGACTTGGAGGAAGATACTTCAAAGTAGGGATTGGTGTCGAGGCTGGTTCCTAACAGGCGTTGGTGATGGCTCTTCCACTTATTTGTGGTATGACTACTGACTGCCTGAAGGGAAGAGATTAATTGACATTCTTCCACTGCGTACACTCACGTCAACAGGACTACCTTGGACAACAAAAGTTTCTGATATAATTTGTAGAGGGCAATGGCACTTTCCTGTCGGCCAACCTGCACTGCAGGGGATATGGGATTCCATTACTTTTCAACCTTGCCAATCCTTAGCAGACAATTGCATTTGGAAGGGTCACACATCGGGCAAGTTCTCTATAGCGTCTGCATGGGAACTTCTTCGGGATACCAGACCAACCACCAACATGCATCACCTCCTCTGGTTCAAAGGCCACATTCCACGTCAATCCTTCATTCTCTGGCTAGCATGCTTGGGTCGGCTGCGCACCATGGATAGACTGCACTCAACAGGAATCATCACGAACAACACATGCATTCTTTGTGGTCTTCATGTGGAGACACATGAACACTTATTTTTTGATTGCAGCTTCACTGATTCAGTTTGGCGATCAATCAACACCCGAGCCCAATTGCAATGGCCACACACCTCCTGGCAGGATCTTCTCCAATGGGCATCTACACACTACAGGCAGCAAAATGACATCACGCACATGATAGCTCGCCTCCTCTTATCAACCACGGTCTATTTCCTTTAGCATGAAAGGAATAATCGGGTCTTTAGCAACCAGCACCGAACTGGTCAAACCATTGTGGAGGAAATCTATCAGCTAATCCGAACACATCTAACACACATGGAACATGCAGACAGGATCCCTGACTTTGTTTGCACCGTATGGCGATTGAGGGACAGCTAAGGGAACAAATGGGAAAGCTTGATGTTTCGCAACTGTTGTATATGGCAAGAACATTCTGTGGAAGAAAATTAATTACATAACCACTGTTCACGTCGTGGCTATGCATGGTTTCTAAAGGAAGAATTAATTGCTTTCTACTGTTCACGCAGTGGCCATGCATGGTTTCTAAAGGAAGAATTAATTGCTTTCTACTGTTCACGCAGTGGCCATGCAAGTTTCCCTTTCTTTATTCATTTATTTTGATACTGTTCGTTGCCAAACTTCTGCTTTTTTTAACGTTCTGAGTTTTTTTTAGTTTTTTCCTTGGGGTATGCCCCTTGTAAATCTGTAGCTACTTTCTCTTCATTTATATTTCTACTTAACTTTTCCAAAAAAAAAGTTTAGGGTTTAGGGTTTAGGGTTTAGGGGTAGGGGTTTAGGGTTTAGGGGTAGGGTTTAGGGTTTTGGGTTTTGGGTTTAGGGTTTTGGGTTTAGGGTTTAGGGTTTAGGAGGGGGAAAAATGGAGAAAAAAGGCTCCTGCTGGCGACTACGGATATCCTCAACTTCTGGCCTGAATCTTACGCCGGTGACCATTAAACCTTGCAACCATTCCTCCATCTTCTTCTCCTCAACAAGTTCTATACCTTGACCGAAGGATTTCTCTTTTTCCTATCTATATTTTTTTCCTTGCACCTTCAAATTTTTCCAGCCTTCACTTTTCAAGCGCCCCCTCTTTCCCATTACCAATTTCACATCTGACACCCCCACACAACTTCAAACAGCCCCACTAGCTAACTATGCCGAAGACTCCAACAGCTGGTCGCAGCTCTCAAACTGCCACCGACAACTCATGGGCAAACAAGGTTCGTGTTTCTGACTCTAGCACGAGGTTCACCCTTGAACCACTCTCACGACAGCTGGTCGGTCACCGTCTAGTGATCTCAGAAGAAATGCTGCTGGCCAACGCAGATCAATGGAACAGGTGCATGGTAGGGTTTTTTCCTGGTTTTCGAATGCCCTATCATGCTGTTAATACAATCGCATCACGAGTTTGGAGGCAATGTGGATTAGAAAATGTAACCACAACATCCAATGGTTTCATGATCTTTCGGTTTACAACTGAATCAGAGATGCATGCTGTGCTTGAGAAGGGACCGTGGATGTTTGGAGGTAAAAATATTGTGCTGCAACAATGGCATCCTAGGTTTCAGTTTGATAAAAATAAGATCTCTACTCTACCTGTTTGGGTTCGATTGCATGGATTACCATTTCCCTTATGGTCAAAACAGGGTTTGAGTATGGCTGCTAGTATGGTGGGCAGGCCTTTATCGTGTGATGAATCTACATACAACTGCATACGATTGGATTATGCTAGGGTGTGTGTAGAAGTTGATGCTTCTCTTCCGTATGTCCATGAATTTGAGATTGAGAGTCCTTTAACCTCTGAGCCTATTACAGTTAAAGTTGACTATGAATGGAAACCATCTAGATGTGAAAAATGTATGATCTTTGGCCATTCCTGTCCCATAACAACAGTCCTGCATAAAGGAAAAATGCATGCAACCGATCACCCTCTGCCTAACACTACCTTGCCTCCCATAAAGCCACCCACTGATCCCTCTCCCAGTGCTCAGCATCCACTTATAATCCCTTCCATTGCAGTTCCTATTCCCATCCCTATTCCACCACCACACATTCCCGAATCTACCACAAAATTGCCCCCTAAGATTGTAGATGTGATAGTTGCACCACTGCCCCCTGTACCTCCTCCAACTCGAAATGCCTCTCTATCACCCCCTATTCTAAATGCCAAGCTTATCTCAGATGCCTCTAAGCCTCTTGATGAGGGATCCACAGGCTATCAATCTCAGCCGCAAACATTGCTGGAAACCACAACTTGCCTTGAAAGCAAGATGGATTCTTTACAGAGCACTAGTGAAGCCTCCTCTGCAATTGAGGCATCTACGGCTGAGACTTCCACAACATCACTACCACTTAGTGAGAGTCATGATGACTCTCCCAATCCTTCACCAAAAACTGTCCGGAAGAAAAAAGGTGGGAGGAAACGTAAGGAGGCCAAGGGCTTCCAATGGTTGTAAGTTCCCTTTCTTTATATGTTTAGCATAGGCAGCTGGAATGTTTGGGGGCTCAACAATCTCCAAACACAAAAAACCGTCCAGGAATGGACAACAAAAAACAATTTACATCTTTTTGGTTTACTGGAAACTAAGATCACTTCTGCTAATCTTGATGCTGTTGAAGCCAAGCTAGGCCTCCCACAATGGCAGTTCACATCCAACATTACTTCTTCCTCAAGCTGTCGAATTTTAGTTGGATGGAATCCACACACAATTACTCTCACTTGTGTTAATGTCTCTTCTCAGTGGTTAACATGTGAGATTATCACTCAATGCTCTGTTGTTCCCATAAGAGTTACTTTTATTTATGGCCATAACACCCCAGCAGAACGCACAATTCTGTGGACATATCTTTGCCAAGAAAGTTCTCTGAATACTAGCACTCCTTGGCTTGTTCTCGGAGACTTCAATGCCATTATGTGTGCTGGTGACCGTTCAGGAGGAGATATCAATTGGTATCATCACCAAAATGATTTCGGCCACTGTATTCGCCAAGCAGAGCTTATACAGCTTCCTTATACTGGGTTGAAATACTCCTGGCACAATGGCCAACAAGGAGAACATACAATTCAGAAAAAACTGGATTGGATATTTGGTAATTCTTGTTTATTTACTAACTTTCCTGCAGCTCATTCTATATTCATGCCGAGGCTCATTTCTGATCATAGTGCCATGTTGCTCCATCTTGCTCCCCAATCAGCTGCTAGGCAGCGCCAATCTTCTTTTAAGTTTTTGAATGCTTGGGCTGACCGGACAGATTTTATGGCCATTGTTAGCTCCTCATGGGAATCTCCTGTTGCTGGTAATCCCATGTACCAATTCACTACCAAGCTTCGTCTGTTGAAGACTGCACTTCGGACACTTCATCATCAACACACAAACAATATCACCGGTCGTGTAGCCCAAGCTCAAGCTGCCTGGCATGATGCTCAATTCTATTTGGACAGCAACCCGACCTCACCAGAGGCCAAAAGCAGAGAAAGAGTACATGCCAAACTATACATGCAATTATGTAAGGATGAAGAATCCTTACTAAAGCAACGATCCAGAATCAATTGGCTACAGCTAGGAGATCGCAACACGAAATTCTTTCACAATTCACTTCTACACCGTCAGGTCAGGAACCGAATCCATAGTCTGCATGATTCAACAGGTACCCTCATCACTGACCAACAGGAAATGGGAAAACTGGCTTCAACCTATTATGAGCAACTATTATGTGCACCTCAGCTCCCTCTACCAGAGCCTATCCAGTATATGTACCCTAATCCCATTTCAGATGATTCACGCTCAACTATCAGCTCACCAGTAACTGATGAGGACATCAAGGATGCATTGTTTTCTATTCCTGACAACAAATCTCCTGGTCCTGACGGGTATAATGCTTATTTTTTCAAACACTGTTGGAGCATCATTGGCCCCGATTTCATTGCAGCAGTCAGGTACTTCTTTACTGCCAATTGCTTGCCTCGCTGTGTAAATGCAACTAGAATTGCACTGGTACCTAAAGTTGAGAATCCCTCTTGCATGAATGATTTTCGGCCTATCTCTTGTTGCAATGTTCTGTATAAATGTATTTCCAAGGTCATAGTCACCAGGTTGAAGGCAGCATTGGTTGATGTCATCGGGCCATCCCAAACGGCTTTCTTGCCAGGGAGAAATATATCAGAAGCCATTCTTCTCACCCAAGAGCTTATGCACAATGCTCACCTTCATACAGGACCAGCTCGATGTGCTCTTAAGGTCGACTTAAAGAAAGCATTTGACACTGTGCGCTGGGATTTTATTTTGGCAGGATTAGCGGCAATTAACATCCCTCCACAAATGGTAACTTGGGTCAGATTATGCATTTCCACAGCATATTACACCGTCAACTTTAATGGTGAACCTCATGGCTTCTTTAAAGCGACAAGGGGTATTCGTCAAGGAGATCCACTTTCTCCATACCTATTTGTGCTCGCAATGGAAGGGCTGGGAGGAATCATTCGTCAAGCCACACAGAATTCAGTCTTCAAATATCATTGGCGTTGTGCCCCAAACAACATTACTCATATTAGCTTTGCTGATGATCTTATGTTATATTGCCATGCGGACAATGGTTCAGTTGCTATTTTGAAATCCTGCTTGGACAAATTCTCTAACTTTTCAGGCCTCACAATCAACCAAGCAAAAAGTTCCATATATTTATCCGGCGTTGATGAAGCAACAAAGAGGGACATATGCAGACAGTTAGGTTTTCAGCAGGGCATCCTGCCAGTCAAATATTTAGGGGTTCCCCTAATATCTACGCGGCTAAATCATGCAGATTGCATTCCTCTTTTAGACAGAATACTATCAAGAGTAAAGCTATGGACATCCTCATCTTTAACATATGCAGGTCGGCTACAGCTCATTAAGTCAGTCTTGTTTTCCATTCAAGTTTACTAGTCTTCACTATTTATCCTTCCATGCTCTATCATCAAAAAACTTGAAGGTATCTTCTCGGCTTTTCTATGGAAAGGAACTTCTCTGGCTCATACTGGGGCCAAAGTTGCATGGCATTCCATCTGTTATCCTTTAAGAGAAGGTGGTCTCGGCATTAAAAATCTTAAGGCTTGGAACAAGGCAGCAATGTTGAAACATATATGGAACTTAATGGTAGACAAGCGATCCTTGTGGGCAGTATGGGTTTATACAGTCCTTCTGCGCCATCGATCCTTTTGGTCTCTCAACATTCCTTCAACCACTTCTTGGTCCTGGAGGAAGATCTTACAAAGCAGGGAATGGTGCAGAGGATGGTTCATCAAAAGCATAGGCAGCGGCTTATCTACATCCTTATGGTATGATTACTGGTTGCCGGATGGTAAAAGACTTATTGATATATATCCTTTGCGTGTCCTCACATCTACAGGGCTTTCATGGAATTCAATGGTATCTAACATTATCCAAGATGGTTGCTGGAACTTCCCAAATATTTATGAATTACAGGCTATATGGAATACAATCAATTTCAGCCCTATCACTGCAAGAGAGGATCTATGTCTCTGGACTGGACAACAATCTAGAGAATTCACTATCAAATCTGCCTGGGAACTCATCAGGGATAAACGACCATCCAACAACTTACACCACCTACTGTGGTTCAAGGGCCATATTCCACGACAATCATTCATTCTGTGGTTAGCCAGCCTTGGTCGCCTCCGCACTATGGACCGGTTACATGGGATAACTACCAATGCATTCTGTATATTGTGTGGTCTTCATGTAGAAACTCATGAGCATCTTTTTTTTGAATGCACATACACTGGCTCAGTATGGGTGTCTGTTTGCCAGCGTGCTAATATGCATTGGCCTTGCAAGCCATGGATGCAATTTCTGCAGTGGGCAGCAGCTCACTATAATAAGAAGAATGCCATTGACCACCTGATTGCAAGACTTCTACTCTCCACTACGGTTTATTTCTTATGGTATGAAAGAAATAATCGTGTTTTTGCAAACAATGCTCAACCATACCAGCTGACAACGGAGTCTATTTTCCAACATATACGAACCCACTTAGCAACCATGGACCAGGTGTGCACTATCCCAGCAAGGACTCGTGCAATTTGGAATATCCAAGAAGACTAGAAGGCTGATCGCCAGGGGAGGGACAAACATAAAAGGCACTGTCACGTTTGATAGAAAGCTAATGCAACATCGGTCACTGTTCACGTAGTGCTTTGCATGATTTTTCCTCTTCGCCACTGTTCATGCATGCTTCATGCAACCTTTTCTTATATATTTCTTTGTTTTCTTTTCGTTTTTTTTGCCAACTGTTTGCAAAAAGATCATGTTTAAATTCTCTTGGGGTATGCCCCTCGTAGCTTTGTAGAGAATTTTCATTTTTTTATATACATCTTACTTATTCCAAAAAAAAGTTCAGGGTTTAGGGTTTGGGGTTTGGGGTTCGGGGTTCGGGGTTCGGGGTTCAGGGTTCGGGGTTGGGGGTT
>Ga0307517_10012716_pt1 | contig 11511 bp, 10 predicted proteins | sample 23_EM_MG_FD_194515 | JGI IMG/M metagenome (GOLD analysis project Ga0307517, IMG submission 194515) | Populus trichocarpa ectomycorrhiza microbial communities from riparian zone in the Pacific Northwest, United States - 23_EM | ecosystem: Host-associated > Plants > Roots > Unclassified | place... | reverse complement strand
ACATGATATATTTATCAAAAACAAAGAAGTTTTGAAAGGGTAGGATATCAATTCACTATATTATAAAGAAGTGAATTAAAAGGGTATTACGAAGAGCACCCTTCAACTTAAAATCTTAATTAGCATTTCAGAAAATATAATACTCAAACGCACGCACAAACATACAACGAAGTGTTGACATCCAAGTAACAAGACCTTAAATAATATGATCATTAAACAGGTTAGTCAATCAAATGTTAACACTTTGTTATGAGTGTGTGTGTATGAAAATAATCTTATTGTTTTTTAAAAAATCATTGAAGATTTTTTAATATAAATTTATTTCTAAAAATTAAATAAACATCAATACTTTAAATATAATCACATTTAAAAATAAAACATTTACACACAAAAATTCACATGTGGAAATTAAACATCCGCATACAAAAATCATCCAAACATGAAAATCAAACACTTGCACACAAGGTCATGTCATTCTCCTAACCCAATTATAGAGTATTAATTTCACCTTATCACTTTCCAAATACAGATCCATCAACTTCATAACAACAAGGTTACCACGTAACGGTGCAAATCTTAACCCTTTGAATATTTATAATATCCACAAAAAGTCAATCGTAACATATTATAAAATATACAAAGAAAATATATATTTTTTTCATTTAGGTATGCAAGTTGATCATGTATGCTGACATGAGAGACCTGTAGCATTCCTTTAGAAACCAGATCATAAACAAAATGAAGATCAATTGCAATGTGTTTAATCCTTGAATGCAGTACAAGATTAAGACTTAATTGAGTAGCACCAATATTATCACAAAATAAACATGGTGGTTTTGTTACTGGAATACCAAGTTCATGAAATAACGAACGAATATAAATAATTTCTGAAGCTGTAGAAGCAAGAGCACAATACTCTGCCACAATGGAAGAGCATGCAACAACACGTTATTTTCATGTATTCCAAGAAATAGGACAATCTCCTAGAAAAATAAGATAGGCAGAGGTGGAAGATCTGATATCCTTATCAACTACCTAATCTACATCAGAGAACCCTTAAAGAGTGAGATCAACAGTGCGCTTAAGAAGAATACCATGATTAAGAGTACCTTTTAGATGGCGCAGAACACGTTTAACAATAATTCAATGAAGTTTGGTTGGTTTATGCATAGATTGAGCCAACTTGTTGACAAGAAAAGAAATGTTAGGTCGAGTCAAAAAAAGATATTGGAGAGCTCCTATAACTCATCGATACTCAATAGGGTCAGCAGAAGAAGATACATCATTAAGTTGTAGAAAATCCTTAGTGGTAAGAAGAGTCTTTATTGTCTTGGCACCATCCATCTTGGTGCATGTCAGTAGGTCATGAATATATTTTTGTTGGGACAAAAATAACCCATGTTGGATTGAAATCACTTCAACACCAAGAAAATAATGAAATGAGCCAAAGTCCTTAAGGGAAAAATGAATACTAAGATGCTTGATAACTTTAGAGATAGATGCACAATCACTACCAGTGAGTAAGAGATCATCTAGATAAATAAAAAAAAAATATTGTAACTTCATCACATGTATAAATAAATAAAGAGGAGTTAGATTTGGACTACTAAAATCCCAATTGAAGAAGAGAAGTGTGCAGTTCCTGATAACAAGCACGTGGGGCTTGTTTTAAGCCTTAGATATACTTTTTTAACTTGCAAACATGAGAAGTTAGAGTAGAATCAACAAAACCTAGTAGTTCTTTATAACAAGCACGCGAGGCTTGTTTTAATCCATATAGAGACTTTTTTAACTTGCAAACATGAGAAGTTAAAGTAAAATCAACAAAACATAGAGGTTAAACCATAAATACATCCTCCTACAGTTGACCATGCAGAAATGCATTATTAACATCAATTTATCAAAGTGGCCATTTTTTTTAACTGCAATAGAAAGAACAACTTGAATAGTCACTGATTTCATAATAAAACTAAAAGTCTCCTTATAATCAAAACCATGTTGTTGATGAAACCTCTTTATAACTAGTTGTGCTTTGTAGCGAGAAATACTACAATTAGGGTTTCGTTTAATTCAAAAAACCCATTTGCATCCAATATATTTAATGGTGAAGCTGGGTGGAACAAGCTTTCATGTGCTATTTTTTTAACCAAAGTAGTAAACTCCTCTGACATGGTATTTTGCCACTTGGGATCCTTTAATGCCTAAGACATACATGTGGGCTCTATAGGTTGAGGAAGATGATATTTTGTGACTAGGTAAAGCTGTTTGGGTTTATGAATATTATTCATAGACTTGGTAGTCATGGTATGGGTACGAATAGATTGTTGTGAAGCTACAAGTATGGTAGGTTGATGGATAGGTTGAGGTTGTGCTAGTGTAGGAGAAGATAAATATGAAGCGGTAGGAGAACTATTCGTTATAGTGGTAGTAGAGAAAGGTATCAATCCAATGCCAGGTACTGCCGGTATAGAAAGATTTTGTGTATTAACACCTGGAATTGACAAAGAAAGCATGGTAACATGGGTAGAGGTTGAAAAAGGAAAATTACATTAATTAAAAACCATATGTCGAGACAAGTAAATGTGAGATGAATTAAGATCTATACATTTATAAGTATTATGTGAGTTTGAGTAACCAAGAAACAAACAAGGCATGAATTTTAAATGTAATTTATTGGTGGTATAAGGTTTTAGCCATGGATAACATTGACAACCAAAAATACATATTTTTTTTTATAATCTGGTAAATGACCAAATAGACACTTGAAAGGACTTTTATTTTGTAAAATAGAAGTAGGCATAAGATTTATCAAATAAATCGTTGTCTGAAAAGCATAAACTTAATAAAGTTAGTCCTGTTTCAATAATATGACGATGGTGTCGTTCATTAATGCAATTCTATTAAGGTGTACGAGGAGCTGTGGTTAGCCAACTAATAGAATAAGAAGCAAGATAGTTGTGAAAAGCATAATATTCCCCCTATTATTAAAGTATAAATGCTTGATTTGAAAACTAAATTGTTTTTCAAATAATCCTTTTAATTGACAGAAGATTGAGCGAGCATCATATTTTCTATGAATTGGAAATAACCAACAATATTTGGTAAAGTGATCAACAAATAATACATAAAAACAAAATTCATCAATTGAATTTGAAGACGCGAGCCCTCAAAGATATGTATAGATGTATTCAAAATGATGAGTACTAATAAGAGAAGTAGAAGAAAAATGTAATTTGTGACTTTTATTGCATTGACAAGTAGAATAAAGTGATGGTAAGGAAGGACGAAACACTACAACTGGAAGAGAAAAACGACGAATAATCAAATCAATAATTTTATTTGATGGATGCCCAAGTTGCCTATGCCAAATGTCAGATGTTGTTCATTCACCAACAAGTGCTAAAACAAAAGACTTGATAGCAGAAAAGCTTATCGATATTGGATAAACACCATCCTGATATTTATCGCAAAAAAGAGTCACCCCCATGCTCTGATCCTTCACAAGTAAATAAAATGGATGAAACTCAATAGAAACATTATTGGAACGAGTAAAGTTATGAACATAAATCAGATTGTGGTGAATATTAAGAACATAAAGAATATTTGTGAGTTTAAAGGGTTTTGAGGAAGAGGGAAGAGTTATAGAGCCAACATGCGTGACTTTAAAACACGAGTCATCTCCAATGAAAACTTGATTAGTGCCATCATACTTCGAGTTAATAGATAAATTAGCAAGATCAGAGGTAATGTTCTGAAAAGCAGCTAAGTCCATAAGCCACTTCTTATCATTGGACATATTAATGGTTGCACAATTCACAGACTTGTCATTAGAAACCACACGGCAAGTCTTGGCGGAGTGTCATACTCTGTCACATAACTGGCAAATAATTTAAGTCTTACCAGACTGTTCTCTGCGACCATTATGATTATAGTTGGTGCAATTTTATCCAGAGAAACCATTGTTAAAGCATTGGATACAATAGAATTTGGAATTCATGGGATGATGCTGGGTACTGTTTGTAGTAACAAGAGTGATAAAGTTTGAAGCTTTAATACATTTTAGATAGCTTTTGTGAGAAACTAGTATATCATGAAGCTCTTCAAAGGTAAGAGAAGACTCATGATTTCAAATAAGTACGGCAATATCGTCAAAGTTAGAGCCAAAACCATTGAGAGCATAAAGAGTTATGTCATCTGCTGAGATGGAAAAGTCAATCATTATAAGTTCACCAACAATAACCTTGATGGCATAAAGATATTCTGAGACCAAATAAGACTCTCTCTGAATGAGAGTTAAATTCTTCTTAAGTTGCATAACACGAGTACAAGAATGATTGGTATACAAGCGTTGTAACTTGGACCATACATTATGAGCAGTAGATGAAACAACAATAAAAGGCATGATTGATTCAAAGACAGATGCAAGGATAACATGGAGTATCAGCTTATCTTGCTTAAGCCAAACCTAGAAGACTGGATTATAAACATTTACAGAAGTTGAGCCATCAGAGGAGGTGCTTGGAGAAAATGTTGATGATGGATATACAATAATACTATCAATATAACCCTAGAGGTCATACCCAATAAGCAAGGATGTTAGTTGGGCATACTATAAAGGAAAATTGAAAGAAGTCAGCTTCAGAGGTAATTGAGAGCCAACATTGAAGGCAATAAAAGTAGTTTCATTATTGCTAGTAGGCTCGGGGTGGTTAATAAACACTGATTCAGGAGATGTAGCCATTAGAAAAAATATCTCGTTAGAAAAAGTAACTCTAATACCATAAAGAGTTTTACAGAAAGACTGTTTTTATTGATAACAATACATCCTTATATATAGGACTATACAAAGTGCTACTTAGAAATACACTATAGTCACAAGTGAATCCTAGAAGATTAGATAAGAGAATTACAGGGGATAATATACAACTAATCTAGTGATAAAAATCAATATTGTTACAACTAGTTGATTTCCTTTATCGTTACCATATAACTGTGTAGATCTTAGCCCTTCAAATATTTTCAATATCCAAAAAAATTCAATAGTAACATAGTATAAAGTATACAAAGAAAATAAAAGTTTTTTCATATAAGAACTAAAAACAACCTTCGGGAGCCGTCGAAATCAACTAGAAAACTTTGGAAAAAGGTTGGCAGTGTCGGCTTATGGATTCACATGTAAACATATTTGTTTGATGTCTAGACAGTGGCAAGTGCTTCTTATACGATACCACTGATCTGATCTATAAAACAAGAACAAAAAACAAATATGATTTCAAGGTTTGATATGAGGGTTATTATGACTACGAGTTGACTGAGTTGATTTCGTGTGGTTTTCTTGGTGGATTTTATGTGCATTTATGAAGAAAAGATCGTTAAAGTGGTTAAAGGGAAGGTTACGCTGTTGTGTTTGGATTGATGGAGAGATCATTAGTGATTTCAATGGGTTATCTAGTTGGTGAAGTAGAGAGGAAGGCAAGGATGGGTTATAGAGAATGAAAGAGGATGGTCTAGGCAGGGATAAAGTAAAAGGAAAGTCGCTGAGCTACTGTGTTGTTTGGTAACGAGAAGAGAAAGGGAAAAAGAAAGAGTGTAGTGGTTTTGTGTTGTTGATTAATATGGTGGATGAGGTTGCAGAATGGCTAAATTGTGTTGTTGTTGATCGATATGCAAAATTTATCAAACTCGTGATGCACTTATATAATTGTTATTTGGATGCTAGAATAAAAATGTTCACACAAGGAAGTCCATCTATTTTAAACTAAAAAAATATATAATACTACCACCAAACAACAAATTAAATTAGGATAAATTTGAACATATTGCAAAAACTTTATATACATTTGAAATTGTGTTTAAAGAGATCCATATTTGCTTTTGTGCTTTTAAAATACATTTTCTTCTTCAAATACTCTAAATTAAATTCAATTTAAATATTTTAATGAAATTTTATATTTAAAACTATTGTAAGTGTCAATAGTTGTGTCTATCTTTATTGAAGGTAATGATTTATTCCATCTTTAAGTAAAGGAAATGATTTATTCTATCTTTATTGAAGACAAAATGCATAGAATTCTCTCATGGTTAAATTGTGTCTCTTTCTCTATGTATAATACCAATTTAGAACTCATCTTCTCCATAAGAAAGAGCGATGGATTATAGAGAAGGGAAATGGATATTGCATCACCATGAAGTGAGGATGCAACTTTGTAATATATTTGAACCCTCACATTAATTTTATGCTTTATGACAGCATCATGATTGATATTTTCGACATTAGAACCTTTCATTATTAATTTTATACTGTTGTTAGGCCCACACACTTTACACAACCCAGATGTGCACGCATGACCTAATCTTTTTTTTTTTTCATGTGGAATACCAATATTTTTATGGTTAATCATGTTTTTGAAATAATTTAGTTTTATAGGAAAATAAAAATAAATATGAGTTCTATTTATTTATTTTTATATATCACATATAATAAAAAGGACTACATTGTAAAATTGTAAGAAAGATAGTTTTATTTTAAAACCAACAAATTAGAAAAAAGACATATACATGCTGGTTGTCTGGTTGAATTCAACTAATAACTAAATTTGAATTTAATTGATAACATATTATAATTTTTATGTTTGGAATAAAATTATAAATCATATAATTGAATTCAATTACACTATTTGAAATACATGCGGAAATGAATTGAATTAACAATCTTGACTGTCTTGCTTTTTATTCAGAAATAATTTCTTTAACATTTGTTTTTGTTACAAGGACCTTTATAACAATATGCTATATGATTGGAGAAGAAAAATGTAATTGAACTCTACAAGAATGACCTATACTTCTACTTTTAATTTACACACTTGTATTATAACGACAACCAGGATTTCTAACACCTATTTGTGGCAAGGTTTCCCATCAAAGGGCCTTAACTTTAAAATGTTTTGGAAGAGCCGTTCATCAATAAGTCTCATCTTTCTTTTATATATTTTTGGGTAGTGCCACTAATCAATAGACCACACACACACACACACACATATATATGTCACCACACATTAATAACCCTAGCTTTCATAATACTTTTGTTATTGAATTTCCACCTTTACCTGTTGATACAATTCTATGTATTCCATAATTTTTTTTCTTTACAAGATAACTAAAAAAATTCAAAAAAAAAAAAATCCTTTTTGAATGACTTTACAAGTATTGTAGAGAGATGACAACTTTAATAACTCAATTTTTCAAGATTTCTTTATTTTTTCAAAACATAGCCACTTAAGAATCTTTTAAGATTTCAAAACCTTTCGTATTTTTCATGGTTTTGCATTTAGCATTGCCCAAACAGTAGGAAGAGGTAGATAACATCAAAGCAGATGAATAATGAAATAATTGAACATAAAACTCATTCGAAAAGCAAGTACAAGGCACTAGTTTTGAAAATTCAATAAATATTCTCAAACATTTTTGTTCTTAAAACCCTTATCTATTTAGTTTTTTCTTACACTGACACTCAAATAAATATCATTGTAAGATGAAAAATATAAGAAAAATATCTTCAAAACTATTTTTACCTAGCCAAACATGTGTTTTGCCATCACTTTATAAACATCTTTTTTCACAAACCCTAGAAGTCAAGATTTTTTTTCCTACTAAGCAAATACATATTTTTTTTTTTCAAGATCAACCATTAACTCATGTACATGCACTTTTCAAGTTAATAATAAAGTCTCAATCCAAAATACACAACCTAAAATATGAAAAAATAAAGTTCAAAGTACATAAAACTAAAGTAAAAATAAAAATAAACTAAACTATCGGAGTTGCACTTTTTGATGTTTTATAAAATAGAATTCATCTATGATCGAATCCAAATCCATATTTTTAACAAGCTCTTGTTCAATATCAATCATCATAGAATTTGCTAAGAACTCCCCTTCTGTTTCATTATGATGCACAATTTTAACATGCTTCACAGCTGAAAATGCTCGCTCTGTCTCTGTGGGGGCAGTGGAGACAAGCAAAGTCAAAATAAGAAGAACCAATCTGTCAATCAAATAATAATGTTTCGACTTATTTGTTTAAACTAATTCTCGATATAATTCAGAAATGGTAAACATATTTTGAAAGCTCTCATAATGAATCACATTAATCTGATATTACTTTAGCTGAGATATTAAATAATGCATATCCTATTCATTGAAATCTTTAGAATAAAAATTATCAATAAACTTGCAAATAACATCAACTTTAATTGATTTAAAGTTGTTCTTAGGTTTTAAAGTAGAACTAAGTACAAGGAGTTTCAATGTCCCATCATTGAATCTAGAATTTAACTCTTCAAACTGAAAATCTATTGGTAAGTTAAATATATCATTATGATAGTATTGGTAAACTGTCACCTATCTTCGTTGATGACATGAACGACCTGTAGCCTTTTTATACGAAATATTCATATGTGGTATGTCAATCCTATATTGTGTGCAAATAGATTGCACATGTGCAAGGAGAAGATCAAATCTGATGTTTTTTAAAGTTTGAATCAATGCTTTAGTAGTTGAATTTATGTGCTGGATAGCATCACACAATAAATAGAACAAGAAAATATGTTGCTTTTGTTAAATTTTATGAGCTGAATATATAAGGAAACAAGATGTGATCTAGCATAGGAAGGGATATAATTTTTGATTTTGGCTTTCTTAGCTCAGGAAGATAATAATTCTAATGAAAAAAGGGGTGGTTGAATTGATGGAGAAAGCATGCTTTTTTAGGCTAATTTAGTTAGTTGTAACTTGGACTGATGTAATATCAGTATAAAATTTTGACTTGGACTATTGCTGATCCAAGCCTTCAATATGGTTTAGCCCTTATTAGACATTATTGACCATCTTTTCCCTTTTATAAATCTACTATTTTTTCCCATTTTTTCACAGTAATCATAACTAATCCCTAAATTATTATGAATAAAAATTAAAACCCAACAATGAAGTTTTTTAATATAAAATCATAATTTTAATTTTGAAAATATCTGCCATGGTGATTTAACTAATATTAAAATAATCTAATAGAATATATATATATCAACGCAATAGTTTTAAGCATTAAAGACAAACATCAGTAGATATTTTCTCTGTGCCAAAAAAAGAAAGGTATTCGTCATGGTTATTTCTTCGTTACCAGCTACTGAATTTGGGGCCCATCTCCTGTCTCCACCTACAAAAACAAGATGCTTCTCAGAAATGAAGCCGATGTCTGACCATTTTCATATTTTCACACGAGAATATTTAAATGATCAAACGGCAAAATTCTCCATCAAGAGCAACCCAATATATCTTCATAGACGCAAATATTTTACCGTATAATCCGTTGAATGATCACAGCCGCAGAATTCATCGATTTGAGAATCAATCTCCCCAAAGCCTATCAGTCACACTTGATTCGGGTTGACTTGGAGAGATGTTGCGTCAAAGTCGTGACATCTTATACCCGTAGTTCACTCCGCCTTTCCATTTACCAAGTTATTTCCTCCATGATTCCAAGAAAGTGCTTCTCTTCTTTTTTTAAAATAGTTTTTGTGCCCTTATATACCACTTGTAGATAAAAAAGCCCTAAGCACCACCGATCAACCCTGAACTCGAAACTCCTCCTCCATTTCATCTTCTAGTTAACTCTTCTTCTTCTTCTTCTTTTCCATATATATCTTCAAATCACATGGCAGGTAAACGTTTTCTTGAAGAACCGGGTTCGGACTTGGATCAGCCCCACGATCAGAAAAGAATGAGAAGAAGACCTTCTTTTGCCTCGTACGTGCTTGAATTTTATGATTGAGATTCTTATTTTCCTTTCCATAGTTCTTTTGTTTCTATTTGTGAAAACTGAGTTTGATATTTGGAGAAACCAAAAGAGATTGCACTGCCATCAAGAAGGTGTATCTCATGTGGTGCAATGCTTTCTATTTATTTACAGGGTAATTGGAGAAGCAGTTATGGTGAATTCCTTAAAGAACTTCTGTTTGGCCTTAGAGCCAATGCTCAGGAGAGTTGTAAGTTAATTAAGCTCTACTAAGTGATGTTTTTTCCAATGAAGAAGAAACAACTTGAATACATGAGATGTTTGTAGTTCATGTTCATTCTTTCATAATAGCACTTGTTTAAGAAAAACCTCAAGTATACTTCGTTTTACTTGTAGATCCTCACACCATTTCTCTCCTTGATCGAACATAAATCTTATATGTCTTTCAATCTAGGGTTTGCACTAATTTTGTTTTTTGGACAACTTACATGCATGTAAAAACCCTACCAAAAATACATAAAGCATGCCACAAATTACAAAGAACAATTAATTTGATTCTATTAAATATGTTTTTTCTTAGGTGAATGAAGAAATGGAAACCAATCTAAGACGTTCGACATCCTTTTTGACTAGATCACCTTCGTTGCGAATCCAATCCCTTGAACCATCAAGTCTACAACTAATGTTCAGCAAAAATCTCTTGCTCCCTATATTTACAGGGAGCAAAATAGTTGATCTTGATAGTTCTCCGCTCCAAATCCTTCTTGTAGACACAAGGGGTGATCAAGTCGTTTCGACATATCTTCCTCACCCGATCAAAATTGAAGTTGTGGTTCTCGACGGAGACTTCCCTTCATATGATAACCGTACTTGGACTAGTGAAGAATTTAACAGCAATATTGTGAAGGAGAGAAAAGGCAAGCGACCTTTGCTTGCCGGAGATTGCTTATCGGTTACACTAAGGGATGGGTTTGCACCGATCGGAGAGATCGAGTTCACCGATAATTCGAGTTGGGTTAGGAGCAGGAAATTCAGGCTTGGTGCAAGAGTAGTTCCGGAGAGCTATCAAGGAGTCAGGATTCGTGAAGCAATCACTGAAGCTTTTGTTGTCAAAGATCATCGTGGAGAATGTAAGTTTCTTCTTCCTAATTATCTTTTAATTTCTTAATATTTCATTATGATGTCTCATCAATTGAAGCATGACTTCTAGCATGAAACATATATAACCTTAAATCTACAATTAGCTCATGGTATTTTATGTCTACCGAACGTACGTGAGTTGGTGATAATAAAACTGATCGTATAATATTTCTCAATTATTATACTAATTATATTCTCAATAATATTTACAAACCCTTTTCAAGATAATCTTTGCTTAGTTTTCAATTTGTTGCCCCTCAATTATTTTATCTTCTGCTTATTTAACATTTCTAATGTTAGCGCCTAGCCTATTACTTCATGATGTGCATTTTTATATGATTTCAATTGGAATCTCTCTTAAACAAAGAATCACAGCTTGGAAGTGGGAAGGGATAATTTTTTTTTTCTAGAAGAAATTAAAAGGGAAATAGCTGTTCTTGTTCCTAGTATATAGCATAACTCTACGTACATGCTTCGCTATACAACAAATTTAAAAATAATTATCATACTTCACGTTTCAACACAAAACTCTTAGGGTGGAGGAATCGGATGCCATTAATATGTGAATTAATATTTACATAT
>Ga0307517_10012715_pt1 | contig 11511 bp, 7 predicted proteins | sample 23_EM_MG_FD_194515 | JGI IMG/M metagenome (GOLD analysis project Ga0307517, IMG submission 194515) | Populus trichocarpa ectomycorrhiza microbial communities from riparian zone in the Pacific Northwest, United States - 23_EM | ecosystem: Host-associated > Plants > Roots > Unclassified | place... | reverse complement strand
GGGGGTCTCCTTTGCCAACTTGTCTTCCAACCTCTTCAAAAGAACCCCCGTGCAACTTTCCAGAGCTTGGACCTCCTCCAGCGTTGGGTCCGCACCGCCGCCCCACCGGATCTTGAGATTTTCGTCAATGAGGTATACATAGCCAACTTTGCTGTTGGTCATGCTGAGTGGGTCGCGGAGATATTCCATGTTTTGGCTCGATACCAGATAGTTGGGGTGGAGTTCGACAGGGACAGAAGCCCGTAGGGAGCCGGAATAGAGTTTGACGAGCAGAGATTTTAGAAGGTTCTCTTGGAGGTTGATTTGGATATATTGGTAGAGAGTGTTTTTGGAGAAGCGGGCGTGAGTCGCGTCAACAAAGGCTTTTGCGTGTACCTAAAACACGGCATGATTAGTAAAGTTCTAATAAATATGGAAGGTTTACGACAACCTCTGAGATTTGTGTTCCTAGCATGGCGAGTATTGTTATACGCCCGAAGCACATAGTCGTCGTATCCTTTTTAGTTCCATCGTCTAAGGATTTTCCAACGATGTTGGGTAAGAAAAGGGCTTTCTGACACATCACGTTGAGTAGCGGTATATTATATAAGAAAAAAATCGCTCACATCCTCGCGAATCAAAACTTTGGGTGCAATCCATGTTTTACCTCCATTTCTCCGTGTCATATTCATATCATGGAAATAGCCCTTCCCTGCTTCCTTGATCCTGGAGTAGAAGGTGAGTTAAGATAAGTACCGTGGTCAGGTGCCACTCACAAATGTCTCCGCTGCGCCATACGTGTTTCATGGTCCATCAGATCCTTCAGCCTTTGAGCTCGGGTGATTTCCAGGGTGCTTGGCCTGTGTCGCACTCCGAGAGGCCGGCTGAGTGGTGGTAGTGGCTTGCCTTTTTCATTGCCAGAGGTATTTGTAGAAGGATTTGTCGAAGAAGAAATTGGCGTAGAAGTCTTATTCGGAGCGTCGGTTTTTTCCCTACGTGGACCCGCGACCTGGAGTCTGAAGCTGGAAGCATGAAGACAACGTCGTCGCAAACATATCTCGCTTCTGGCTCGACTTGTAAGAACACCATGGACTGTGCGTTGGGAAAACGCAAGCATCTTATTCTCGTGTTTTGGAGGATTGTTTCACCAAAGCTTCTGTAAAGAGCCGGAAGTGGAGAGTTGTACAAAGCTGTCGAAGAACGGGAATTTTTGGAGATGCGACCCAGTCACCGGTCACGTGGCACCCTTTTTCTAAATGGCCACGCGCATCGCGAGCCGCGTTCAAGCCCTCTACCTAAGATCTTTGGAACTTGGGCATCAACCACAGCACATTCAAAAAATAACCTGAACTAAATTCTTGCGATAAATGTCGCTTTTTCCCTGATCTAAGTCGCTATCAATCCCAGGTAGTAACAGAAGCTCCCCGGCTATACGCTCAGATCGCACGCGGACCGCGCATAAGATGGGGAAGCCTGAGAAATTAATCTCAGGTGACCCTACGCAACGAAAATTTTAAACACAACAAAACCCAGACTCCAATATCCCGTTGGTCGCATCGACGTCAGGAGAAGGGCCACGGTAGTTCTGGGCCAAGGCTCTGGCGTCCTGCAACCACTTAAGGCTAGTTACTCAACACCTCTATATGGGTGGTACTGGACCGACCTACATGGGCAAAACCCGTCATGGCCATAAACGGGATTCCAAAAGGAAAAAAAAAAAACTTGCAACAAGGACCAGATATCATCTCTAGTCAGCCACTCGAAATAACGAAGATAAGCGCTCTGATCGGAGTCTGATATAATTTTCCTGGGGCATTAGACTCCTAGATTGAATCAGCGTTGAATATAATCATCCCACCAGCCGGCGTTGTCTCCCGGTGATCATGGTTTCTGCCGATCAAAGCCAGGCAAATACGCTTACCCCGTTTCCTCTAATTTGACCTTGCAGCTGATATTACCCCGCCATTTTAGCAAGGCAAAGAAAGCTTAAGAAGCATAACTTGATTTGATTTCGTTCTTGGAGGGGTTTTGGCTGGTGATCATGAACCCATGAGGAAGTTGTGCTCAATTAAAACCTACTATGGGAATGGAATCAAGAATTTGGGGATGACGCCATCGAATCTTTGAATTCTTGACAGCATTTCGAAATATGGCTTACGACTCGGGTGCTATATCTCCTCCAGTTTTTTTTTGTAACATACGCAGACGCACCTGGCAGAACACGGAATTTTGTTGCATCAATTACAGCCTGTTCTTAGACAATAGCGGTCCCGGATGGCGTTCTAGCTAAAGGGCTCCCCGCCAAGTTTTTGCCAAGGTACAGCTGAATGAACGCGATGCAACTCATCAAATTCGACAACCTTCTTACTCAGACGCATGGCAGTGACATTCCCGAAATGGGGTCGTATTGGTACAGCAGACTGAATAGTGCCCGGACGGAGTAGCAAATCCGTTGGTCGCACATCCGCTGGTCGCGAGTCAACAACAACAATTTTAGAGGAGTTTTGTTGGTGGCCTCAATGTCAGGAGGTCATGTGTCCCGGTTTGTACGGTTTCGAGTTCCGCGGCGGTGTTTATTTCTAGATTCCACGTGAACGACGCCGTCGGCCGAGGTTTTTCCTATTTTTACCTTTAGAGTAACTGTTCAAGTTTTCTCCTTGGGATGTGTCCAGTGTTCTATCGCGGAACTTCAGATGCCAGCTGGTAGAACTCAACAGTGGTCTCATCTGCAAAATCGTAGACCGCTTGGCCAAAAAAAAACCGTCTAGCCCAACCCCAGATGATCCAATTTAATAGCCGTACTATTCCTGGATGGGTGCAGTGGCCAAACAACCAGATTTAGCTTTCGGTCGGATTATGTCTACGCCTCCGCGCGTCGGGTACGCTGTGGAACGGTCCACTGGTTTACAATTGATTAGCTGTGGATTCTGATCTTCGAGGCATAGGGCTCAAAGGGGACAGGCGCAGATTGTTGTTTGTGCAAACTTATGTAGTTTGGTGGACATAATTCGCTTACCTGTTCTTGATTAGGCCAGGCTTCCTCTCAGAAGTATAAAGAGCTCAGGCTCAGAACGATGCAGAACACCAATAACTCGCCCCACTCGCCCCAAAATGGTTCTCGACATCAACGTCCAAGTGCAAGAAAGCCCCTACAAACATATCAATGGCTCCCCACCGCCCTCGGTTCGCTCGATGTTGGATGCCCATCCTCCGTCAGCGTTGCTGTTGAAGTTTATCGAGGCTCGCAAGGACATTGAAAATTACAAGTGTGTTCCTCCTTTTCTTTGTTCGTCACTTACACGCTGAAACCACATTCACCAAGGACCCAACCAGTCAAAGTTGATGGAAACACGTTAACTACTGCTGCAGTGGTTGCCGCGTCGCGATACGCCGCCTCTGTCCAGCTCGACGACTGTAATAGGGAATGCGTCGAAGAGAGCCGCCAAGTCGTGGTTGACAAGGTTGTATCTGGAGCAAGTATTTATGGTTTATCCACCGGATTTGGTGGCAGTGGTCAGTGAAGCTTTTCATTCTCCACCGTCTGCCCATGCTGATATGATCATGTAGCGGATACACGCACTGATAAACCGCTGAAGCTTGGACATGCTCTCCTTCAGCACCTCCACGTCGGGGTACTGCCCACGTCTGAACAGCCGCCGAGCATTTTGCCTTTACATGACCCCAGAACTTCAACGACTATGCCGGAGTCATGGGTCAGGTCTGGGTTCTCCCCTAGTCAATAAGTATCCTATTACTAACCACATATCCTCCCAGGGCTTCTATGTTAATTAGAATGAACTCACTCATTCGCGGCCATTCAGGCGTCAGGTAGGCATTTCTGGCTTCTTTATTATTTGCTGCAGTACCAATCATATTATTTGAAGATGGGAACTCATTGAAAAGATGAATGCTCTGATCTCCGCCAATATCACACCAGTTATTCCTTTGAGAGGAAGCATCTCGGCCTCCGGAGGTTCGTTTCATTCGTCATATGAATGAGCTTTTTGTTCATAATTCCCTTGCACAACAGACTTGTCCCCACTATCTTACATCGCTGGAGCTTTAGGTGTGTTGCTTCGCACATTTTGACAAACTTGAAGCTGACCTCCCAATCAGTTGGGAACCCATCCATTCAGCTCTACCATGGCCCTGAGGGCTTCAATCCTCGCCAAAAATCACCATCCGACAAGGTATTAAAAAGCCATTCAATCGAACCCATCGCATTGGCGTCCAAGGAGCATCTTGGTATCGTGAACGGGACTGCCGTATCAGCTGCTGTGGCCGCTCTTGCTATCGATGACGCCATCCACCTTGCCCTCTTGGCTCAAGTTTGTACTGCTATGGGCACAGAGGCCCTCAATGGGACCCGCGGTTCATATGCGGCCTTCATTCACGCGGTTGCTCGTCCTCACCCTGGCCAGGTTCGTTCTGTCATTTGTTTGTTCGTCCTCTCGGATTCTCATGCGCAGTCAACCTCAGGTGGAATGCGCCCAGAATATCTGGAACCTTCTGCGAGGTAGCAAGCTTGCCCAACTTCATGAAGAGGAGGTTACCCTTGAGGAAGATCGATACTTGTTGAGGCAAGATCGTTATCCGTTGCGCACGGCTCCTCAGTTCCTTGGTCCACAAATTGAAGACATACTTGCTGCACATGTCGCTATCACGCAAGAATGCAATTCAAGTGAGTTTCCGGCCCATTTTCCTTTATGCCGACTTTTCTAACGAAAACATTGTTAATACAAGCTACCGACAATCCTCTCATTGAAAGCGAGACAGGCATTATTCATCATGGCGGCAATTTCCAAGCAATGTCGGTTACAAACGCCATGGAGAAGACCCGTCTTTCCCTACACCACATCGGAAAACTTCTCTTCGCTCAGAGCACTGAGCTATGTAACCCAGCCATGAACAATGGTTTACCCCCATCCCTCGCTGCGACGGATCCTTCTTTGAACTATCACGGGAAGGGCATAGATACTGCCACGGCCTCGTACGTAGCGGAGCTTGGGTATCTTGCATCACCCGTGTCGACTCACATACAGTCGGCCGAGATGCATAATCAAGCCGTAAAGTTTGTGCATTGCTTCTACAATCAAATTCTTTGGCTTACTTGGTCCTAGCTCATTGGCGTTGATCTCTGCGAGAGCCACCGTGACTTCTTTAGATGTCTTGTCGATGCTCACCGCCTCATACTTGTACCTCTTATGCCAAGGTATGGTTATTCCTGTGCGAAAATTCGATTTCAATAATTGACTGAGACATTCAGCTATGGATCTTCGCGCTCTTCGACTAGAATTTTTGGACGGACTCAAAGTAATCCTGGAAGAAGAGATCGACACCGGCTTCAGCTCCTTCATCGCCGCATCCGCACAAAATACTCTTTCTGGAAAATTATTCAGGGTTATGGAACAGACATTCGATAAAACCACCGTCATGGACAGTGTGGACCAAATGCACGCGATAGCAGCGTCGTCCACTCCGGTGATTATCGATTTCTTCAACAATGCGGGTCTCTCGGATAATTTTTCGGGACCCTCGCTCGGCGACCTTTCGGACTTCCGCTCTCGTGTCGCCAGCAAAGCAACGGTCCTCCACGAGAAATTGCGTCGCGAATATTTGTTTGGAAGCCGTGGACCCACACCCGCCATCGCTAAGCTCGGCAAGACTAGATGCATGTACTCGTATATTCGAAAGGATCTGGGGGTCAAGATGCACGGCACCCAAAATTTCAGTCCAATCCCCAAAGGCATCATCCTTGACGATCATGAGGTCTCCGTCGGTGAGAACATCTCAAAGATCTACGAGGTAAGACAATCATTCTCGCTTTCGATTGCATTCGAATTTCTGATGAACTTGGTTAGTCCATTCATGACGGTCGCATGCAAGAAGTCGTGTTTTCCATGTTTGTTTGAACAGTCCGAGCAACTTTGTTTGGGTGTAGTTATTCTTTCGATTCCCGCCGAGCAGTTCCTTTTTGCATTATCCAACAATCAAAATTATCTTGCTATCGTAAACCATGTAATAACACCTTTTATACAAATCTCGCCCAAATTGTACATGTTTGTCAATAGCCTCGACGATCATCGATCAGCTCGCTGTTCATTGAGCTTCATTCTCTCCGTTACAACGAAGGCGTCCAGACTCGAGGGCTCTCTGGTAGGATGTGTCTGACTTGCCCTCATTACACGGTTCGTGATATGCGCCCATTCCCACCAGCCGCGGCTAATAACTGGCAATTAGTCAAGGAATTCCGTGTCGCTGGTTACTACCACTGTTCACAATCCTGATGTCCATGGCGTCGGCGTTCTCGAGGAATACCCGGCCAAAATCTTAAAATTTAATTTTAAAAAGCTTGCCAAGAATGCTTGTGAGTGCTCTTCTTGACGTCCTATTCATCTGCTCCTGTCCTCGTCTTTGTCGAGTTGTACCAAGACCCCTGCCAATGATAAAAACCTTGACGAACAAATTCTTTAATCCTACACTCTCATTTTACTTATGTCGACAACAAGCCAAGGAAGTTGGGAATCCCTATTGGTGCTCGTTGCGTTCTGACGCACTTGTCATATTTTAGGCATTATAATCGTCCCAAAATTATCTGACGAGAAGATTCTCGGTCTTCAGTCTTAATTCCTCCATCTGATGAACCATAGTACCATTTCTTCATCTGACCCGAGGTCAGCTTGTCAACGTGAGGGCTATTCGGGCTCAATGCGGGAGAAGTTCGAGGTACTCCGGATTGGCATGCAAGACGTGGCCATGGTTGGCGTCGGCCATTGGTCTTGTGGCGCCGAGGAGAATTCTATACGAGTGCGCTTCATTTCCTTGTTTGCGCTCGTTGTTCCCAGGTCTTATTGTCCTCGCTGCTTTTTGATGTAATGCTAACATCTTACAATATCGTTGAGTTTATGAGTGCACCCCCTGCACTGGCTTCATTTCATTTTGAGGTGAGCCTAAATCACTATTTTGATCACGGGATTGTCGTCATCTGCGCCCTTATCGGTGTTGCGGTGTTGTCATGACGCGACAGCGACTGGAAACAAAGTGCTGTTCATCGGCAAAGATTTGCTCGCCAAAGGACAGCCTGGTGTGCTCCACCCAACTCCATCGAGTCGGACATTTGACGCATGCGGGAAGCATATCCTGTGCATCTTCGTTGTTCATCTGGCTTCGAGTAGTACTACATTGAAGGGACTTGGGGACAAATGTACCGAGTGAACTCAGACGTTTGTTAGGCAAATTTTTGAACCAACATACGAGGAGGCTTGGAGGATTGAATAATTCCTTATTTCAAAATTTCAGCATTGGTCCAAGCACGCGTACTGAAGTCTATTTATTTATTTAGATTTCAGTTTGCTTTACCGGCAACGATCCCAGGTGTGTATATTCTTCAAGGTTCTCTGTCATCTCCCCCTTTCAAGGCTTGAATTCCATTTTGGATCGATTTGAGCTACCCCTAGAAGTGGCAGGGCAGTGAGTTAGTTTCGTGTGTCAACCTGGGCGGCACTGCTGGATTGAATTGCCCATTTTTCGATCGCTTGTAGCGTGTGCCTTGATTCGCGTTCAGCTTTCCCCTGAACACCAACTACGGCTGACTTCAGGATTTGGAAGCTAGCCTCGGTTCTTCGTTTAAAGGTCACTTGTCGTCTTTCGAAAGTCCAGAGAACGGAATTTCTCGCCTTCACTCTCTCTATTTTTCTTCCTCTCATCTTTTTTCCATTTACAAGTCTGACGTACTACCTTCCGCAATGTACAGGTCTTCAATACCCTCGGTTTAGTATTGTCCACTCGATGTCGTAAGTATCTCCATGATTATTGGCTGCCGCCTTGCCCTATCGGTGCCACCGGCACTCCGGTGCTTATCTCTGGAAATTTCGGAGATATTGATGCTCTCAGTTGCTCCGAAGGAGGCTGTCATTTGCACTCTGCAAATAAAATTGGTTGAAGTGACAAGGTAGGGCGATACAAACCTCTTTAAATCAGTTTGTTTGGGTTTGCGCTGGGGGTTAGGTCGTTTGATCCCCTGGTCAGACCTTCCTCTTCTGGTGCTTTGGCCACGCTGGCTACTCAGAGAACTGCTAATCATCGGAGGCGCTTTGCTTCACACCTTCAACCTAACTATTCTACACGGGTGCATATGGCTCCTCAATTTGAAGCATCTGGCGAGCAGGCATACGAGGGGTGTAGACGCAGCATTTCCTTCCCTGAGTGTTTAAATGCTATTCTATATAGTATGAGTTTTCCGCGCCAGATCCGCTGCCTGCACCAACCTTAGAGAAGGTGTCCAGGCGAACAACGCGGCCATCACCACGTTTCTTCTGTTTGCGGGTTCTTCTCTGTTGAGGACCCCTATCGGTGCTACTGGCGCTGCAGCGCTTATCCCTGGGTGCAATATCCAGTCATAGTTTATATAGATTCTGGGGAGACCTTAGGATTGAACTTGTCCGGCCCAACAGCTCTAGCTAGCAGAGAAATCAATTTCTGCTTTGCCAACCTTGCCCGAAACCTCTGCTCTCTAGAATTGTATGGCGAGGCCTGGTCGCCCAGACCCCCCTCTCGTCGTGCTTTGGCGATGCTTTCTAGCACGGAGAATTAAAGGAGGCTATTGCCTGTAGGATGTTGTGCCCTTGTTATTAGCTCTGGCCTTACGTCGGTTCAACGGAGTGTTGATCATTTATTGTTGTCGCCTTATTTTTCCTACTTGGTCGAGATAATGGATGCCGATGCTAACCTTGGTCCCTTTGAATAGGTTACAACCATTCAACAAGACAGAACTCCAAATCGGTGTCCATATTGATCTTCAATGCCTGACAGGAGTCGCTGAACCCTCGTCGTTCTCATTTGTATTGCCAAGTCCATTTCTCAATGTGCACTGGCTTCGTTTCATTTTGAGGGTGAGCCTAAATTTACCTTTTTCTTATTCTGAATGCAAGATTGTTGTCATCTTTGTCCTTACCGGTGTTGCAGGGATCTCTTCCCGAATGTACAGATTTTCAATATCCTCGATATCCTCCAATTAGTCATTGTATGTCCCCCCAGTTCTTTTCTTTTCGTCGTAGTCTCGTGCTTGTTGGCTGTTGGCTTTCCTACCCTATCGGTGCCACCGGCACTCCGGTGCTTGTCTCTGAAAGCCAATTTCAGGGAAAGATACTACCAGTGACCCCCGATAGCTGTGATTCGGGCGGGATAGTGCTGCACGTGGCGTGTAGGGAAGCGGTGATATTTTGGTACCACCTCGCAATACTTTGCCTAACCAGGCCACCGAGTGTTGTGCTGGAGGTTTGGTCGTTATCAGACCCTTCTCTCTTGGTACTCTGGCCACATTGGTTCATGTGTTTTCGATAGGACATATTGATAATTTTGGTGCTAAAAGGCATTCTCAAACAGGTCCTTACGAGCAAAGCATGCAGAGTCTCAAACGTTGATCATCATCCCACAATAGGAAGTAAGCAGAGTATACTAGTAAGTACTAGCACATCCCGTGTTTCTTCCGCTTGCACGTTCTGCTATCAGTGCACCGGCACTGCACTTATCGCTGGACGCAATATTCAGAGATAGTCTATATAGGTTCTGCGGTGACCCAAGGATCGAATCTTGCCATATGCACATGTACAGGAGCTAGGGGTTGGGACAATTAATTTTCGCATTTCCAACCCCACCAGAACCCTTTGCTCTAGATTCGTACGGCGAGGTTTGGGCGTCCAGACTCTCCTCTTGTCGTGCATTAGCGGTGCTTTCTGGAGCGCAGAATTGAGGGACTGTCCCATGTGCTCTGGTTCTGTGTCGGATCGCGATCACATTGTCCCCAGAGTAAGGAATCCTGATGAGGCGTACGAGGAGGTTCATAGTTGATGACAATATTAATCGCCCTGTGAACAGGTTACAACCGTGCAACGGGTTGCAAGTTTGTACCTCGGGCTCATATTGCTCCTTAGCACCTTACACCGATGTATCGAGCTTTGTGCTGCAGGTATATGACTAGGTATACAGTACAAATTATCCCTGGACAGATAAACCGATACTTGACCAAAAAAAGACACCTCCAGCTGCACATTCCTGGCAACTGATCCAGCCTAAACCGCCTTCTTGTCCCTTGGAAGAACTTCACCGGAACATCCGCCACACCTAACGTCAGAAAATCTCGCATTGAGTACCCTATTTTACCATGCTTCCTTCGTCTCTCCGGAGCGCATGACCGGAATGACAATGAAATCCCTCAGGAGGAGCGTGAAGAAGCAGACGGCTTCGGTTGTGGCGAATTTGCGGCCGATGCATGCGCGTGGACCTGGAAAGAAGCAGTGGGAGTTCGGGAATTGGAGGGGTGGAGGATGAGAGAATGGGACACAAACCGATGCTGAACGCGCTGAAGGCATCCGACGCTTCGCTTGAGTCACCGTACCACCGTGACGGACGATATTCGTTAGGAGAGTCGAAGTATCGCGGGTTGTAGTCTGCATATCATTTTGTAGGGTAGATTGTTATTATTGGACGAAACGCGACTGTTCTAAGGTAGCGGACAGCCATAACCGGCCAACCCTCAAAGGCGTGACCATTGTGTGACATTCCAAATCAAAAAAGGAAATTTTCTTCGGAGAAACATTGGAACATTACATTGAGAGACTACAACATCGAAATCGCAAAATATGCTGCCTGAGATTTGTTAAAATATATAACAGGATTGTATTTGCAAAATATCAGAGTATTTGGATAAAATCTGGATGAGTTATTTCATGTTGAATATTTGACCTCTTCTTCCCTCATAAATCTAGCGTTCAAAGTCTTGCATAATCCGTCCAAAACCCCCAAAACATTAATAAATCAATAGGGAATTACTTCACATAAGTTTCCACCTTTTCTTTGATAAATAGTTGAGCATAGATAGGAAATAGAAGCCAGATTTAGCGGTGAAATTGCGTGTGGGATCAAACTTCTTTTATAACTTGATGAAATCACCTCCATTTTCCCTGAATATTTGGATTCGCGTTCCCAAGGGTATTTACTACAAATTTCAAGAGCCATAATTGAAGAAAAATGCCCTCAATGGAAATAAATGTGTTTTTAAGTCAGAATCCCCACTTTATTTCCTTTTTAGTTGTGTCACATCAAGTGACATAGGGTTGGCCGGTTATGGCTGTCCGCTACCTTAGACATGACTGTTTCCGAGATGCCCAAGAGGTTACTAAGTAATTTGGGGCCTACACCATGTTAGGTACCCTTTATTACTTTCCCAAAGTTATATTATGTTTGAATCTTCTTAATTGGACCAACCGGCGCTTGGCTTTGGGGGCGAAAGGGCAGTTTTGAGATTCCGCCATGAACCTTAAATATAAAAGGCAGGTGCTAAAAATAATTCCTGATTTCAGTTGGTACAGGGGGGACCCAGCGGCAAATTCCGTGACTCCCACTACCCTCTGTTTCTTTGTGTGAAATGTTCTTCGGGTCCTGCCAAAATCCTGGGGTCCCTTTCTATATATAGTAAATATTCACGTGCTTAAGTTACAGTATCGTTCACAGCTATGGCACTTTGGCATGTTT
>Ga0307517_10012714_pt1 | contig 11511 bp, 8 predicted proteins | sample 23_EM_MG_FD_194515 | JGI IMG/M metagenome (GOLD analysis project Ga0307517, IMG submission 194515) | Populus trichocarpa ectomycorrhiza microbial communities from riparian zone in the Pacific Northwest, United States - 23_EM | ecosystem: Host-associated > Plants > Roots > Unclassified | place... | reverse complement strand
TTTTTTTTTATTTACGTGGGGTGTCCGGGCCAGCTTACGCGCACCACGACTATTCCCCACGGCCCACTGGACATCCTGCAAGCCCAGGAGCAGGTAAGGCACCGCGGGGGTGACAGACGTGCACATAGAGGGTCGAACCCGGGACGGGGGCGGAACAAGTCACACGGTTGACCACAGCAGCTAGACCCTCAAGTGCATTTTTATATGGTTTAGTTATGACCAATTATTTATTGCATGTGCATCTATAACAATACTTTGCACTCAAATCACATACAAACGCTAGCCGTCGATCGATCCCAGATGTAACTTATTTCATAAAAATATGAAGCAGGGAATAAAAATAATAATATAAAAAAAACATAGAAGGAAGGAAGGGGAGGAGAGTAAGAAAACAGTGAAGAAGGAAAGAGGAAAAGAAAAGAAAAACTATTCTCCAAAGACAGGTCAGTACTACTAGCAATGCATAGACCACTGTAACACGGAGCGCGTGATAAGTATGTAATATACAGTCCATACAAGAAGAAGATAAAATATTTATATCGATCTAGGGGCTACATGCATGCACCCCTATCCACCCAAACCTAACAACAATGACTATACTCGCACACGTGGGCATGTTCTCCCAAGTCAACTCGCCTTCTCCACACACCGTGTGGGCTAACCCAATAAAATTACCACTACGAAGTCTACTGCCATTATACCGTACCATATAATAATACCTAGGAAACAACACAGAAAGGACACGTACGTATACCACGTAGATGCCGACGCGCTCATTACACATCTTTGTGACGACCAAACCTTAGTTTTTTCTTGAACTCAAAAACATATAAATTTAGACGCATCCATGTTCTCTATATATAGCAGTTCTACATACTCTTTGTTAGATAAAAAGTCTCTCTTAACATTTTATAGCTAGGGAGCCATTCTTGCCGATCTCTTGTTTTCTATTTAAAGCCTTTGCTTCGTTGTTGTTGCCAGCAAGCCTTCCAGCCTCATTTTCTTACTAGTTCCTTCTATTCCACCCCCATTAAAGCTAAGAGAATATATTTGTAAAACCCATCCCTTTTCTTTTATTAGTGGTGGATTTTTTGGAAATTAAAACTGATTAAGGTTTACTGATCAATCCCTTACCGTAGATTGTCTTAATTGAAGAACTATAAAAAGCCACCTTTTCTTCTCCAGTACGAATTGATATCTGGAAAATGGCGTGTATGGTTGCTCGATCAGGGAGGGAGTTGCAGAGATATGATGACATGGGCCGCCGCCAAGTTGTTGGGTGAGCTTAATTTGTTTTTTTCTGAATGCGTGGTCCCCATGAGTTTTTCCTTCTTCATTATGGCGGCCTTCCTCTTCTTTGTTTGATATGAAGGAAAAGAGTTATTTTTTCCTCTCTTGGGCGTGGTCCCCATTTATGCGCAGTTGTTCTTCATGGGCCTCATATATGTTGTTTTTTTTTTCCTTTTGATTTCTTGATCAGAACAAGTTAATCATGATTTGTTTATATTAATTTATTAGAATTAACTCCTATTAATCTTACTCAATGTTTCGAATTGCAGATGCATCCCATATAGATTCAAAAATTGTAGTGATGGTTTCAATGGTGATGAATTGGAGGTTCTAGTCATCACTTCACAGAAGGGTCAAACCCAAGGAATGATGTTCCCTAAGGTAATTATGCAAAAAAATTAGAAAATGGCTTCGTATTTTACCTCTCATATATATCAAGAGCCTAAAATTGCATGTTTATCAGGGTGGCTGGGAACTCGATGAGTCCGTGGAAGAAGCAGCTTCCAGGGAATCGCTTGAAGAAGCCGGGGTTCTTGGCAATGTTGAGGTTGGTGTTCTACTGCCAGTTGCAAATTACCTTTGTAGTTTTTTTAACATTATGTGCTGGCTTGATTTTTTTGAACAAGTTTTTAATATGGATTCACATACATGGCAGGATGAACTAGGCAAATGGAACTTTTTAAGCAAAAGACATGGCACATTTTACGAAGGATTTATGTTCCCTTTGTTTGTGACAAAGCAACTTGATCTTTGGCCGGAGAAGAGTGTCAGGCAAAGAATTTGGGTATGTTGCTTTAGTTTCTGCTGCTGTACCATGTTAAAATCATTAATTTGCCACGATATTGTGTCCTAATAATTTAATTACACGTGAAAACAGATGACCGTGGACGAAGCCAGAGAAGTTTGTAGGCATTGGTGGATGAAGGAGGCCTTGGACATATTAGTTGAGCGGCATACATCTCTGCAACTACAGAAGGAAGAACTTGAGCTGTCATGCTCTTTAAGTTAGGAAAGATTAGATTATTTGTACATAACAGTTTCCCAAGTCTCAATGCACCATGTCTTCATGGAAGCAGAAGACGGATCGAGAACTAGTAATCAGGCCAAGGCGTGCGGATTTAAGGCGCACGATTGTAGAAAAAGAAATTGACAACCATCGTTTTCTTTATTGGAGGCTAATATAATAATTAAATCAAAGCAGGACAAAGTAGTTGAAAAATATTACATTCATTTCTTTAGTGAGAAATTAAATCCTTCATTTTCCATGGAATGAGCTATTTAATTATGTGTTCATACTTGCTGCCGTCTTTTCATTGTCTGCCATAAAGATGTGAGTCGAGTGCCTTGATGTCATACAGATCAACAAAACTAAGCCTTATCCCAACCTCGCTCGAGACAAATTTTTGCCGCAGTATGAACATGGCATTTCTAGAACTTCATTTCTAGAGGTGCCATGTGTTTGCTTAATTTGTCCATTAAAGCGATCAGTCAGGCATCACAATCTATGCCCTCTCAGTGCCTTTTTTTTTTCATCCCCCAGTTTCTGCAATGAGCCAGCCAGTGGTATGATAGAGCAAGGCCAACCTGAAAACTTCGACAGTTTGTAGCTTTAGCGGAAAAAAGTCTCCATAGCCGATCATCATGTGAGACTTCGGTGATTCCATATGTTTAAGTTATCAAACTCCAGGACAAGATGCGCATAAAACCATATAGCATCTCATTTGCTCGCCAGTAGAATAATAAACCTCCGAAGACGCCATTTATTTCATCGACAAACCATGACCTCTTAAATATATAAAATTCTCATGAGCTGTAGTTATAGCCTTGATGCTATTAACTTCAAGGACATGATCGTGTTTATACGTTTATAATTGGTGATTTCTTGTTCATTCATTAATTGGTTCTGCCATCATTAATTCATTACGCATTAACAATAATAAGGTTTGGTATTTATGTTCATAGATGTTGGTTCCACCATCATTAACACGTTGACAATGAATTAAGATGAGTGATGGGCCGGGATATATGCTCTCTAAACACGGTGATGTCCCGATGCTTAAAATTAAACCCGAGAAAGATATGGATCCAAATCTAATAGACAAACAGAGCTCAGAGACAAGATAATTTTGGAAGGACTTGAGAAGAAGATTGAAGAAGCTAAAAGTAGGGAACACGGAGCTTACAAAATTACTAGAAAGTCCTCTATGAAGGGTTCCATTTCTCCTCATTCATGGCACAAAAACAATTATATCAGCGGAGATCAGGTGCCCCGATCACGTATATGCAGATGCTGCTGACTTGCGTTGCTGCAGGTTCTGGAGAATTTTCTCGGCTGCAATTGCTGGAGTTATTGAATCCTTAGCTTTAGACACATTCTCCTTAACACGTTACATGATTAGTTTGGATTAGGGAGCAGGATTCCTATCTTGAGTCGATATGGCAAGTCCAAAAACACATGTCATGCATGTTTGAATGATTTGCAGGCATTAGTTTATATGCCTTTCCAAATTAATGCATGTCTTTATTTTGTAAGAATGTGGTTGTATTCATTGAAAAAAAGAGAGTGTAATACGTATCTTTAATTTGTTTATTGTTGTTGCATGTGCGTTTTTGCTCCAGAGTATTCTGATCACTTGCGACTAGGTGGAGTTGTCAGGAAAACGGATAAATCAAAGTTTGTAAACCGCTCATCTTTCATATAGACGTATGGTTTCATTTAAAGTGTATTATCAGTCACAGTAGTAAAAGGCCTTGTCAAGTGTTATGGAAGAACAGTACGGGCTAAAGCTGTTCGTTTCAATTGTCATCTGTAATAAGCCTATATTAATCTGGTAACATGAAAGGTTATCGAAGATTCGACTTCGAACCAAAATTAGCAATCACAAGAGCTCTTATCCAAAATAAAATAAAATCATAAGAGTTCTTCGCAGTCTTGTTTCACTAAATTATCCTCATCAGTTAATCAAAATACAATATAACACAATGACATGCCTCGTAATAATAATAATATCCTACTTCAATATACACATTCAACTCGCCTCAAGTTATTATGGCGACCGAGGGCTTTCAAGCTGTAAAATATGTTGGCAATGTGAATTTGGAGAGAGCGTTGGAGGTTCGATCATGACACCTAAACCTGATGGCACTGGTTTTGAACAAAGCAGTTTTGTAGTTCCAAATGAGCAATCGGAACCCATACATTGAGCACAAAACAACCAAGAACAATATAGACTTGAAAACTTTGATCCCACTTTCTTTGTATCATTCTTTATTATAAATAATCCCTTTGCGTCGCGCAACAAGATGTTTCTTCACTGCATCTTTAACCTACTGCATGTTTAAGAGCACTATAGTAGGAGCAAATCGAGGATCATTTACTGTTAGTTCAAACAGACATTCTTGAACTTCCTTGTCCTCAGCCTCCTCTCTTTATTCCTCACCCTACTAGAGATCTTTGTTTTTATTAGACAAATCTGCTTCTTAAAGCCTATCTGATCGGTGCGAGTTCTATGAGGACAGCAGTAATTAACCTCATATTTTATATTGGTAGCTTTCTATAATAGATGGGGCTGATCTAGTGACACAGTTTTATTTTGGAGTGCCAAATTGTTGGGTATGTTTGTGTGATGGTTTGGAGTTGAAGTGGTGATTTAAGTTTGCTAGTGGGTGGTGGCCTGGTGGTGTTACATTCTTCTACCTCCTTTTCTACTTTCCATGGGGTTTTTTTTTTGGAAAAATACAGAGAAATATCAAGCTAGGCTTTCATCAAGGATCGATGATTGTAAAATTTGAAAGATGGTGGTTAGTGTGGCTTAGCTGAAGAAGAGCCTTTCTCCTTCCTCACTCGCTCCCTGCGATGAAGCCTGTATGATCTGGAGTTGTCGCTGTCTCTCGGGAGCACATTTTATGGTGCAATAACAATTGGTGTTATAATACTATTATTGTTACTGGTGATGCAAGACCTTATGGTGCTGTACTGATCTACTCTTTTGCCTTGTTAGAGTTCCTTGTCTTAAGTTAGCTGGTTTCTCTCCATGGACTTGTGCTTGCAAGGGTTTTCTTTTCTTTTCTTTTTGGCAATGAGTTTGATCTCCATCCATACAAAGATGGTCTTTAGATAAGTTGTTAAAAAAAAATTAATAACAAGGTTCACCCAGTTTTGGGTTGTTTATTTTTTCAACCTTTTTTTAATCATATTGTTTTTAAGAAATAAATACATTTGATGAGCACACAACTTCCCTGTAATATATTAAAACTAATTAATTAGTTTTTATAATATAAAAAAATGATTATTGATCATCCTCGTTTTATTAGTTTTTTTTTTCGAATTTATCTTCTTTGATCATCAAAATTTTATATATCTTTATCTATTCTACGTACTTTTCAATCTCTCAAAAATATGTATATAATTACAAAAGGATTAACCACGTGGAACAATTTGTTTTGTTAAACGACATGTATTCTCTCGAGTGTATGGGGCTCATAGTTTAAGGGTATTTAAAAATATTTTCATGTTGTTTCATAAAGTTTTAATTTTTTTAAAAGAATATTAAAATAATATTTTTTTATTTTTATTAATATTATCCTATCAAAATAATTTAAAAATATTAAAAAAAAAATTAAATTTTTTTTTAAAAAAACAAATTAAAACTCACTCACAGTAACCACTTCACTCGGCCAGCGAATTTTAGACACTGTTAATCCGAGAAAGTACAGCGTCATAAAAAGAACAAGTACTACTTCACAAAGTGGACCTGACCTGTTCGACTTGAGATTAGAGACCCTGTTGTCGGACTCAGATACATTACTTTCCCTCTTTTCTTTTCTAACCTCTCATCTCTTCCATTTTTCTTTTCCTTTTTCTGGTCTTTGAATCTACAATATATAATTATTAATAAAGAGAAATCCTACCTCCTTTCACTGAATTTAACATTCAATATCAATGGGTTCTGAAGGATCGAGTGTTGTTGGTAAGATTACCCTTTCAAGGAAAAAAACCTAACTTTCCTTGTTAGATTTTGTAGTAGTAATTTTTCTTCTTTTTTTTTTTCACGAGGTTAGCATTCTGTGTTTCTTTGCACTTTGCAGTATCTGTGGTGTCTTTGAGTTGGAGTTTTGCTCCGAGGTTTACAATTGGTTAGGGTTTTCGAGTTATCATTGAGGATGATCTGTTTTTGGGTTGAAATTCAGGATGATCCGTTTCTCTTAGACCTTTTTTTTCCCTGATTGGCTGTGGTGGAATGGTTTGGAATTTATTGTTTTGGCTAGATGGTTTTCTTTACAGCATCTATATCTTGTCCTCGAGCATAAAGAAATTATCTTGAAGTAATTTTTTTTTGCCTTGGAAGGCTATTTTCTCCACTCCTGTACATGATAAATGTTTAATGAAATGCCTCACAAGATATGAAATGCATATGTGGACTTTCTGTTACAGAGGGAGCAAATGCCGAGTACAATCAGGCTCCTTTGCTCGAGTTTACTCGTGCATCTAGAGATCTTACAAATCATGACCAAGGGTGGCCTTTCCAACTCTTTGGTTTTACCTTTAGAGAGTAATTTTAAAATGGGATGTGATACGTGGGTAATGGCAGAAATTAGATGGTATGAGCTGGTTGAATTGAAAGAGATCAGATTTAAGAGGCCTAGAAACAATTGATTTTTTTGCTGATTTGGGCAATGATGCAAATTGTCCCTGGAGTGGAAAAATAAAATCCTACTCATGCGTTGTAAATCAAGTGAGCTTCCTAATTAAAAGTAGTATAGATGAAATACCACATTTTTGCCCCATGATTTTCCATGTATCACCCCAAATCCTCCAACAGTAACAATTTTTTCTCTCTCTGTTTGGTGGTGTGTGTCTTGGGGGGGAGGATTTAATTTCTTTTTCTATTTGATGATTCCTAGAATGCATGCATACATGATTACTATTTTGTAACTGAATATTTCTGTCCTCTTCAGTGCCTAGGAACTTCAGACTACTGGAGGAGCTTGAGAGAGGAGAAAAGGGGATCGGAAATGGAACTGTCAGTTATGGAATGGACGATGCTGATGATATCTACATGCAGTCATGGACAGGAACTATAATTGGCCCACCAAATGTATGTAATTTTTTTGCTATTCTCTCTTTCAATATTCTCATTCATGTTTTATGCATACTGGATTGCCAATGCATGAACCGGTTTTAATAAAATTCTTGGTTTAAATTGCAACAAAGTGGTAGATTACGATTCATGATGCCAGCTCATTTCATTGGTAAGATGTCTATGTTTATGGCCTTATAGGATGAGAATTCTTGCCTTAATCCTTTAACTATGCTTTGCTGGTGTGGGCTGTGGAGGCATAAAAGCAGGGTTTTTGAGGAGAGAAGTTACTTCTCTCAGTCAATATGGATATCGATTTAAAGTTTCCAAGATGATATTCATGCTTATATGTGTGGGTTCTTCAATCAAAAAGTTTAATGTATATGAGTTCGCATGTTTTTTTCTTATCAATTACACTTTCTTTCATTGTCATAATGAGCTATTATAGGATACAGACTGCAGTTGACTGGCAAAGCAACTTTCTCGGATGTGAACATCCATACGAGCAAGACAAAATTTTCAAGGAATAATTTATCTTTCTTACAGTTCATGTCATCAGCCCATCTACATTTAAAGCTTTACTACTCATGAAAATAAACATTTGGGAATATCATTTTCTGAAAATATTATTGGATGTCATTTGAAACAATTAAAATTTCCTCAACTTCACAGCAAGTCAGATACTTATTTTTTTCCTCTAGAAACACAACTGTTCTTTATCTTTTGATGACAGATGTTATTTGACTAACTTAATGTATATATCTGCAATCTCTTTATATCTCTTCTGCTTCCTTCAGCTCTCCTATTAAAAAAAACTATTTTAACGTTGTTAAATCTTGGTGTCCTTTCAGACGCCCTCAATCAGAAGTGTAATGTCTTTGTAATGCATTAGCAATCCAGTTGCCTTTGCATATTGTTCTGACTTTTCTGTGAAATCTTCAAGGTTCTCTTTTTGTTTGTAGTTTGAAGTTTTAAAATCATTTCTCTTTTATTTCTTTTTCTGCATTGGATCGTCAATGGAAAACTTATTTAACAAACAAACAAATAAAAGATTGGCACTGCAAATCTTATGTTGTCAAATCTTCTATAATCTGACAATTCCTCATAAATCAAGTAGCTTTGATGCCAGTCTTGGCTTGTCATCTGCAGAGGTTGATTCTGAAAGAAAATTGCAGTTGATCTCTTGTGCTGTAGTGTACCAAAGAATTTCAATTTATAAAACATGGAAATTGAAAGAGTATAAGGGAAAGGTGAAATAAAATCACTCTAACATCAGGGAAAGTAGAACCAATTCTAGATAGTGACAGCAAAGACCTTCCAATGAAATCTAAATAATAATTTATCCAAAGACCTTAGAATATGTACTTGCCATGATTCTAAAATAATATTTTAGTCAAAATAACTTAAAGATACCCCCCAGACAAGAAAACCCCCAATTGTCAAAACGAAGAACTACATCAGATGAGGTTTGGAATTTCTTTTTCCCTTAGCTACACCAAAAAGATTGACCCCTACTTCACATGCACATATCTATAGTCCAAATCTGGGCATCTCCATGGCATTTGATGGTGGCATCCTATCATGGTGGATAAGGTTGGAATGAGAATGGTCCTGGAATGGCTATGGTGCTGCTATTTCCAAACACCCCCCCCACCCTTCCCCCAAGAAAAAAAAATATCCCAGAAAGCTTCTCCATACCTGCTGCATACACAGGTCAGGGGAACCAAAGTCATCCAGAGCCTCCAAGGCCCGCATCTTACTTGCTTCATGAAGCCCTTACTGAAATTAGTGATAAATAAATTCAAGGTGAAGTTTTTTCTTAGATAGAATTGCATCAATTGCTCATCTGATCTGAATGGGCAAAAATGCTAGAAGCTTTCTAAACCCTAAAATATTGTAATAGATCCCAAAATTTTATTGTTAAAAAATTTGCACGTCTTTTTCAATGAATGCCTGGTAGATTCTGGTTCCAATTAGGTTAGGTTGAATTAGTGGGAGAGAATTAGTCACAATTCCCTCTAAATACAGTGCATAGGTGATTATGCTGGAAATAAGTACATCTTAGAAATATGTGATCATCTGGGTGGGGTGGCAGGGTTTTTTTAAACTTGCTCCTCTAATGAATCCAATCAAATTATATATCTTATCCCATTACCCATCCACGGTATTGCCACACCTTGTAGTGGCATGGTAGGCCCCCAGTCCTGACTAGTGGGGAGAATTGTCATCCCTAGTTTACTTTACAAAGCAGACCACCTTATGACTTTGTTGGCCTGGCGTGATAGTCATACTATCTCTGCCTTGATTCTTGAATGATGAAACATGATTTTTCAATGTAATTATGTATGCTTTATATTATTTTTCAAAAGGAACAATAATTTATTGACTCATGCTACTTGCCAGACTGTTCATGAAGGGCGTATCTACCAGTTAAAATTGTTTTGTGGCAAGGATTATCCAGATAATCCGCCAAGTGTGAGGTTCCAAACTCGGATAAATATGGCTTGTGTCAATCCTGCAAGCGGAATGGTAGGTGATGCAAATTTTAGTTATTTTACACTAATTGATTGAAAATGATCTCATTGGTAACTAAATTAACAGGTCGAGCCTAGTCTTTTCCCTATGCTTGCTAATTGGCAGAGGGAGTGTACAATGGAGGATATATTAACTCAGTTGAAGAAAGAAATGATGGCTCCACAAAACAGGAAGCTCACCCAGCCTCCTGAAGGTGTGTCTATTTTGCTTCTGCATATTCTTGGTGTATCCTATCTATTTGGTATTGATTTTCTAGTCAAGCAAGAATAACTTAATGAAATTAACAACTCTTGTTTTCATGGGGAGATGGGAAGGAGTTGTTAAAAATGATGAAATGTGCTGTTTAGGAAGTGAAAGATAGACACCGCCAGTACACAACCAAGGCAAAAACAAAATTGAAGTGTACATCAGTTAATGATTGTACTTTGAATCACGGGTGTGAGTTTGATTTACTGCTCAAACGTTTGAAATGATTCAACTAAATTGGGATTTGTTAGCGGTTGTTATTAAATGGAGTGAAACCCGATATGAACTTCATGCATTAGCACTGGCACCAAGTCAGGATGGTAAGATGCGGAATTATGAGCAACTGAACAATGGGCATCTTCCTTGCAATGCAATTACTTGGTTTATGCATATGTTTTGTAAAATTCTGAAGAAATATACAGTAATCATTAGTTGTGTGTGTGCAGGAAATGAGGAGGCAAGGTTGGATCAAAAGGGGCTAGTCCTAAAGTGTTGTATTCTCTGAGAGTCATTTGAAAGTTAATGAGCAAGTACTGTATATAGATACACAATTCCTCCTGCAGGCTTAATTCCAGCAATATATAATCTTGTGTATGAGACAGATAACCTCAGTTCCATCAAATGGTGGCTAAATAAATGGATCCTGATGAATTATTAATTCTTTGACCACTGAGGTTCTGTTGTGTGAAAACTAATTTCAGCGAATGACTGCCTTGTCTGTTTCTCCCTGAACACACATTCATTGAACATTATCAGGGACAGATTGTGCTCGCAAACCAAAGCAGCCATTTTGTCTGCTGTATTGATCGATGCTCTGTAAAATATAATAGCATGTTGCTTAAATATGTGACCTTGATTTGGTAGATAACTATTGGATTTTTCAGAAAATATGCTTCCTGCAAGATGGGTCATTGCGGGCATGATAGTTAACTATGTGGTGAGCTAGGGGAGTTTGCGTTAGAAGTAGATGCCACGCCGTTACGTAGCCTCGTCGATAAGCTTACGCCCAGGAAAAGCAAAACCCGCTCAGCTGTTTACACTGAGTAAAGCGAAGAAAAAAGTATTTGAGAAGGTATAATTTGTTGTTTTCTCGGTCCGAATGCATTTAAAAAAAAAAAGCATTTTCAAACACAACACTGAAGCATAATTCGACTTGACTGATAATAGAAATGGAGAGTGATGGACTTCTACATGTTTTTAAGCAATGGAAAGCTGTTTACGTGCCTTGGGAAGCAATGGAACTCTTTGCTTGCAAACCTTAACCATGTCTGAGAATCAAAGGTGATACCTGCCACACCGAATTGGCCCAGGGTCGCATAGAGAAAGTGAGAAACAGAGTGGATTTGCATGCCTTTTTTTT
>Ga0307517_10012713_pt1 | contig 11512 bp, 5 predicted proteins | sample 23_EM_MG_FD_194515 | JGI IMG/M metagenome (GOLD analysis project Ga0307517, IMG submission 194515) | Populus trichocarpa ectomycorrhiza microbial communities from riparian zone in the Pacific Northwest, United States - 23_EM | ecosystem: Host-associated > Plants > Roots > Unclassified | place... | reverse complement strand
CAGACGTATAGAGCTGCATTATAATGACATTAGAAAATTAATAATTTTAATTATTATTTGGAGTTCATTTTATATTATTTTTAAACCACCTTTTTGGAGACGAAATCATGCACAATCAAGAATATTTTATACACAACTGAAATTATATGATCAATGACCAAATAGTACGGGGCATTTCATCCCCTTGTACTCATTTGTTTCAGGATCAAACAAGGAGGAGAGGACGAGTTTTAAGGTCGATGGAGCTGTGCTCTTCTCATCTTATTATGAACCAAAGAAAATCAAATAAACAATTTTATTGCTTCTTAATTAATTACTGTTATTTAATTAAGATATAAAGGAAATCATCGGGTCTGGATCAAATTATTGCCCCTCTTACAGATTTCATGCACCAAGACACAAGTCATTTGTGTGGACTAATATTGGCTATAGATGGTTCATGGAATATATAGAAGGCAACTTTGCCCTATATTATCAGACTCCAACTTTGCCTTATAAAATTAGATCATACACCTGCCTCTTAAGAAATTAAAGACTTCCATTTCCTTTATCAAGAAGGAAAAAAAAACACTTCCCATTCAATTTCACAACAGAACCTTGGATCTTTCACTATATTTTCTGGCAAATTGTCGGGTTATATACATCTTCTAGCTAGGTTATTTTTTTAATGAAAATGTCAATATATAGCTTATTGCTTGCATTCAATAAACCTAGTGAAGATTAGTCTATTCTAAGATATTCTTTCAGTGCTTGATACGACCTGGAGCATATACAACATGCAATTCGAAGATATTCTTCCAATGCTTGATACGACCTTGAACATATATAACATGCAATTCTATATAGAAATACTTGTGGAGATAATGGGAAGATAATTATAGTGTTTTGATGAAGGATCGAAAAGTGTTTTAGATGATTTAAAAGTTGTATTTTCTCGGGTTTTTTAAATTTTAGAGTTTTTTTTATTAATATGAGTGTTCGGGTCAGCTTGCACGCACTTCGACTAATCTCACGGGTCCTGAAGTTAACGACCATGTAAGCCTCTAATGGTCATCATATTAGTAATCACAAGACTCGAATCTAAAATTACATGAGAAACAAATCTTTTTATCCCAAGTTTTTACCATTAAATTACAACTACTATATGTTTAATTTTAGAGGTTTTTTTCTCCTATGAGCGGTGGTCTTGAAAATAAAAAATTGTGTTGATGTATACATAATAACCGTGATTAGAAAAACAATTATGAAGAAACTATAATATTTTTTTAAAAAAACTTTTCAAAAGGGTGTCATCTGTTATGTTAGTTTTTTTAAAAAAATAAAAAATAAAGTTGGTATATTTTTGCATGAGTGGCATTCGCTGGCAAAGATCTAAACGCATCTAGACATGTTCTCCTGTCTACTGGTTGAGCTTTTTAAGTTTGAAGGATCGATGTTATCCAATTTGCTCTTTTATGCTTTTGATATGGAGGACAAAGACACCAGCCTATCACCTCAGTAGTTCATAGGGAATCTGACCTAATTTCCAGATCTGAGCCATCAGTTCTTAATTAGTGACAGATGGGAGCAGCCATGCCAAAATATATATTAATCATCTACCACCTGAAAACTCTCTGATGGAAATTGTGTGTGCACTGAAATACTGTAAGCAGCACATATTTCTTCTTCCCAAGTTGCTCCAAGTTTGGTATATGTTTCCTTTTCAAATCTCTAGTGACAGAAAGATATGTATCAGCAGCAGCAGCAGCTCCAAAACTAAGAACTCAGAAAACCCAAAATAATATTCTGCGCGCTACCAATCGAAGAAACCAAGAGCTTAGCCCAAATTTTCAATCTTGAGTTTGGCTAAATAATTTGTTCTAAACATGCTCTACCCTTTTTCTTTCTTCTTTTTTTTGTCTAATAGTCCACCATTCACTCTGCAAAGAACCAAATTAAGCCATGCGCGAAGACGGAATCTAGTCATCGCTCAAGAACATACTCAAAGCTGAAAAGTCAAGATGGAATCACATGATTTATTACTATGGAGTTCGAGTAATTCATGGATGGTATTAGCTGTCAAGAGCCGTACGTTTCGTCTGTGACGACAAGATAAGTACACAAAATTTGTTGTTTGGGTCCACAATATTGAAAAAGTCAAGAAATTAATTAAAGCATATGATTCCAATATTAATTCACTTCAAAACGACAAGACAAGTGATGGGTGATGAAATGTGCAGCAGCTTATCATTGTCGTTTTCCTTACAGAAGTTGTGGACCGTGGACATGTAGTCACCGACACTATTATGTGATTTGGTCTCCGAGATTATCGGTTTTAGTTTATAAATATCAGGATAATCGGATATGGTTATTAATTTTAAAATTTATGAGATTAGTTAAAATATATACTGAAAATTTATGTTAATAAAAAGAAATTATTAAGAGATAGTTTATTTTTATGTTTTAAAATGTTTTGAAAAAAATTAAATTTTATTTTATTTAAAAAAAATAATTTTTTTTGTTTAAGATCGTTTTAATATATTAATATTAAAGATATTTTTTTAAAAAATATATTATTTTAATATATTTTAAAATAAAAAATATTTTAAAAAATAATTATTACTACATTTTCAATCCCTCCTAAAATAATAATCTGAGAAATTTGAGATAGGAACTTGAGGTATTTGAGATGGTAACTTGAGATATAGTTGTTTTATTTTTTAAAATATTTTTTTTAAATTAAATTAAAATAATAATTTTTTATTTTTTAAAATTTATTTTTAATATCAACATATAATATTATTAAAAAAAAAAGAATTTTGTTTTTTTTTATTTTTATGAAAACTCCTCAACACCCATGAAGGAGCATTAAAATAGGAGTCCAATTTGCGGCCCACTCCAACAACGCCAGTCATATTCATGTAATGGGCTTTCTATGGATCAGGCTATGGTCGTCGATAAATATAAAGCCAATATTGGGCCTTTACTATCCACTGAGTGTTCTTCCTCCCACAAATTAATATCTGAATATTATAGGTTATCAGGCTATGGTCATCGAGTGCTGAAAATTTGAAGATTCAGCAATTGTTAACGAGGTGCGCAAACACGGCCTTAGACTACTTACCGCTCTTCGTTGCGGATAGTATCAAAATCTATTTTTAATGTAAAAATATATATATAGACTTTAATGTTTTTTTTAAACCAAGAAAAGTTATTTTTAAGAAAAAAATGCAAATAAAAAAACATGATCTCATGTCTTATGAAGCTAATCAATTTTTTTTATTTGATTATATGTAAATACTTCTTTTGAAAAAGTAATGATTCAAATTATATCAAAACAAAATAATTTGCTAGGATATCTCCACCTCTTTTTATTAATTTAACTTGGCCCTAGATGTGGCATTTTGTTTGGTCCAGGTTTCAAATTAAACTGAGTTGAAGTTGTTTTGGTGTAACTTGTTTGACTTGACGGGTTCAAATATGAGTTCGTCAACCCAGTAAAACCTTGATCTGACTAAAAAATATTGTCAATATGTTTTTGTTTCACTTTTTTTTAAAATATTGAGATGATAATATTTAGAATCAGTCTAGAACAACCCAATTTAACTTAGGACTTGAGTCATAAACTTTGTTGGGTTGAATAATTTTTTTTAAGAATTTGTTTTTTATTTAATTATAGGATACTAAAAATAGACCTTCACAAGAAAGGACTAAATAATATTTCACAAAAAAAATATCATTAAGGGTTATTATATAAAAAGAATGCTTACTAAATTATAAAAAAACGTGATATAATCTTATTCAAAAATAAAATAAAGATTGAATGGTATTTAATAAAATAATATTCCAAATATATTTTTAATTTATTTATTTATTTATTTTAATAAAAATAAACTTAAATTGAAGGGGTATAAAATTAAAGGCCAAAATAAAGCTAGATGTTAAGGTTTGGGCGAGCCAACATGTATGATCCATTAAAAAAAGATAGGAGTTTGAGATTGAAAGGTCGAGCACGTGCATGACCTCTTCTTTTTACTTGGATCAAAAGGTGAATGACATGTCATCCGCTATTTATTATTATTATTATTAGAGAAGTCAAAAACTTTTCTATTTATTTTCAACAAATAATATCTAATGAACACCTTTAGAATCTCAATAAACTAATTGTTTTAATTTAAAACACCTCTACATTAGTATATATATATATAAAATCTTTCTCAACCCATTTTTTTATAAGATAAAAGGTAAAAAACATCTTCATTGAACTGCTTTCATCAAATAAAAATCATTGACACTAAGAAGAATTTTTTATAATGTCAGTACATTGCCAACTAACAACTTTTTCTCTTTTCTCTTATTTTTTAGTGATTTTTTTTCTCATCTCTTAAACTCAAAGTTAAAACATAAATAAAATAAAGTTTTACACCAAAAACTAAATTTCCAAAACTAAGAAACCTAAAACAAATTCAATGTAGAATATAACGACTAAAGATAACTTTTTATGTGAATTTAAGATTGGTCACCTTGGTTTTTTTGTTTTTTATTTGGTCCTTACTTTTGTAATTGTATCTTAATGCCACAAATTAAATCAATACCTTATCAAATTGACCAACAATCAAGATCTAAAACATTATTAAATCTTCATATCTCAAAAAAAATGTCAAGGATAGAAACCATAAAAAAAAAACACAGAAAATGAAGAGCCATTCTTTTTCTTTTTTTTTTATTAACGTGGGTATCCAAGACAGCTTGCACGCACCTTGACTAATCCCATGGGCCCTAAAGTTAACGACCATGTAAGCCTCCAGTGGTCATCATATTAGCAATCATAGGAATCGAACCTGAGACCACATGAGAAAAATGAAGAGCCATTCTTGGTTGAGTTGGTTATAGCCCAACCGAGATTGTTGCCTTTTTAAAAACAATTGTATCAATAGATTAATTGTTGATGTAAATAAAAAGAAAATAATTAATATAAAAAATGATCGAAGATGAAAGAATAGAAATTATTTAATTATGTGTTTTGATGTAAAAATATATTATAGAAAGAAATAATAATAATAATAATAAAGTTGGGAGGTTAAATCCTAGCTTGGAGATTAAAATTTAATCCCAAACAGGCCCACTTGAAGAGTAACAATTACCTCTTTTAAAATCTAATCTCTTTCTAAAAATAAAAGAAACAAATTTAATTGATACAAGGGTAGTTTTCAACTTCTATAACCTTTATATTAAACATGTTCTTAATAAAGAAAGAAAGAAAAGTATAATAAAAGAAAAGCAGATTATGACCCATTTGAGAAGGGATGACATGAAAGGGTTTGAATTGCATGCATTAAAACTAAATATTTATTCATACGAATATTTGAGATAAAACTGGAATTTTATATGACAGTTAGTGTGTTTGGTATTGCGATAGCTGTTGTGGTTGTGGTTTGAAAAAAATTGTTTTATAAAAAGTACTTTTAGTTGAGGTTGGTTTGAAAAAATAGGTGTTTGGTTAAAACTGTGATTAAAATTGAGGTTGAACAAAAAGTAGTTTATTGTGTTTGGTTAAGAATGCTTTTGAAATTGAGGTTATAAAATAATTTTAAAAAATACATATTAATATTTATGGTTTTTAATTTAAATATTGTAGATTTAACTATTGCTATTACATCATGAAATAAATCATAATTTATATATAAAAAAATTTTATTGTTCCATGAAATTATCTACAATTCCATTACATACAAAATTCATCCGACAAGAACTACAGTTTCCATGATTTTTTGAGCGTGCAATAAAATTAGATAAAATATTATCAGGAATAAAATTGAGATTACAGTATGAATAAATTTAATTCACCTTAAACTAATTTTTTAAAAAAACAAAAAAAAAATTATTCTTCACGTTCACGTGAACAGTGCGAGTGAAATCAATTAACTGCACTTGTTTTTCAAAACAAAAAAAAACTGTTCACGTGAACAGTGCGACAATGGAGGCATGCTGCAAGAAGCAGCTCCCACCTGCTTTCCTTTTCCATGCGTTTGTAACGCAAAATTTCGTGGGACCCGTGAACAGTAACCTATGTTTTTTTGTTACCAAACTTTGTTGCATCTGCGTTTTAAGAAAACGCAGACGCAACTTCTTAGACAAACACTGTCTAAAAAAACCTAAAAAGGCTTTACTTTTTCACCGTGTATATAGTTTATTATGAATTGAAACAATAAAATAACTACTTTGTTATTATTAAACAAAATTAACTAACTTGTTATGGGGAGCAATATGGTATTTTCCACATGATTCATTGATTATTATCATATAAATTGGGCAAATTGATCTTTTCACTTTTTTAACATAGTAAAATAATTTAATTACCTTTAAAAGCAAAAAACAAATATTAAACTAGCATCCAGGGGCTTCTTCATCTTTTTCTCTTTTTTTTTTAAATACAATGAAATAACAGAATTACCCTTAAAATAAAAAACTATTAAGCTGGCATCCAAGGGATTTTTTGTATTTTCAACCCGGAATTTTTTTATATATATAATTGAGTTAACACAATGGCAATTTGATATTTTAAAAATAAAAAATATTATTTAAAAATAAAAAATGGTTGGCACATGCAACGCACCATCAAGTGGGAGACACCCGTGCCATTTGGGAAACGCGTGAGGCGTCGTACAATGGCTGAATGGTTGGTTCTGGGGTAACGTTCGAAACATTTTTGTGACCCTTTAATCTCTGGCAGCGCGTGTAGCTAATGGACCTTCAATATGGTGCTGGTGGCCTTTTATACCCTCCCCCCTCCCTCTCCTTGATTTTCCTGCTTGCCATTCCATTTTTTCAAAGCAGCCCTTCAATTTATTCTCCCTTATGTTTGGTTGTATTTATTTGCTTATTATTTATTTCATTTAAAATATTTTATAAACTTTTTTTTTTAATTTCATCATCCTTTATTTTTTTCATCTATCATATTTGGTTTTCATTCTTTTGATTGTTGTGTTTCTTTGTTTCTTTGTTTGTTGGTTTTTTTTTTATTTTCTTGATTTTTTTGTTTTTCCATTTCATCTCTCATTATTTTTTTCATTTAGTTTTCATACCAGATTTAGTCTCCATTCTTTTATTTGTTTTTTTTTTATCAATTTCTTAATTTTTCTTTTCTTTTTTAGTTTCGTCCCTCGTTGTTTTCTTTAAATTAGGGTAAATTACTCTAAGCATCTCATGGTTTGATCATTTATTCACGTTGCAACCAAGTTTTTAAATATTACACCTTGCATCCTGAACTTTGAAGGGGAGTAACACTTTACATCCTTAGGAGTTGGTGCCAAAACAAGTCAGCAAAAAAAATGTATTTATTTAAAAAAAATGTTATTATATTTGAGATAATGACTAAAGAGTCCATGAAGACTAAAAATAATAAAAATGCCACTAAAGAGTCATTGGTTTGTTTTAGAAATAGTTGTTGCTTTGTTTTTTATTGAGAATATTTGTTGCCCATGGTATAAATAATTACAAAATAATGCCATAAATTTCAGTATTTGACAACCATTTTCAACCACATTCAAGCATGCTTTACACCTCCTTCTCGTCTTTCCAACATATCCTCCCCTATTTTCACTAGAATTCCATCAAACAAACTAAATTCCAATAATATTCAAGCATGATTTTTTTTTTATCATTGTTTTGTTTTTTTAATCATATTATTAAATTAACCAAATTTATTGAATTCATTCAAATTAATGACGTGGGTCCTAAATTTTTCTTGCTCCTTTTAAAAAACTATTATCACTTTATTATCTTCTTTTTTTACGTTAAGAAATTCCAACTGTTACAGTAAAATACAATATGCTAATAAAACCAAACTAGATTTGTGGACCTGCGCTATATCACGAGCCAAATTATTATTATTTTTGCGTAAAAAAACAATGTCCAGTCATCACAAGCACATTCTAAAGAAGAAAGACAAATCCGCGACTCGAGTCATAGACTCGATTGGATAAAATAAGCTGATTTATTTTAATTAGATGATAAAAAAACGCAATGAACCAAATGGACCAAGTTAAAAAAAAAATTGATAACCTTGATAAAAAAAAATCATTTTTCAAAATGGAAAAACGACGTAGCTTAATTCTCAATCAACTAAATACAAAAAGATAAAATTGAGTCAAAAAAATAACAAAAACAAATTAACCCGAGTAAATCCAAGTTAGCATGACAAACCTGCAACTTGGATAATAAGGATGGGATAGCCCAATAGAAAATAGATGGGAAAAATAACAAAGCCTAATTTCCAACAAAGTAAATGTAGAATGATGAAACTGGAAAAAAAAATCAACAAACAAAAATGACCTAAAAAATAAATCAAAGCTAGGTAAGACCATAGTTTTAAAACTCGATCTGACCTGAAGGGTCAACCCGGGACCCGGCTGACCAGGGGCTAGAACCGAGCCAGGTTTAAAAGCAAAAAACCTATGAGACGTGGTCAAAGACCCGGGTTGACCTGGTGACCTGGTTGACCCAGCAAGACCTGGTCAAAAACTCGGTTGCAACCCATTGACTATTTGTTGTTTTCTAAACAAAAACAACATCATTTTGCTTTATAAAAAAAATTATGGTGTTGACTTGGTCAAAACTCATGACTCGGGCCCTAGGTCAGGTCAACCATCATGTCAGGTTTAAAAACTATGGGTAAGACAACTAAACATCGCGACTCAGAACATTCTAATAGGATAACCCGATAAAAAGCTAAAACATTAAAAATGATGGAGATTAATTTCAAAGAGAGAAATTTTAAAGGAAGGAACTAAAGAAGGATTAAAATTAAAAGAAAAGGATACCTCATAAAAAGGTCTTATCCAACTCGAGTTAACATGTCAGACTTGTGACCTAGATCATGAGATTAAGATAACCTAATAGAAAAGAAAGCAAAGAAAATCACAAAGCTTTTTTTAAATAAATAAAAAAATATCAAATGATGAAATAAAAAAAGAAAATAACTTAAAAAAACAAAAAACAATGATGTAAACCCATGTTAACGTTTTAAACTTATGACTCGGGTCATTAAACCAAAAGCACCTCATCTACAAAAACTGCAAAGCCCAATTCTCAACCAACCAAATATTGAATGATGAAATTGAAAAAGAAAAATCAATTATACAAAAGGATTAAAAAAATAATAATAAAATGAATGACAATCAAAATTGAAATAAAAAATAAATAGAGGACAACTAATAATTTTTTATTGAAAGGTAAAATTAAAAAGAAAAATCAATTTAACATAATGACCCAGAACAAAACAAAAAACAATAAAAAAAATAAGGCCCAAATAAAAAAAAAATTAACATATTACAAATTTGAATTCAATGATGAAATTGAAAACAAACCGAAATTTTATAAAAGAGCCAAGAACAAAAATTAGAAATAAAAAGAATAAGAACTGAAGTTGAAATCTCAATAAAAAAATGGGTAACTCTTAAATTTTGAATAGCTAGTGTGAATTTCGATAGGAGGAGAGAGAAAAGAGAGAGAAAAATCATTTATGACAAACCATCCCACTCTAGCCACTATGTGTTGCCCCAAAGAAAGAAGACGTCATGATACTTCCAACGCTTCCACAAAAGGTGGCTTTTGACCCCCGCATGATGTCTCACATGTCGTTTAAAGATGGAGAAAACATCCTAAACACTAGCATGTGCAACGCATGCACCAACCAAATTATTCTACCCATTTACCGTTATCCCCAAATTTGTATATTTTTAATTTTGATCTCTTAAAAATCAATTGTTGAATATTCTCTACTTGTTCAAATTTAGTCCCTATAGCTTTATTATTTTAAATCAATAAAATCCTATCGAAATTTGGCAAACAAGCAATATTTTTTTTCTTGACACCTTAAGATCCCTTATTGAAAGCAGCCAAAGCAATTTGCCTAGTCTAATCCCAAATAAACACAACGTTGAAGAATCAAATAAAAAAAATAAGGGATCAAAATGGAAAAAAACTAAAGAAAAGAAACATTATTATAGTGAAAAATATTAACTAAAAAGCTAAATGGCATGGGGTCCACTGTGCAAAATACATTGTACATCCCCTCACAAGACACTTTTGATGAACAATTCACAATGTTTTTTTTTTTTTTATCATTTTCTTTTACATTTAGCACTTATGGGACCAAATTATAAGTCAATTTATTAGGGGGGATTGAAAGCTAGGGGACTAAGCTAGAAAACACATAGGGAATGAGTGGCTTTAAAAAGTTTGGACACAATATTTATTGTAATCCCTATATTTTTATAAATTATTGTTATTGGGCACTTTCAATTTCCAAAATTAAAGGGAAAGATCAATTTTGATCCAAAACTTTATTTTTTTTATTTTTTAGCCCTAGTATGAGAGAGATAAGAGAAAGTCATTGGAATCCAATGCTAGAGAGAAAAAACAAATCTCCACTTACATTGATTACAAACACCAAAAAAGTTGAAATTTGAGTCAAATTGCTCCTTTTGATGAGAGGAGCTCATATTAAGAGTTTATTTACCTTGAAACCGCTAAGAAAAACATATCTGATCTTGGTAAGATTTTTTATTTCGGGTTGATTTCGAGTTTTAGGATGGTTTTTTGAGGTCATGAATGAGTTTATCAAGTTGCCTATAATGTTTTCTAGGTGTTTTTGGTAAAATATTGGTTGAAAATTCAATTTTTGGATCTAAAGAACCAATAAACCCATTTTTCTGGCCACTAAAAATACAAGTGACACGTCAGCTAATTTTTTTTAAAAAAACAAATTTAGGATGAACAACATGTCATCCGTCCCAAATGCTAAGAAAAAATGGCCCAGCTGCGCAGGCCCTAACAAAATGAGCCTGATGGGCTGACCTAACTTGACATGCCCAGCAGCGCTTAAACTTTTCTTCTCTTTTTTTTTGAAAAAAGTATTTTTTTATGTTTTTTTAAAATAAATGTTTTTTTTCAAAATTATTTTTTATTTATATTTATATCAGTATCTTTTCTCTCTTTTATTTTGTTTAGAGAACCTCTTTTAAATGACAATTATTTTTTTGTTATGCATTTAATTTTTTTAAAAGGTTTTTCCGTTTCATCTATAATTTTTTTAATCTTTTATGGAGATGAACTTTATTTTTGAAAATAAAAAAATTTAATTTTCAGATAATATTTCTAATATGTACAGCCTTACTTGGTAATTTTTTTCCTATTATTTTATTCAATCAATTTAATGTGTGTTTCTATTTATATTATTGTTTGATTGAATAAAAAATTTATTTAAAAAAAATTAACAAACACAATCGAGTAAATATCTCGTCTTGTGAAATTAAATATTTTAATATATATTTATCTCTTAATTTTTTCAGTTTTGTTTTTAGTTATCATTTATAATTGTTTTGTAAATATTAACAGATATAGTCTTTTATTTATTTGATTATATTATACATAAACTTCTTAATTTTTAATTAGAATTGTTTTAATTACAAAAACACGTAAAAAAATCTATATATATCTTACTTTTTTTCTATAAAAAAATATCTTACCG
>Ga0307517_10012712_pt1 | contig 11512 bp, 9 predicted proteins | sample 23_EM_MG_FD_194515 | JGI IMG/M metagenome (GOLD analysis project Ga0307517, IMG submission 194515) | Populus trichocarpa ectomycorrhiza microbial communities from riparian zone in the Pacific Northwest, United States - 23_EM | ecosystem: Host-associated > Plants > Roots > Unclassified | place... | reverse complement strand
TCAACTCAAATGCCAAAATTACAATTGGAATGAAAATATCTAGCCTCCCGAAACCACAACGGGTTTATGGCATTTATTCGATCATTCTTTTTATTATTCATGCCACTTTGGTCCTCTTTCTCTCTTTTTCGTCGTTTCATCCCTTTATTCTATACAATTTGTTTTTATCTTGATACCTTATTTACCTACTCTCAATAATTATTTAATCCTTCTTTCAATTATATAGAATATGACTTAAAATCATGCTGTTAATCACCAAACTATTTAAGCCTTTGGTTTAGAATATACTTCAAGATGAATTTATTTTAGATGTATGCTGCAATGCACCTCATAAATAAATTTTTAATCAAAATGACAATAATCATTAGATTGTTTTATTTGTTTATGGGTAAAATATATTTGATTTTTAATAAATTCAACCATGTAGCTAAAAACTTCACGTTTACATGATAAAAAAAGCTTCAAAATTTAAAAATTTCACTTCTTTTATATATACATATATAATTTTTTACGCATATATCTATACATATTTTTTTGTTATAAATATAACTTTTAATATATATTTTAAATTATTTCCGATGTAAAATCATTTTCAACTGAATATATCAACAAAACGTTTTCTTCGCATCCATACATAACCATAATTACTACTTTTTTTTAAATATTCTCTTCTGATAATTGAAGAAAAAACCAAGTGATTACCAATATGAAGAGTAGGGATGACACACAATAGAGAAAACAGTGTCCATAATAAATTACATTGAGAATAGAGGGACGAAAACCACCGCTAACTCAAACAAAAACACCGTCATCACTGTCAACCCTCTCGAACTTTCCTCTCCCACAACCATCCCCTCGTTCTCAAAGATATTTTCTTCTCTCTCTGCAAACCCACAAAGGACACAAACAGCCCTTTATAGCTTCAGTTCTCTTCACATCTCCGAGACAAAACAGAAGAAACAAGGCAATCTCCTCCTCCTCTGGCCTAAGTTCTTTCCTCCTCTCTTGTTTCTTTGCTATGCTCGCTATACGAATTCTTTGACGACTGCGAGGCTTCCGGTTTACCGTTTTGTGAAAATTACTAGTATTTAAGCAATATGGATCGAGAAGGAGGGTCCAAGGGCGGATCTTGTTACTACACGGTTCTTGGGATTCGTAGGGATGCCTCCTTCTCTGATATCCGCTCTGCTTACCGAAAACTTGCCATGGTAAATCCATGAATTTAAAAACAGCCCACGTTTTGACCCTACTTGCTGGTTTATGATTTACCCTTCTAGCAAAATCTTCTGACTTTTTTTTAATTGTTACAGAAATGGCATCCTGATAAGTGGGCTCAAAATCCGGGTGTCGCCGGAGAGGCAAAACGGCGGTTTCAGCAAATTCAAGAGGCTTATTCCGGTGAGTTTGAGGGTGTTAATTGGGTGTCGGAGTTGTGTTTTTGAACGGAGGGTGATTATGGTTGATGGGTTCTTGCAGTTTTATCTGATCAATCGAAGAAATCAATGTACGATGCTGGGCTTTACGATCCTCTAGAGGAAGAAGACGAGGTCTGTTTAAAAATATCTTCTCGTTTTTAGAGGCCGAACAAACGGTGTCGTTTTTAGTTTATGGTTTGTGGTGGTTAATGATTGACTTTGCATATTCACTTTCCTGTTTGTGTGGGGTAATTGAGGTCCTAAAGGCAATTTCCTGTGGCACTTTGGTAAATATGGTGCTTGCTAAATATTTTATTAAAAAAATGTTAGCAATACGTGAAAGGGTGCAATGTATAATGCTTTCTTAAGAAAGAATATTAAAAGAACATAATCTCATTTTATGGTAAAAAAATTGGGTTTAAGAAAATTACAGTGTTTGGAAGTATGTTAGTTTTTTTTAGTTACGTTTCACATTAATAAAATATACAATTTTTTTTGTCTTTTTCTCATTGGTAATGCTTTGATTATCTAAAAAATAGAGAAAAAATCTAAAAAAATATTTTGATGTATTAAAAAAAAACATTTTTAAAAAGTATATACATCGTATACCAAACATATAAATTTATAGATTTTGTTAAACTTGTTCTCTATTAATTGTTGATATTACTTGGTTTAGGTTCATTAATTCCAATACCTTTGACCGTATGTCCGAATTTTTTTAATTTCTCAAACCAGGAATTTTGTGATTTTATGCAAGAGATGATCTCCATGATGAACAATGTGAAAGACGAGGTATGAAGTTTACTTTCCTGTTTTGCCCCCGTTTATGTAAATGTTAGTGTTTGTTCACTGGCCCGTCTGAAAAGGGTATAATGGTAAAATTGACCTGCCGACGGGGTGTTGAATATTCCAGGGAGATAGTTTTGAGGATCTGCAGAAGATGTTTGTGGAAATGGTTGGTGGCAACGGTGCGAGCTTCGATCTGAATGATGATGCAGCGAGTAAGAAGAGGGCACGTGTCACCACATCGAAGGGTAATGCGGCGAAGCGCAGCACCTCCTGCTGTTGATGCGTGAATCCTAGTGGATCACCAACCACATCTTTGATTTACCCCTTTTTTTTAATCTGTCGTGCCCTTTTGGTTTTAAAATGTTGGTCCCAAACTAAAGAAAAAAAATCTAATTGGGGTTTCTTGGGGAATCTGGTGTTTATTGGGGGCTAGTTTAGGTAAACAGAGCAATTTGTTCTTAACTTGGAAGGCTTGCGATGATACTAGATTGAATAAAAATATCTTCACCTTGTTTCTGTTTCTGTCTATGTATATATATTTCTTGTGCTGTAATTGGCCTTATTACTTACGTTGTTTTTATGAGCAATTGTCCTTGCCAACAGGAGACCCACGTGGGCATCCAATTCCCCATTTTAAAGCTCACAATTAGGCCATAGAGCATGGGAGTAATGTTGTGGAAATAATTGTTTTTTATAATTTTTTAAATAAAAAACTATTAAAATAATATTTTATTTTTTACATCAACTAATCAAAACAATTCAAAAATTATTAAAAAAAATATTTTTTTTTAAAGTGTAGTGCCACCTCAAAGCTATGAGTTGAAGGCAATTTAATTATATTTTAACTCCACACTTGTTTTGGTTAAAAAAAAAAAACGTTTATGAGACCAATCAATTATTCTATCATTTCAATAATGCAATGAGGTATAGGATGCGGGTTAGGTGGACTTTTAATTTTTAATTTTCTATTTTAAGGATATTGCTAATTTCTGGATCTGCCTACACTACAAAGCCAAGGCCATTGAAAATGCTGAGGTCCATTTTGTTCATCTCATGGTGTTGCGTGCAAAAGCTTTCACAGGGTCCATGGGTAATGGTGGTCTGTATGCAGTTAGGTCCGTGCCTGTAGTGGCAGGATGCTTCTAGTTCTTGCAACTTGCTAACTTGTAAAGGATATTTGTCACTGGCTTGCTTTTCTTTTTCAAGCTTTTATCATTATTATTTTTTATTAATGTTGATATTTAGGTTAATTTATATGCATTTTAATTAATTTCATGAATTCTAAAATTAATAATAATATAAGTCCTTCAATGACCTTAATATTTATAAAACTTGAATTAGTGATTTTTAAAAAATAATTTTAGAAGCTGACCAGTTAAGTTTCACGTCTAATTTATTATTTTTTCTTTAAATACAAAGGGGTGGTGGTTGTCCGTTGGTGCTTTTGTGATCGGAGGATCTTGGCATAGAAGATTTTTACTGGGGAGTTCAAGTGGGCTGCGGCAACTAGGAGATTTTTTTGCTAACACCTGCAAGTTGCATTGTGTATTGCCAGGGAGATTAGGGGCGAATGACAATTCAAGATTTTTCTTTTTTTTTTAACCATTTAAAAAAGATTTTTAAAAAATTGAGGGTAAGAAAAACATTAATTATAGGGGTAATTTTTTTTAATTAGGGAGTAGCTTTAAAAAAAAATAAAAAAAAAACGGCAAGATTTTTGGCAATTAACACATCAATTATCGTTAATTAAAATAAAGTACTAAGATTTTTGCCAATTTTCTGAATTAAAAGAAAAGGGTTTACTTAAAAAAAAAAAGAGTAAAAAAAGTGATGGTCCAATTAGACCAGCCCATTAAGCCATTTTGGATCTAGACAGCACCGACCCGTTATCTTTATCACTGCCGGGAGAGGGAGGTAGTCGCTGCTCTGTGAAACCAGCCTCACGCTGTACCCTCCACTCTAGGAGCCATGACACCCATGTCTTCACTAGGATGCCATGGTTCAACTCCTGGCTTCAAACAGACAAGCCAGAATCAAGCAGATCCAGACCCAACCATATGAGCTGAATCAATGTTCCTATCACCTCTTAGCACCCACTTGGGTTACAAGCCCACGTTACCAGGCTCAGCTGATTGGCAGGTGGATAGATGAGGTTTCTAATGTTTTGATGTTATTTCTTTGATTCCGATGTGGGATTGCTTTCTCTCTTTTTCGGGAGTCCATCATGCTTGACTCTCATTTTACATCAAATCACAAATGAGATGGGGAAATCTGGGCAGTAAAAATACTATATTGAAAACGAAAAGGATAAGAAGTTGAATAAAAATTAAATTGATTGTGTTGACATTTCACTGGAGGGATTCTTACTCATTGGAAAGTAGGTGAGGTGTCAAGTTAATGGCTCTAAGTTGCACAATCATCAGCTTCACAGTTCATGGTTTTGCTTCAATATATGGTAAAAGAAGACAAATAATGGACCGTGATTACATCACTTCTGATGGAGAATGCCGGAGTGATTACAGATTAGAAAAGCTAAACATGAAGGGAAAGTAGAACTTTAAATCATTAAATCCAAATTAAGACAATCTTTTTATAAGAATTTTTATGTGTTTATTCGTTTTTATAAGAGTAGTTTCTCTTAGAAAAAAATTGTATACAGAATATGATAAATAAACAAAATATTCATATAACAATGCATTAGAAATGCTGGTTGTCTATGCCTATTAATGACCTCTTTTTATTATTTTATTTAGGAAGCCTATTGTGGTAATTTCAAGTCATATGAGCAGGTTCATTATTGAAAAAACAAATTGAAAGAAATTATTCAACTCAATTCCCAAATAAAAATTAAAATTAAAAAGAAAAACTAGATAAAAAAATTGATTGTTGATAAATAAAACTAAAAAGACTAAACCCGAAAAATAGTTAAAAAAGAAAAAGAAAAAGAAAGCAAAGCACTGATTTATTAGTGAAACAATACTTTGTTGAGTATGGCTACAGTGATCCATACTATCCAAAAAGACCTTTGGCAACGCCCTCAAAACCTTACTGCTTCTGCGAAGTCCATGGTAAGATTAAATCTTTCAATAAAAGGATCCACAGGGAGAGGAAGACACTGACATAAGAGCAAAATCCTATAAATAGTTTTGTTAATGTTAATGTTAATGCTAACTTCTCTCTCAATACTTGATAACCCTTTAATTTCTGACATGAAGTTTTGCCTTGTTTCCTCCATTGCGGCAAATCACGTGATAAGGAGAGAACAACATGGAAGGTAGAAGAAGTGGTTGAAGAGGAGAGTGTGCATTAAAAAAAAAAAAAAAACCCTAAATTTTCTGTTTATATATGCATGGTATAAATGTAATTTTTCAAACTTTTAAGATTATTTAGTCAGGTTGGGTTAAGTTTCGAGTCGAGCAAGAAGGCACTACTCATATCCTTTTGACTTCAAATATCACCCAAACCCGAATGACCAAAAATAATTTATACACATTCAGGTAGATATTTGATGAATCTAAATTTAACAGGCTCAAAACCCCCTAGCAACCCATTTTCCGCCCTTAACAGACAACACATCGCAGTTTCGGCATCTGGGATGCAAAGGGAAGATGAAGATGATCCATAAATGTCTCATGAAAGCAATGGGAAGAAATATACGAGCGCGTTAAATACTTTCTCAATAATAATGTCATATCAGAAAACCTTCCCAGCAACCACTTACCAGAGCAATTGAGTAAAACTACTCAAAACAGATGGTGATGAGATAGTGAAAAACAGTTGAAGCTAATTTGCCTAAAGAAGATAAAGACTCCAAAGTATACAATGCTGTAATGGTATAATACGGAAACTAAGTATTCCATCTCAACTAGTTGACAGTTAACTCGAGAAAATGTCCAACCATCATTGTCATGATACACAGGATAGAAAAAATAAGAGCAACCGCCATTCACCTATAGAAGAAACGCATTATTCTTAGCTGTCTGAGATCATAATCACAACTTCAGCACTTGAATCCTTTGTCCAAAGATAATAAGATAAATCACTCAGTCTGCATCAGTAAATAAGCAAGATCAATAATATATATATAACAGTAATGTTTCCAATATGAAAAAAAATAGATTTGATTCCATTCTTTTTGTTTCAGCATTGACTATAGAAGAACTTTGAAGAACTATTAAGAACGAAGCAAATTTTCAGCAGAACATTTGCTATCAATAGCAAACACAGAGAGATGCCATATGCTTAAGTGGCAATTGACAAAGCTTTGGCAAAAACTTTTCTGCAATGCTTAGTGTTGTGTGCTTATTTATTATACATAGATCTTGTGCAACAAGTTCCGCCCATCCACTGGGGTTGATTGGAGATTTAAAAAAAATATAACAAAACAGGGCTTACCCGGAAGAATTTACTGTCTCCCATTTTTATCACATACTGGATGATCATACACAAAAATTATCTTTCTAGGCAAGTAACAAAGGGAAACAAAAGAATAACCAGAGACTAATCTACAGTCAATGGGTAAAATTGATAAGTTATTAGGGCATCTCAGAAAATCATATTTGCAGTTAATATTAATACAGCTGAAAGATGAAATGGTTTCACAGAAAAGAAATGAAATGAAATTCCTTTAACATGCTAATACCTTTTGGCGTTTTGAATTTGGTGGGCTTGGTTCAGTATCACTATAGCGATGAGATGTTCCAACACCAGAGTTTTCGGCCTGCAAACATGCCACCGGTTAGCCTTGTGGTTGTGCATGTTTCTATGCACATGACAATTTAGCTCAGCATATTTACAACATCATGCCGAAGCGTTCATGAGCCATTTGATTGGCTAGAGTAAGAAATCCAGAATAAAAGTGGCATGAAATAAAAAGATCCATTAAAAGAGCAACTGAAAAAGCTACTTACATTGGTTGAAGAATCTTGAGGCCTCTGATGCCCAGAGCTGCATGCTTCTACTGGAGGTATGTCATTGGGTTCTGCACCACCACTTTGAGATATGAGGGGCATGATCTCACGAAGCAGATTAGACAAAAATATCCCCTCATCAGTAGCTCTTGGTTCCACTTCCGCTTCCGCTTCTGCAGTAGCAGTAGATGGTTCTGCAGTCTCAAGGACAGAACTAGTAGTTGTTAATCGTGAGCTGGCATCCTCCATGTGGACATCGCCAGGTAAGATGGTCCTCAGGAGCTGCATAATACCACTGGGGATAGGTTGCTCAGAATCCAGGTTGTTTTGGGACCCACTAGCTGACAGAATGTTGATACTTATACTGCGAGAAATAGAAGGCTCTTGTCTTGAATTTGGTGGCAGTGATCCTGGAAGAAAGAAAGGTTGGTCAACCAACAAAGAACAGTTGAATAAGTTCATTTCTTGTCATGGAGCCATATTATCAACTATTAAGGCAAGATACAGCAAGCAACCATCAAAACTTTGACTATTATGCACAATGTTAACTTCAATAGAATAGAATTTCTATATGCTACTGTGAGCTGGAGAAGTCGTTTCCATGCAAGCCTTTTACAACATATTCCCAAAGGTCTCAATCAAATCTTTACAGGCTAAAAGCATGGAAGAAAATAACTTTTGAAAAATGAAAATACAAAATTACACATTATTTTCCTCATTTTTTTAGGGTGAGGATCAGGATGGGGCAGGTAAGTTTTGCCGTCAAATTGGAATCTCCATAAGTGTGGATCAGAATCATCAAAGAAGGGTGCGTGTGTGCTGTAATAGTAAGCATGGCATGCATTCTAGGAAAGAACAATATATGTGGAAGTCGCCATCCCTCCCTCATGCAGGATAGGGACAGTTAGAATGTTGGGGCAAAACAAATAACACAATATGCATAAGCCACAAGGCATTGACAAAGATATCAACCACCATTAGCTGCACCACAAGTAAAACCACCGACCGATACACATGTAAACATAAGTTGAACCATAACATCTCCCTTCAAGCCTCCTGAGCTTGCACTGGAAGAGATGTGCACAACTAGAAACTTGCAACTTTTCATGAACCAAGTAATCCTCGTAACTTCAATGAACTGCAGTATTGTCACATTACCATCTCTTGTGCGTTGTTCGGTGTTTTGCCGGTGTACAGCAGGTTCAAGGGTTGGCGGCTGGTCAGTCTGGACCCCAGCAGCATGATGCTCACCAGATGCTTGAGATCCTTGTCCACCATTCCCATGCCCAGAAGCTACATGTTGAAATCTTCCGAGAACAGGATAGTACAGACCTATAGAATTACCAGACGAATCAGAAGGAAGGCGGCCAAATGTGCCAGGAACGGCTGCAACCACGGTTCTAAGAGGCACCACTCGTACAGCCTCCCCAGCAAAAGATGAACCCTCTGAGACCCTTGAAGTTGTTTGATTACTAGGATTTTCACCACCAGAAATGGTTGGTGGGTTTCTCAGCCCAGCAGTCTGCTGTGTCTGACCACGGTCCTCACGATTGTTGGGAGTAGCAGTTGATGAACCTTTGGTTAGAAGAAAATAAGTTGATAAGTAGGTTCACACATCAAAGAAACCATACATATTAATAATTCGAGGCATCAAATTTGAAGATAACCTCTTCGTATTTGTATATCAATTCGCCTTGGAAGAATCCCAGTACCAGTACCAGTACTATTAGCCAAACCAGATCCCGGTTGCCTGGATCCCACAGGGATAGCACCAAAGCTAGTCCCCGGTTGAAAAGGAAGGGGCTGCATGCATAGGAGTGATCAGCAGAAAACATTATTTAAAGCAAAATGAAAAGGGGAAAAACAACAGATAAAAAGAATTCATAAGGATGTCAAGATTATGACCTGAACCATTAGAGGATTAGGACCAGATTGATTGATAAAAATTGCAGGGCCAGCATTAACAATGGCTTCAGACTGTAGATATTCAAACCAAAGCAACACATACAGCTCAGAAGATGCCACGCATGAAAGGATGCTGTAAATCGGAAATTAGATATAATCTTACCGGTGCTTGACCTAGTCGTAATGTCATGATTGTACGTCCAAGTTCAAGTAGAAGAGCACCTAAATTATGAAGTTGGACTCCGGTTCTCAATGCACTAGACTGAGTGGTGTGTCGCACTGCAGGATCAGTAATATCTGCTTGATTCTCTAGTTGCATGGCAAGTTGCTGCCAACATACAAAACAAACAGGGAAGGGGATCCAATGTATTCAAGTTCTAGTTCTGGCAATGAATAAAAGAAAGATAAATGTTGTAATATTTCAAGGTCAAAAGAATCAAATTCTATAAATTAAACAAAACAAAGAAACATAATAAGAAGATGACCAATTCCTATGGCCACAAGCAACTAAACTTCACTGGTGAAAAACAGAGTATACAATTGGCTAGCCAAAAAATAATGGAAGACTGAAGCACATTTTGTAGATAAAATGATGTTAAATAACACACAAGTAAGCATTCTGCAACTTGTTCGGTGAGTAATTGTCTACTAGACCGAATCACTTCTGCCAAGGATGCAGGTGTTGGAAGCCTTTCTTGTCCAGTTCCTGATTGTGACATGGAATTAGAATCTATTTGCTCAGTCCTGCGTGCAGCATCTGCTTGTGCATTGTTTTCCCCAACTCTGCCTGTCAATGAAAAGGATTGCAATCCAATGACCAAGTCAGCCTCGTTGAAAAAACAACATTTATTAACCAACAGAATTTCGCAAAAAGGAGACACTGACCAATGGCATCAAATTCTCGCCTCATATGGCTCAGATATTGGGACAATGTTGTCAGAGAGTCAGGAATTACCTACAAGGACCCAGAAAATTAGAGCCTGATATTTAAAACTTCAATAAGATATGCAGGCCAAAGAATTCAGGTTATAGAACGAAGATAGAGGGTGGGTAAGAAGAGGACTCCAACTTACAGGAGGATTCATTGACCCCAAGGAAACTGCTGATGGAAGCCCAAAAATATTTTGTGCTCTGTCAGACAGGCCCCTGGTGCCAGTTTGTTCAGATTGCAGCTGGCTTGTGTCCGTGCTACCACCAGCAGCTGATGTTCTTGACATACCACGCTCCTTAAACATCCATCCCAACCAAAGAGAGTAAGACCAAAAACATAAATGTGCATTTACAGATCTACAAAAGCATTAAGGTGCATCTTTTTAATTTGGCAAAACATGAATTAGCTTGATATCTCAAAGTAGGTCTAACATCTATAGCCAAACAAAAGATTATGATTGATAACTTCCAAATACAAAAATGCTGGACATTTTACTCTGAAAACATTTTGTTTGTCTGTCTCTGTGAGTGAGAAAAGTGGGAGGGACTTGGGAGGGAAGAAAACCCCCCTCCCTAAAAACAACAGTAGATTTTCTAAAGTAAAACTAAACTGTACATTTTACTCTGAAAACATTTTGTTTATCTGTCTCTGTGAGTGAGAAAAGTGGGAGGGAAGAAAACCCCCTTCCCTAAAAGCAACAATAGATTTTCAAAAGTAAAACTAAACTGTATTTAGTTCAAGAGTTTAGAATTTAAATATTTACCCTGACAACATCTACCCCTTCACTGCCACCTTCGATATTTGAAAACCCAAAAGATCCAAGGACAGCAGAGACAATCTGCTCCAAAGAATCGATTAAGAGATAGTTATGGAACGATTACATCATCTGTATGAAAATCCAAGATTGCTACATTCAACATCTAGTTGTAGCCTCACCCTACTGATTTCTGGAGGAACTCCATCCCCTTGATCAGGCACACTAAAAGTTTCTATTACAACACTGGGAGCCACCTGACCAGTGTGGCGGCTTGAACCTGATGCAGGATCATTGCCTGCAACATTGACATGTAGGTGTTAATCCTTGGTTCATTTTACAAGCACGTGAAAGATATAGTAAAAAAAACAAGAAAAAAAGGTATACAATTCCATTTCAGAAAGTCAGGATGTCTTCCACTAAGTTTTGAGTGTGACACAAACATAAGTAGTATTGCTACAACAATTTCTAAGTTCCTATAGATGACAGTGACTATTATTATATTTATGCTGTAGCATCATTTCTCAATAAAAATATAAGCATTCAATGAGAACCAGCAAAACACTACCACTTGCTTTTTTGATTAATCATATGACAATATTAAGCAATCAACGAAATTAAATTCCAAGGTTAATATGTTATATCCAGAATCCCATTGGTTCAACAGAAGGAATGGATTTCCCGGTATCTAGTTGCTTTCCACCAAGGTGTAGTTGGTTCTCACAGAGGCAAGTAAAAGATGTTTCGATTTCCAAGATTACAAAATTTTAGGTCCAGCACCGAGGATTTTTCTTTCTTTTCTTTTAGT
>Ga0307517_10012711_pt1 | contig 11512 bp, 14 predicted proteins | sample 23_EM_MG_FD_194515 | JGI IMG/M metagenome (GOLD analysis project Ga0307517, IMG submission 194515) | Populus trichocarpa ectomycorrhiza microbial communities from riparian zone in the Pacific Northwest, United States - 23_EM | ecosystem: Host-associated > Plants > Roots > Unclassified | place... | reverse complement strand
TCTTTGCGCAGCGAGTGGCGTCGTGGCACTTGGTCGCGTTCACTTTCTACGGGCCCAAACCTTTGACCCCATCGAACCTTTTCGTCCAATATATTATAGTCCTCGCCCAGGAGAAAAATCCTAAATCGTTTCACGCCCTGTTCGATCCGAACGGTGGGAGGTATCATCCATTCTCGAAATTTTCACCGCTCTCCAGAAGATATCCTCGCTGGTGGCGCTCGACGGGAGCGCAGTATTCACCCCGGGCCTTAAATTTTCCAGGAAAAGGTCAAAATAGTACAGTAAAACCTTGTGTTGATAGAGCCGATTATTCACGAAAGAAATCGAGGCACGATCGGTACTTGAATAGGTGAACGACTACGTTTTATTATCGAGAACGAGACAGATACAAACGAATACGAGTGCAATGGTAGGAATGATGAAGAAAGAAAACAAAAATCTCCCTATCTGCTCTCTGATCGCGTGACACAGTAGATAAAGTATCAAATACTTAGACGCCACGGGGAAGGCTGGCTGTCAAGGTAACCTGCGGAAAACGATGCAACTGCTTCTATTCTTGTGATACATCCCCAAAATTAAATGGAGCCCCTTGAATTAATCGACTAGCTCTAACCCAGAGGAGGAGCGGATCAGCTCTGCAGTATAATTGGACCTGGGCTTAATCACGCATGGGAAGTCCAATGGCTGACTATAAATGGCACATAAAGGCGAGCAATCTCAGGGCAAGACGATTGATGGAACTTACCATACCGACGTACATTTATATTCTTTCTTGGGTTCAATTTCCCGATGATTTTCATCCAGTTTTCGTTGCAAGTCGAATGTTGACAGAACAGACGCAGCGGCGAGCGTGAGAGTTGAATGGGCAATATGTTGGCCAGGGCAAACTCTACCAGGACGGTGATAATAATATTAGGTATGGACGAGTGGAAGGAATAAATAACGAAGTAATCATGCTCACCTCCTACCGAATCCAAATGCGATGTCCATCGGGTCCCTAACTGAATGGTCGAGTTTTCCATTCCTTAAAAAGCGCTCTGGCCGGAATTCGCGGGGTTCTGGGTAGTCTCGTTCGTCGTTCGACATCGCCCTATGAGATAGAGTTGGAAAAACAAGGAAAATGTGGTATTTTGCAACGCGGGATGCTCTCACCATTGGTTGGGGATCACAATAGAGTTTGCGGGGATATGATAGCCGTTGTAGAGATCGTCGCTGGTCGACTGATGCGCAACACCTTAACAAGATAAGAACTTTCAGCTTAATACTATTTTTTAAACTAAAAAGAGGCCTACCTAGTGGTGTTATAGGCTGCCATCTGGAAGAAACAAAAACATGTTTAGCGTGAGGCAGAGAATCCTTGAAGCAAAATTCACCGTACCGATAGACTTCCTTGACGAGCGCCGAGAGATATGGAAGCGACATAACATCGCTATGTTCGGGAAGCCTTCCATTGAGGACTTTATCGAGTTCTTCTTGAGCCTTCTTCTGCACCTCGGGATAGCAGACCATCGCCAAGAAGAATGTTCCAAGAGCTGAAGCTGTGGTATCTGCTCCCGCTGAGGTAGCGCTCCGTTAGCAGAAGAAAGGATAATAGGCAATGTGCGGACTCACCCACATACGCCATAGCCGCAACATCTTTCAAAAGATCGATGTCTTGGTTAGGATTGTCGGAGTGTTCAATCTGGCTCAGTGCCTCAGATACAAGCGAGGGATCATAGTCGCCATTTGCCTGAGTAGAGGACATCAAGGATTCATATTCGGAGAACAATCCAGAGAGATAACTATGGAGTAAATACCATCAATTCTTTTGTTGCTGCAAAAGGAGCATTGCGCATCTTTTCCGAATGTGTCCGCATCATGGCAGCCTTTCTCTGGAACTTAGCGCCAGGGAACCAGGCAGGGACATACTTTAAGATAGGAATAATGTCCACGAGGAAAGCACCAGCAACCGCGAGTTCAGCACCAGCCGCGATGCCTTCTTCTGCAATTGCAATATAGGGATCGTTATATGGGCGAACGTTCATACTGTAGGTCATCGATAGTGTGGTGGAACCTACAAGCCTGAGAAATGCGAAGAAAATAAAAGGCCTGTTTACAAGGTATACGATAAATGGAACGTACGTGCGAACGTGCTGCAAGAAATCATTGGGCTTCTGTAAGAGCTGACCGAGGAAGCGCCTGACGTACAGGATATCGCGCGGTTGATTGATATTACTGTTACTGAAGTATTTTGTGAATATCCGGCGACTTTCCCGCCAGACATCTCCATAGGGAAGCATAACGAAGAGAAAACCCCAACCGGATCTATGGCTTCATTAGTCCCATTGTCTTCAAAGTATATACAAAGGACTTACAACTCATGGAACATAGTAAAATGTGGCCTAATTGAAGGAAAATTTTCTGGGAATTCACCTGAGGGAAAAGTACTCGAACTTACCTGCTGGAGTAGATACTGGATCTTTTGTCGAGGATGTTGACGGCGACTTCGTACGAGTTCAAAATAACAATAGATGTGCCCAAAGCGTTGACGTGAATAATGTCAGAGTCTGCAAGGCATGAGATGAATATTGTGCAGGGTATCAAGCACAGACTGTATTCTTTTCCCCACTTCGTAAACGTCTCCCACTCCGCTCTGCTGGGCATTGAAAGAAGGTTTCCGATAAGAGGAAGCTTCCTAGGCCCGGGGGGAAGAAGCCGCCGTTGACGTTGGCCACTCCTCCAGTACACGACAAAGACACCAAGAGTTCCAAGAATGAGAGCAAGCTGAGGCAGTGCCATCTGTTTGAATGGACAGGGGAATACTGGACTCGCGATAGTGAATCCAATCCTTCGCGAAAGGTTTTTATATTCGTCCTCAGCCCCGCATCAGTTTAGTCTGTTTCTGATTGTTGAAGAAATATGGGCGTCCTCTTGCACAGGGCTCTCAACTTTCGGCGTTTTCGGCGACCAATTAAATGTGCGCGTCGACGCACCTGGATCTCTCTCGTAAAGACAAGTAGATGGAACCATTCGTTTCCATTATTCATAGGACTGCCTTGGGTGACTATCGCCACATTAGGGACAGGTAAAGTGGTTTGGTTGATTGGTGGTGAGGCTGGGATGATTTCGTGGAGGCTCTCCCGAAGCTTTGCTTCAGCCGCAATAAATCATCCGAGTCTAAGGCAGTAGCACGTGTCTGCCTCGTCCACAAAATACTGGATTGAGCAAGCCATGCGCCATTTAAATTTAGGGAACGTACTGATGGCTTACGGGCCAGTACTTATGCTTGGACATCCGACTCGGGAGCGAAAGAGGTTCCTTCTTTCGCTCGTTCCTCGGCTTCCACCCGCTCTTCAGCTTGGCCGAGTTCCTGTGAATAAGAAACATTGCTGCGGTTCTAATGGGAAAATGAAGAATTTCTCGCATACGTCGCACACGAGAGACGGGGCATTTGTTGAGCATCCAACGTCGCGACTCCAATGAGACAGTGAATTGCGGTAACAAAGTCACTAACAATGATAAACGGTGGATGAATACAGGTAATATCGAACATTACCATGTCATCACAGAGAGGCGAGTTTCCGATAGGTAGACGTTCATCATATTAAGTATTCATCATATTAAGTAAAATCAGGCGCCTTTCACCTAACGGACATACAGACGATATATCAAAAAGTAACATAAACCAGTCAAAAACATTCAACCCCAGAGATCCTGTTCCAGTTTGTAAGCAAACGATGAAGTTTAATAAACGTGGAAAGTCGGTCACCGTTGCTCTGAGCCAGAGAAGAAGCCAATCAAGCTCGTTGATCTACTCATCCTCGTCGTCCTCGTCGTCGTCAGCCTCTGCGAGCCACTTTTAAAAACGGTTAGACTGGCTGAAAGGAAAGATGAAGTAGAAGATGCATACCTTGAGGAACGGTTCGCTAGCTTTCCTGACTTTCTTGCTGGTATCCTTGTCTACGTATTTTTTGCTGACATGGGTGCCCCACTGGGTGACTACTTCCTCATCCAGGATATCGATTTGGTAGAATTCCATCAAGACCTTCGGCACTTCAGCGGTCTTGTCAGGGTGGGCGAAACCGAAGAAACGCTCAACACCTCCAAGGAGGGCCTTTTGGTGTTTTTCGGAGTTGACCATCTGGTTAAATTCTTATGGGAAGCTCAATCGAAATGCGATAAGATTACATACCTTGACGAAGAGAGCTCCATAATGTCCAATTTCATTGGTAATGTCGTCGGTAAAAAGAGCCTGGACAAGGACGGTGATTGTTTTGTGCTTCTTCTCAATGCCCAATTCTTCTGCTTTCTTGTAAATGGCGATGGAACGGGCCTTTGCATCACCGTCAGGATTTTCTTCGATCCACTTCCCGAGCTGGGCATAAGGGCTGTGGGCATCATCATCGCTGCCGTCGTCGTCGCCATTGATGACCAGGGCTGCCAAATTACCTTCAAGGGCTTTGGCTGTGCGCTGCTTGACGGCTTCAGCGGAAGTATCGGCCGACCAGTCTTCCTTAGCGAGGGCGGTGTCTGTGTTGAGAACCGCGGCTTCAGCCTTGATCTTTTTCGTGAGTTCATCGTCACTTTCCGCCCCATCTTCTTTGGGAGATTCGCCTCTTTCCACAGTCGAGTCGGGGTTACCGGCGCCACCTACACCACCAGCGGCATCACCAGTGTTCTTGTTCTTTCCCTTTTTGATTTTCACAGGAGGGTTCTTGACGATGAAGGTGGTCAACCGGTGGCGCATGTCGATGTCGGTTCGCTCGCCACAGGCCTTGCAATCACGGATGATCTCTTCGGTCCTGCCCAGCTTCTGAACGATGAGCTCGGTTTCTGGGTTCTTGCATGACTTGCACAGGACAAATTTGTCAATAAAAACATCGAGAAGCTCGCGGAGGCGATTGGCATCGTGAGCGCCGTTGACAATGTATCTGTCATTTTTCTCGTCGAAAGTGGTCTGTGCGCCAAGTTCGCAACCAAAAAATTTTGTGGTATATGTGGGTGGACGACTGAGGGCCCGAGCGACGTCGGACATGTTGGGGATCACGGTCTTGATACCATTTCCCTTTCCTTCGATTTTAGTGGTCAAGACGGGCATACTTTATAGCGTTAGGGACAGTCAGCATCATTGGCGTAAAATAGAAAAGTTCGAGACATACCGGTAACGATAGAATTTGTCATCGACATCGCGGCGAATATTAACGACAGCCATATTGGGCAGATAAAAAGTTTTTTAACGCTGAAAAAGAAGGTGAGTCTGAGGTAGAGGAGAGGAAGAGAAAAAATCCTTACAAGACGGGTAGAACACCGGGGTAAGTATCTTTTATGCTGTGGTATAGCAATTGGAGGTCGAAGCATGAATCCTCTGCCTTGACAGAAGAGTATGCAGGAGCGGGAGTGGGGGGAGTGGGGGGAAGAAATTGTGGATAGAGAGACGATTGAGCTTGTAGAGGTGAAAGGGAGGCAAAGACGAAGGTGGTGGTTTAAGGTCAAGGTGGGTTGCTTTGCACACGTTGGCACCGGCTTGCGGAAATTTCATTCTCGGCATTTCCCGGATCCTGACTCAGACTTTTCATGCAACATTTTACTCATATCCTACCCGCATGATGATCTTTGTTTCGACTTGTCCAGGTTCGCAAAACTTGGAGGGTTTTATGATTTTTGGGAATTTATTTATTTATTTAAAACCTGGGAGCACCAATATCGATTTCGGGACCAAGCATAAAGGGATTATGTAATAAACAAAATAGTGTACATGCCGTGATATGATGAAATATCCTCCAAGTGGGACTCGGAGTACTAGTAGTCTCGTTAACCTGACTCGTATGCAGATGTGGCATCTTCATAGCCAAGGTTCTCGTGGAGTCCACATATGGAGACTGTCACTTCTTCCTCGTCTTGCTGTTGGCCATGAGCAGTCATGGACCTGGTTGCGACGTTATCGTGAGTTTGTCCAGTTGCAATTTCCAGTTCTTGTATCGACGTGGCCCAAGGCTGAGGGTGTTGGAGCCACTCGCAAGATCAAGCTCAAGGCGAATATTTTCGGCCAATGAACTAATCAAGCTGAAATTAAACTGCAGAGGCCCGAAGTGCAGATGCGTTAAGTTACTGCAAACGCTCAGTGCCAGGAGCACCCGATCAACATCTGACATGGGAAGGGGAGCGCCAGTCAATGTTAATTTTGTTAGCTGCTTCGACGAGTTCTTGATAAACAACAGTAACAGATCAACACTCTTGTGTAAATGTCTGACGTAGAATTCCAGGATCCGAAGGTTGGAAAAACATTCCGAGTTTGTGAGGCAAGAGAAGAGGGCTGAATCAACAATAACCATTTCTTCTGGCTTCATGAGCGGCATATCCATCCCAGGGATGGAATAAACAAATTTCAACGTTTCCAAGGTCAAAGAAACTTTGCCGAAAAACGATTTAAGAACCGACTTGGAAGGCACTGAACCAGGGGTGAAGGTGACTTCGAGGAATGTGAGCCGTAAGTCGGGCAACTCTGTGAACGCCATCAAAGGGATGGTCAGATCCTGTGAGTTCCACGAACGCAGTGTCAGGGAATGGAAAGTAGGGCCCAAACTTTTGACATATGCGGGCATGACCAAAGCGAGGATCTTCTCTTGGACGGCGTCTCGGGTAGACTCCAGGCCATATAACGTGAAGTTGATGTTGACAACGTTTATGTGTGGAGGTTTTGATCTGAGAAATATCACCATGTCGGGCAGGGTTCCGATAAACGTTAACTTCTGCAATTTCTGCTTGAATGCTATCCAGATATACCCAAGGAAACGCTCCATTTGGTTTGGATATGTCGGACGCCCTGTGGTGTTGATGTGGAGTTCGAAATCTCGGACATTGGCCATGTTGCGAAGGGCAACGAGAAAACAATCTAAACACTCCTCAAACGTCAATTCGGGGTTTTCATGGACGAGGGCTTCCGCCACTGGTGTTGGCGGTTGTTTCTGCTTTGTGACAAATTTAGGTAGGCGGACCCTTCCCCCACAATTCAAGGACTCGAGTGAGCGTCGAAGACGAGGGCGCGGTTCCGTCTTTGGGAACATATCAAACGGTCTGTAGACAACTCTTGCCCGGAGTTTCAAGCTTTTAATCCGCCTCGCAATCGCAGGATCGCTAAAAATCCAAGAAAAGCAATATCAGCATCGCGTCAACCAGAGGAGGAGGGAGTATTATTCACGCGACGCGCCGCATATCCTTTTCGTAAACACCTTCCTGAATTTGGATTTCCGTGACCTCATGCCGTATATCCATTCCAAGCGAATTTAAGTAGCGGTTGGCGCCAATGACCCCACCCAAATGTTTTTTGGGGAGATAGTATAGAATATGAAGCCATATTTCGGTTGGGAAGTCTGCCATGATGATTGGTCAATGAGAGGGAGGGAAGAGAGCAAGGTTCAACTAACCTGCATAATTTCACCGCAGGCCATATCGATAAGGGATGACACATGCCGTTATATGATTTGGACCTGTCCCTCACGCAGTGATACAAGTCAAGGTGTATCTGTATCTAAAATAGGCATCTAGACTCTACCCTGAGAGGGAGGGAAACTGCTCGCGAGGCTGCAAGTTGCTTAGACCTCCAGCTTCAGTAATAAAAATTTGCAACACCCTCCAGTATTGGCTTGTAAGTCAGAGCCGAATGCTATCCCCCAGGTCAAACGACCATCGCAACTACGTCGGATAGAGAGTAAAGAATCAATAGATAGGTTTTCTTGATGGTAGCGTACACTGTTTGCTAGAAACGCTTCCACAACATTCCTAAAGGCTGAGGTCTATCACTAGAAAATTTTAGAGACATACCCTGGAAACTTACTTTTTTCAATTTAATAGTAAACCCATTTTCCAAATGGTTGGTGTACAAGTCGAGCCAGTTGCAACTGGTCTAAACACAGTTTTTCTCGTAGCTATTTTCGTCGTCATGATCTTTCCATGCTAAAACTGAGTAGACGACGATTTGAAGAAGTTTGTCTGGACCTAGCGAAGGAAGAGTGAGAAGAATGATCCATTGTTCCGAGTCTGGCAAGCTTCCCATACTTTTGTTTTACAGCTCCGAGGCTGCAAGAGTAATTCATTGGAGGTTCTCTGTAGGTAGCAGCTTATCTAGAACACGGGAACTTTGGTGAATTAAAAATGTTCACAACTTTACATAGTTGGGGCCCAGGTCAGAAATTAATATTGACAAGGTTTTAAAAAGAGCATCGAGAATCGCCACACACCGGTATAGGTAGTAAACTTCTCTGGATCGAAGCTACGAGGAGGCCATTTCAATGTCAGTTATTTTAATGACGGATGAGTAAACCAACCATCCAACGGGGCAGTTGTGGAAGACGCTGATGTAATACCTTTCAACCCGCTGACTCGAAGTCACTGTCTGTTGAACCTCTTCTGTAATGCCAACTCTTACTGTTAAACGGAGCCTGTCCTCAGATCAGCCATCTGGAAGATCTTCCAAACGAATCTGCAAGACGCCCGTCCCAGATCCAGGCGATGTTATTATTATTGAAGACTCGGACCATGAAGATCCAGACGACTTGAAAGAAATCTTGGCTCAAATCAAAGAGCAGGAAGATAGCGAACGTCTGGCCAGGCAGCTAGAGACTGATTATGCTCCTTCACCCTCAAGCAGCAGTGCCATGCCAATCGACATTGAGGATGACGCTGCAATGGCGAGACAACTTGCCGAGGAGTGGGCGTTAGAGGACAACATGCTCGAAATGAATCACGAAGAAATTGCTGATTCGTCTGACATAGAAATTCTTCCAGGTCCCTCCAATACTAAGGTTCAAAGGCATGCAGATAACGAATTTCCGAATGGCACCTTTAACTCGACGTCCTCGAAGTTGGCTGATCCAAAATTCTATAAATTAGCAAACGTCAGACCAGACGCGGCCTTGGAACCGTTCAAACAAATTTTCACCGTCAGTCGAAATTGTTCCAAGTGCAGCAAGGATGTCAAGTCACCCCGAGGCGATGTAAGATTCCTACCTCTAATGTTTTTTGATGTTGACATCCAACTAGGTTATGTTTTCGGACTCTATGTTTCCGCCGAGTTTAACTTATTTACTCCACGCACCCTGTTCTTCGTGTCGTACCAACCACTGCAGAGGCTGTTTCAAACCGGTTACTTGTACACCTAGTTGCAAAGGCCCTTCGAAAAGTCCGAAATGCACTATTCTCACATGCTGTGCTGAAGGACGCGCTATTGCTATCTTCGAAACATTAGGGGGATTTGACCGTCAATTTATCTCCGAACGGGCTGCCTCCGACTCTCGTGCATTGGCCAAAACCAAGACCAAAGCTGCTTCTCAATCAGTTGGACCCGGTGGGACTGGATATGGGATAGAGTCTCGCGTAAACTACAATTATGCAAAACCCGGACGCGGAAAGGAGGCACCCAAGCGAACGAAAGCAACAAGTTGGGAGATCGTGGTCGTTCGCGCTTTACAGCTGCTTGTGGAACTCCTCCCTGCTCCTTACTCTGATACGGCGCATGTGTATGACATGCTGCCCCACGCGACAATCGGCCACCTGTTATCCCTATCCCAAATACCGACGCTTTTGGCATCCTTATTACGAAATGATTCGGTCACAGATTGGATAACGAGGAAAGAGACGTACAACGTCATGTTATCGCTCTTGCGGCGCATGGCAGACTCCGAGCTTACAGTTCGTTGTTTAATTGGCCAACAGTGGGAAGTTTCTTCCACTTGTGGTCTTGAAGACTGGATGTGGGACGATGGCGAGATAACATGGACCACCGATGCCTCTGGCGAGGTTGAAGTTGTTCCTCCACTCTATACATACTTCAAGAAGTTAACGAAACAATCCGAAGCTTTTCTCGCTGGGGCAGTGCAAATGTTTGATGAAGTAGGTGAGGCCGAGGTCGATGAGATGATAATACAAGGAACGTCTCTTTGTGGTGACATTATCGCGGCCAGAGACGACCTAGAACGAGCGATCACCTTCCTTGGTCAGCCTTCATCCGACACTGACCGTGAAACTCAGTCAAAACAGGAGGACAGCGCGCGGAACCACGGAAGAAAAAAAGGCAAGGACAAAGGCAAAGGACGTGACATACAAATTCAAGTCGATAAGGCCTACGAAGAAGCCTGTGAGAAATTGTCCTTCAAACATGTATCTCTTGCCGACGATGCTACCACTGAACATGGGTCTGGGTTACATTACGCGGGATACAACTATGCTGCACAGCTCAGCCAAACTCAGAACGCATCTCGCAATCCCAAAAATCGGCTTCATCTCTTGAAAGAATTAGCGGTCACTGCCACCAGTTTGCCACCGGGCGTTTGGGTTAGAGTTGATGAAGTTCGAAATGACGCAATGTATGTACAACATCCTTCTTATATCGCTCTCCTATTCATTTTTCAACAGTAAAATAATGATTGCGGGTCCAGAAGGAACACCTTATGCTGGAGGGTTATTCGAATTTGACTGCTTCATTCCCATGGAATATCCGAATTTCCCTCCCCATATGCATCTAAGGACTACGGGCGGCGGTTCGGTGCGATTTAACCCAAATTTATATAACTGTGGTAAGGTCTGTTTGTCTCTACTTGGAACATGGCCTGGTCGGTAAGTTATTCACAACAATGTCATATTTGAACTATCGTCTGACCGTAATTCAGCCCCGAGGAACAATGGTCTGCAAAGTCAACCCTCCTTCAAGTCCTTGTAAGCATACAAAGCATGATACTCATAGATGCCCCGTATTACAACGAGTATGTGCTTTTGGTCCAAGTAGTTCTTCCATTAAAATGGCCCTCTTTCTTCCATAGACCTGGGCACGGACATGCGAATGTGAACGCTCCCGTCAGCATCGCATATAACCGTAATATTTCGATGCAAACAGTGAAATGGGCTATCGTGGACTGGCTTCAACACAAGCACCGTCATGGAATCTGGAGGGTACAGCCATTTCCCTCTGTTTATTTATTTATCTGACTATAAGGGCATCTTCAGGACGTCATTAAATCACACTTTTCTATATTCAAGGACAAAATTCGCCGACAGTAAGCCCTCCTCCTTTCCAGGTGTTCTCGAATTCCAATTTCCGCTCGTTTAGGATCGTCGACTGGAGTGCAGCTGAGCCCGGAATCCGATCCTACTCAACCTCAACGCAGTATAATCCATACAATCACCCTTACGACCCAGCACCTCAACCCCAGAAGGGTTCACAGGGAGCTGATCTCACTGAGGAATTTGATAAGGGAATACGGGTCATTGAATCCTGGGAAATCGGAAACGACGAGGCGTAGCACCATCGCGGATGGATATGCGAAATCTATTAATCTATTCCTCATGTACATCTAGTGCCAGTGACCATGGTCGGCATGACCACCCTTCAATAAACGAGACCTTGCTTGATTTTCACCGCAATTGCCCAACATCCGGCAGCAACTTGTGATTGATTCATCATATCTGTTAGAACTTTGGGGTTCGGGGGTTGACCCTTCAGAAGACCAGCGTGGGCTTGGCAACTCTAAAGAGTCGATCT
>Ga0307517_10012710_pt1 | contig 11513 bp, 13 predicted proteins | sample 23_EM_MG_FD_194515 | JGI IMG/M metagenome (GOLD analysis project Ga0307517, IMG submission 194515) | Populus trichocarpa ectomycorrhiza microbial communities from riparian zone in the Pacific Northwest, United States - 23_EM | ecosystem: Host-associated > Plants > Roots > Unclassified | place... | reverse complement strand
TGTCCAGGTTGACATTCAGCGGGTCCCCGGAGAGAGGCGTGGATCGGGGTTGGTGCCGGATTTCAACTCGGTTCGTTCCGCAATGGGTTTTGTATCCTCCCGGCGAGTGGACCCTGTATTCCCCTTCTCGCTCCCGTCTCCGGCCCCAGGATTAGGGTCGGATCTTCTCAGGACAGACCGGGTACTCAACGGCGCGATCGCGTTCTCGTTGCCGGTCCTGTCCTCCGTTGTGTTGATCGTTACGTGCACCGCGACCGGCCATGAGCTTGACACAGGCACCCTCTTCTCGCCGCTTGCCTCCTTCACCCTCCTCCGTATCCCCCTCCAATTCCTCCGTACGCCCGAAGTTACTCGATTACTTGTAACCTTCCTTACCACGATAAAAATTTGTCACCGAGTTCGTCCCGGAACCAGAGGACTCCCCCGAGGAGACGGCTACCCCGGATGTCAACAGTAAGAAGACGCAAAGATTCTACACGTTCTGTGCCGGAACCGAAAACTTCCGAACAGCAACCCGCGGGCCCTACGATCATGCAGGACGAGGAGAGGTTTAGAGGTGGTGTCAGCTGGAGAAGTATGTCGAGATCAGAATCTTTTGTTCTCTTCGCTTACATGAATATTTCTCGCAGCATACCGGGATTATCTGGGTACGGCTCACATGAAGGTCGTCTTCCCCGCGTTCATCGTGGCGGTTGCCATGTACCAAGGATCCAGCATCATGAACCCATACTGGTTAGTATTTCCCGTTCGTTTCTTCACCCCGAGTTAACCTGTTTTTATGGGCTCGTGTTGTGGCAGCAGGATAACTTGGGCTTATCGAGAGGTGCATATGTAAGCCCTCCATCCCCTCCCGAACCCCGCATATATTAACCTACCCCCTGATAGATGTCCATTTTTGCTGTGCTCGGGTTTGGACAGGCGTTTGGGCTGTTCTGCGTGGGATGCGCCCCCGCCGCTGTCACTTTCTACTGGCCATTGACATTACATCAAGTTGGTCCCGACATTTCTTGATCGGCGAGCTCGTTTTTTAACCCTCTTTCATCCGGAAAGCGCTCAAGAGGATCATGAAGGCTCCCATAGCGTTTTACGATACTACGCCGCTCGGTCGAATTATGAACCGTCTCAGCAAAGGTCCATCCTTCCGCATGTAATCCCCTTCAGCTTCCCACCCTGACCATGTCCAACCGCCCAGACGTGGATACCATCGACAATATCCTCGGTGATGCGGTCCGTCTGTCGGTTGGAACACTGACTCAGATTATCGGAGCGATCACTCTTGTCTGCATCATCCAACCTTACTTCCTCATCGCCGTAACGCTGGGTGGGGATTTACTACCGGCCGAGTGCCCGTGAGATCAGGTACGCATATGTTCAAGGTTTCGGTTTATGATGACTTAAATAACTCCTATGCAGAGATTGGACGCGTTACTCTGGTCGACGCTATATGGGCACTTTCGGCATCTCTCAATGGTGTATCTACAATCAGGGCCTACGGAGAGACCACGCAATTCTGTGCAGAAAATGCCGCCAGGATGAGTGCCGAAAAACGGTGTGTGTGACCGCATTGTTTGGAACTCGGTCGGACTGATTGTTGTTCCCAAGTGCTTACTGGATGTCGACCGCAACCCAGCGATGGCTCAGTGTTCGGTTGGACTTCCTTGGGGCCTTGCTACTCCTCGCTGTCGCTATTCTGGGTGTCGCTGCCAGGCACTCGATCTCTGCTGCGGAGACCGGCGTCATCATCGCGTACACCTTCACTACCCAGCAAGCCTTTGGGTGGATGATCAGGTACTTATTTTTCGAAAGGCTTACCTCACCATCCAAACAAGTGTTAACTTTCTACCACAGACACAGCGCGGAAATCGAAAACAACATGAACGCGGTCGAGCGTCTTCTGTACTACGCCGACAACATCGACCAGGAACGGGAATTCGAGGGGAACGGATCGGCACCGGAGAAGTGGCCACAACGCGGGGAGATAGAGTTCTCTGGTGTGAGGATGAGTCATCGGCCCAGATTACCCCTTGCTCTCAAAGGCGTAAACCTCAAAGTTAAAGAGGGAGAGCATGTTGGCATCATCGGTCGCACCAGTGCGGGCAAGAGCTCGATCGTCGCCGCACTGTTTAGGATGGCGGAATTGGAGTCTGGGCCATCACTATCGACGGTGTCGATACGTCAAAAGCTCCTCTGCAATACTTGAGAGATGGTCTATCTAGTATGTTCTTGGAATCCACCCAGTCATGCAACATCTCATTCTATTTTCGCAGTCATACCACAAGACCCACTCCTCTTCAGCGGGACAATACGGAGTAACCTCGATCCATTTGGAACGCACGACGACGCAACCCTATACGGCGCCCTTCGAGCAGCCTGTTTGGTCGACCGTGCGGACGCGGAGGAGGAAACGATTGTGTCATCTGATGTTCGTGACATCACGCTCTATACTACTATCGAGGAGGAGGGGTTGAATCTATCGTTGGGTCAGGTAAGACCTTCTGTCGCTATGCGGTTTGATATCTCGCTCACGACGGTCAGACCTCGTAGCGATGCCTGGTCGGGTTGGCTCGTGCTTTGGTCAAGGACTCTCAAATTGTTGTTTTGGACGAGGCAACTGGTACACCTATCCCTCTAGTTTTCTTTGTGACCCACTTAACCGGGGATTGATTTCTGCGATCAGCTTCCGTCGACTACGCGACGGAACGAACAATTCAAGCCACGCTCCGTGACTCCTTCGCAACACGTACCGTACTCTGCATCGCCCGCCGACTCCGAACAATCCTCGCCTACGACCGAATCTTCATCTGTGATGATGGAAGAGTGGTGGAATGCGATACTCCGTTGAGACTGTTTGCGAAGGCCGACAGCCTATTCCGTGGAATGTGTGACAGGAGCGGAATTGACGAAAGGGCGATTCGCGATGCAGTCAGATGTACGTGGAGAGTAAAGTCGTTTTGATTCCCTGTTTTTATGCGCAACCATGCACTCGATAATCAACCATTATTTATGCATGTGCACTTTCTGTACCATCACGAAGGTTCATCTTCGTTGGTACGCGAATCAAGCCGGCGCAGAAAAATTTGTACAGCAGAGGCGTCCAGTCGTCGAATCGAGCTTATGATTGAACTGGTACTGGGTCTGCCACACTTGAAGATGCTCACGTAGTCCCATCAAAGGCCCGGAGGGCATCCACGGACCCACGTCCGCGCGGATTCTGGTAATAAGTGTGATCGTGTTTGTCAAAATCCCCTCAGATTTCTCACTGGATCTGCTCGTGTCTTCACTGCCTCTTATACTGGCTACCTTCGGGTCACCCACTGTGTGAGGGTAATGACACGGCAAGATCGTGATTAATCATGGATCATACTCGCCTCTCGATGTTACACTTGACTTATCCTCAGATTTCACTCTGGTAATCCGCACTCTATGTGGAGAGAACAATGAATTGATGTTCGGAAGTCTTTGTGGATCTTACCATTATGAGTGCATGGTTTTGTCCGAGACACTCTCCGGACTTTCTTTCAACCAGTTATTCAATGAAATAACACATTCCGATTCTAGTTAGTGTTCATTGTAGGGGTTTTTTTTACAGGTAGAGTCATGATAGCACAGGGGAGGGAGCTTTGGAAATGAGGAGGGGGGTAACAGCATGAGTCAGCCTTGATGGATGTTACTGAGGGCTGGCACACCATCAAATTCATCAGTGAATACTCCAATTACTTTCAGGGTTACAGAAGTGCTAAAAATGGCAGGAAGTTCACTCCTGTGCACTTTCAAAAGCCAAATGCCCACTTCATAGATGAGAAACGGCCCTAAGTGCCCAAATTTGGTGGGGGAAACCATTGAAAAATCTAGCACTCAGAAGTGTCTGTGACCTTTCCTGGTGTCTCTATCTTATTTCCAGGGTGGAATGGGTTGACAATTGCTATTACAGGGACAATTCATCAGATAATTACAACATAGACTCCATGTCTCCACTAGGGGATCTTGTGATCAAGGCCATGAATCAATAGCTCTCCATTTGGTTTGTATTCACCAACAAATGTTTTGATTGCTTTCAAAGTGTTGAAGATGCCTCAAAATTAATGAAGGGGAACATGCTGGTATCATTGGTTGCATGGTACAGGGAAGAGCCTGATTGTGGTTACTCTCTCTAGGGTGATTGAATTTGAGTCTGGGGCCATCACTATTGTCAGTGTCAATATGTCCTTTGCAAATTTTGAGAGATGGTCTATCCAGTAGTCTATCTGGTATATTCCTTGACTTTACCAAACTACAGAGCCTTTCATTCTGCAAGGAGAAACAGAATCAGTGACCTGCTTATTATGGAGACAACTTAGATAATATAGCATGGACTTCATACTCTTATTGAGGGATCTTATTATTGAAATCTAGAGTCAGTAGCTTTCTGCTCAGTTCATATTCATCAGAGTTTTTAAAGGTTGCAGAACTACACTTCTGTACACTTTTATAAGTCAGGTATCAACTTCACAGAGACAAAAGAACCCAAAGTATCCAGATTTGGTATGTGATTATTAAAAGGGATCTGGCATTCAGAAATGGTTTTCTGCTGATGTTACATCACATTTCCTTTTATTTTCATTCACTAGATATTCCTACTGAGCCACAATCACAGAAGTAGTACATCATACATCCCTACTGAGAACCAAATCATTGAAATCCAAGATTGTCACCTCTCCAGACTCATAACCAGCAACCAGATACTGACCATCCCACTGAACCGCACAAAATTCTGCATATCTCCCAGACAGTTGAAAGACCCTTTTTCCTGTGACTGTGTCCTTAATCCAAGATGTAATACCAGTCTGCCACAAAGGACCACCAATAAAATCCAGATGAAATCTCTTGGATAATGGGATAGGGGGAGAATCTGAGGTTCCAAAGTCCCAGCCCTGGACTGTTAAGTCCTCGGATTGAACCCAGACTTTTGAACCATCTGGGCAGGCAGAGTCCAGATAGAAGTCATCTGACTCTAACTTCACCTCACCTGCAGGCTTCCATGTCCACATATCCCATGCTTGAATGACTCCATCACCCAGACAGAAAATTTTAGATCTATCCCCTGATATCCTAAGGCCATTACACCAAGATGTATTCAGTGTTTGGAGGTGTTCACCTTTCTCAGCATCCCAGATGTGAATTTTCTGGTCTTTACAGTAGATAAGGATCAATCTGCCATCTATCAGCTGGGCATCTCTCCAGGTGGTGCCTTCAGCTGGGGTTTGGAAAGATGACTTGCAGAGGCCAGTCAAAATATCCCAGATCTTCACCACTCCAGCTGAGTCACTTGTGATGGCAATCCCTGCTTGTAGACTGACAGACCAAATTGAGGCTGAACCAGGTGGAATAAATCCTGGACCATTTGGAATGTGGACTGTTGACATAACACTGGTTTGCCAGAACCTGACTGATCTGTCATCAGATGTTGATATGAGATAGGAGGGGGAAAATACAAGGGAAGTAATGTCTGCAGTATGGCCAACAAAGGTCTCAACAAGGTGGGGGTCTGAGCTAGCAACATCCCAAACATAGATGATTCTACCAGCTGCTGCTGCAACAAGCCTGCCATCAGGAGAGAAACAGCAGTGTTTGACATTGTTACCAGCCACATGGAATTGAGCCACAACTGCTCTGGAATCAGAGTTTTGGACTGTGACCACTTTCTCATTACACAAAGCAAACTGAGTGGAGTCTGGGGAGAAAGCAATGGAGGAACCATCATATGTAGGTCCAGTTTGCTGACCATTGATGTTCCATTGCTGGACTTTACTCCCAGAAATGGATATGAAGTGTCCAGGATCTGTGGGAGAAAAGCTAACATAATACACAGAACCCTGCTGCTTTATAACATGCCTACACTCCCCTGTCTGAATATCCCACAAACAAATTGTTTCATCATCAGATCCCGAAGCAATCCTGGTGCAGTCTGAGGAGATGGAAACAGAATAGACCCAACCAGTGTGGCCACTGAAGGTCTTGACAACACCACCAGTCTGCATATCCCAGAGCTTGACAGTCTTGTCACTACTGCCAGATACAAGTGATGTCCCACCTGGTGAGAAGGCAACAGAGTCAACCCAATCTGTGTGCCCAGACAGAATAGCTGACTGGCTGCCTGTGATTGCATCAAGGATGATGATGTCCCCAGAGTTCAAACCAACTGCAACAGTGTTGTTCCCATATGAGAGGCTTTTTGGGAATCCATCCAACAGAACTTTACGAGAACATGTTCCCCATTCAGATGCAAGTCCCTTGACTACCCTGAATGCTTGTGAGAGTTCCATGTTGTAGTGCTTTCTGAGCCAAGATGAGGAAGGGGAAAATGGAAGTGCAGAATGGTATATCTGGGAGGGGGAGTCATGGATTGTGTCAAAGTGTTCTAATAGAAATTGTTGGCCATCACTGGTCCACTTGCAGGAGACTCCTGTCTGAACAAGAATAAATAGGCAAGCTTTGACAAGCACTTCACATATCACTCACCACCAGGTACCATTGCTGTATGTCATTCAGGGCATAGACACCTGTGTCAAGTTTTCCCAGGAGGCTGAGGACCTCAATCCAGAACAGGAAACAGGTTGTGAAGAATTCATCAATTGCCAGGTGGACTTCCTCAGCATCAGGGCCACTGCTGCCACACTTCATCAGGTGGCTTGTCCAGAAGCTACAGGCATACTTCAATGCTTCTCCAATGTAGGCTGTCTTCTTTTCAGAAAGATCTTCAACCTCACTGAGAAGGGTGTGGTCATCTAGTTGGCAGATGTTCCTCTTCAAGCTTCCCTTCATCACCTTGAGACATGAAAGCAGGATCTCTCTGTGATGGATTGAAGGATCTATGAAGAACCTCTGGTCTGTGCATCGTCCTGGATCCATGAGGAAGTCAGGGAGAGATTTATGGAAGATCTGGACTGGTTCTTCCAAGCTGTCTGGGATGAGCAGGAGGGAATGGAGGGTCCGTAGAGTCCCATATATCCTGGATGGTGTCCCACAGTTCCTGAGGAGGCCTGAGAGTGTGTTGATTGAGAGTGGGTAGAACATGAGCAGTACTGCCCCAATGACCAACTTGAAATGTGAACAGAACTCTTGATCCCCATCACGGAGAGCTTGCTGTAGGACTTGGGTGTAGAGGAGATCAATGCCTGACTTCCCTTCGTGGGAAGTCTCTTGCGGAAGGGATGTGATGAGAGCTAGCCTCTGGTCGGGTGGGTGGTACTGGGATGCGACAAACTTGACGACGGTAGAAGCGAAGATGAAGAGGCCACCTGCTTTCTTGCAGAGCGTGTCAATGTCCTGCGGACTCGGCCAGCCTTCTATGAGATCACAGTTGCTCCAGTTTTTGGGGATGCCTGCCAACCGGGTCCTCAAGAAGAGCCTGATATCGCTGTCCACTGACAACCGCTCGACTTCGTGGAGTTTGAGCACGTCCGTGTGAGGCTGAAGCAGTTCCAAGCGAAATCCGGAGCGGATCCGAGGTTCTGGTCTGCCTGTGATGAAGAACTTGACGAAGGGGATCTTGTCGACGTAGCGGGAAAGGACGGAGAGGAGCGCGGATGCCGGTTCTTCGTCTTGACACTCGTCCAGGGCGTCGATAATGACCAGGGTTCGAGTTTGCATCGGCTGGAACGGCTTGACGATGAGCTTCTCCATCTGAGAACACAGGGTCTCCCGTCCGACATCAGGACTTGCCCTCAGGATCGGAAGCAACTCTTGTCGAAAACGCGGATACCGGTGGGCGAGCTGGAAGGCGAGAGTGGGGAAGATGGATCGGAGGTTGCTCCTGTCGTCGAAGTTTCTCGAACAGAAGAAGCTCGCCCCGAGCTTCCCGTCGGCAAAGCTCATCTCCGCAAATGTTTGGGCGATGGTGGACTTGCCGGTCCCGGCGAGGCCGTTGAGCCAGAATACGCGCTTGTCTTGCTCATCGTTCAACCAGGTTTCGAGCTGGGAGAGGACATCCCTCCTGGTCCCTTCCATGCATCCCTGTCTGTCTCCGCAGAGGTGGCCGGCGTCTGGGGTATGATACATCCCCTTGAGAAGGTCGAGGCCCGCCCCTTCCTGTTTTCTGGTTAATGCGCTGAACAAGCGGTCAGGGGTAAGACTTACGCAAGTTTTGTCATATATATCTTGTTGCAAAGACGTCTGGCGCAGAAGTTAGGCGGAGTGGGAACAAGCGCATCAGGGACAAACCTGATAATCCATCATAGTATCGCGGATATCCTCAAGCATGCCGTCGAGCTTGTCCATATCTTCTGCGCTGTCCAGGAACCGGGTGACCTTGCCTCCCCCTTCCAGCTTGTTGAGCTCTTGAAGAATATTGTCCAGTTTACTATCAAGTCGTGAGCGTCAGGCCGACCGCCAACCTTGGAGAGTATAGGATTACCGTGCGAGAATCTTCCTCCTCTCTTGCTCCTTGATATCACCGTCGGGAACAGGCGCGCCCAGGGTCTCCGCTAGCCCCTTGACACGAGGTGTCAACGCTTCTATCGTTTGGCAGCACGCCATCGTCTGCTATGATGACTATAAGCATTTCAAATGAGGTGATTCACAGGGGTGGGCCGTACCTCGCAATGATCCAGGATGAAGCAAAGAGCGCCCGCGACAGATTTGAGGGGAGGAAAAGCGTCTGCGGATTCTTTGACCGCACGAAGGACGAATTTGGCCCCGGAAGACGCGAGGGACGTCAAGCCCGATTCGTTCTCATTTGTCGCATTTAGCTCGACGCTACGCCTAGAGGGTGTCGAGTTTTTGCCTTGTCCTACTCTGAAAATGGATCGGAACCGACTGGAAATCGAGGAACGGTCTGTGTTACGCGAAAAAAGGTGGTTAGACGGGTCTCAGGGATAAAGCGTTTAGCATACCGTTGGACTCCTGATCACGAGGGGTCGAGGGACTGGAGGGTGGCAAAGCTGAGACACTGATCCCAAGATCTGGAGTTGATTCCGAGGGATGTGGTACACCCGGGTCAGCGTCGTCTGGGCCTCCAATGGGGCCGATCTCGCTCCTGGCTTTGCTTCGCCCCCGACGGTGTATTTTTGGTAGAGGGAGGAATTCTGGTAGCTTCATGTCGTCGCTGGATCGCTGTAGGGGGGCGTAGATGGCGAGGCGATAACAGATAGCTGGCCTCGTGGCGCTCATTCCATTCCGGGCCAACACTAAGCGCGGAGATAAACCCCCCCGCTCTGTCCAAGTTCTCTCACGTCGTAGCACAGCCAACGCTCCTCCGGTCGATACTCTCGGCGCGCAAGGCCTCCAAGTTGCCGAATTCTCCGACCGGTCCCATCGATCCCGAACATGCAGGTCCGGAGGTGGTGTCAGCAATTTACCCTTCACCCTTCTCTCTCGTTCTCTTACCGGCGCTGACCGCGATTCGCCGTGTCCACACGTCCAGCATCCTCATTCCCCACACAGCTGTTTCCGGCTCGTCCGTTTCCCTTAAGTGCCACGACGGCTGGAGCAACAGGTTCACGTTCTGCCACGTCCTTGGCCTCTGGAAGTGGATGCGAACTCCCAGTCTCGCTTTCCTCGACATCTACCTCTCTCCCTTCTCGGCAACCTTCGCTTATCCGTGAGTCGATTCTCAACTTTTTGAACGGTCTCGATAAGGAATCCCGGAGACCCGTGTTAGTGCTGGGCCGGAGCTGAAAGTTCTAGGTGGCGGTGACGGGCTGGACTCGTGGTTTCCGCTCAGTGCGCCGTCCTACTGCATAGCTTCCCTCCGCGCATGGGAGCAATTGGATCTCATTCCAACCACCCTTGTTTGCATCTACGTGCAGGCACCAGTCGCAACTGGTCTGTACGTATCGCGTTGAAGCTCACTTTTGTCCAAGTACTCCCTCCATCGATTACTTCTTATCAGTATGTCATATGCAACAGATTTTTCGTTGAATCCCCCAGTGTGCACCTGCGCCGACGCCGTCAACTCCACCCACTCAACCGTAAACATTATGAACACGACAGCCATCCCCACTAAATGTCTCCACCCTCATCACAGAACCCGACGGTAGATCGAGACGAATGCTCCTCTCCGTGCCACACGGGAATGATCCAAGCGGCGCCGGTGTGTAAAAATCAGATCCCTCGGGAACATGGCGACCATTCTGTGACACCTCCGGCCTAATGCTGAGAGGTTTAGACCCCAACTCCGGCGGCGTGTCATGAGGGAAACAAAGGCAAGCGCGTTGCTGACCGATGTGTCTCTTCGCGTTTGCAACGGATGCATTTAGTTTTACCCAAGCTACGCTCGAGCTCCGTCTTGATGGGGTTTGAGTTTCGGTTTCGTCCCTCCTCCGTCCAAACCCCGATCCCACTTACCGACTCTGTCTCCCCTCCCCCGATCGTACGCGTTACTGACAAGTTGGATCTCGTACCGCTGGAACCCCTGCACTTGAGCCGGCTTTTCACCCACCAGGTATCCGCACGGTGACACACGGCTAGGATAAACGAGTCGAGACTGCGCTGGGGAGGTCGTAGCGTACTCACAGACAATGTAGATCATTGTCGGTCAGGACTAAGATGCCAACACACCAGGGACTGATAAAGGACCGTGGTGCGGCCGGCCAGATCCCAGTGCGTTCACATCAGAGGTCTAGATCGTGCGATCTGCGCGTGGTTTGCCTCGCGCACTACGTGCCGAGTGCAAGAAAAATCGACAATTTCACCTATGCATTCATCAACGTGTGACGTCAAAAGCCCAAGGAAGGTCATAATAATCAACGTGATGAAAGCAAAGTGGCTATGAGTACAGGAAATTTTCAACTTGAAGGCTAGTGACGAAAACTGTAAGAACGAGCTCGATAAAGTGTGCTCTTTGAGTGACATATCTCCCTTGGTAAAGGGGTCATAAGCCGAGGGAATGTCACGTAGATGATTATACATGACGTGCCAAGGACGGTGGCCCAAGTGCGATAAGTCTCATTATCCACCCATTAAAGAAATAATAATGTAGGAATCCATCCCATTCCCGATGACGCTCGCATTGCAGTATCAGTTGTCGAGGGTTTTGGAGAAATGGAGACAAGACAGCACGACCGTTCCCGTTGCGTCGACGAGCGCGAGTAAGAGACAGAACCTACGGAGGGCGACGGTGACCAGCGGTGGATGGGCCGACGCGAGTCTCCAAGATGCGGGCAAGAATTGTCGGGACGATGGTGAGGAATAGAGGACCAGGATAGCTATCCCGCAGTAGAGGACATATCCCAGAGGACGGCATCCCACACCGACGGTGAGGATGAAAACCATGATGATCGTGGCTGCGGCGGTTATCCCGCGCTGGAGAACAAGGGTGAAAATTGTTGTGTTGAACATCGAGATGAGCGCTCCTGGAGGGGGCCCAACAGTGGGCCGAAAGACAAACCTCGGAGACGGGTCTTCTATTCACTGTGTAGATAGAATAGGTAAAAGGTTCGGGGTCTGTTGGTTAAGATCCAATTTCTCGGGGTTTGTTGGATAGTTCTTTACCAACGAGCGACTTTACCAACGGTTGGTAACCTGCCGACGAAGGT
>Ga0307517_10012709_pt1 | contig 11513 bp, 3 predicted proteins | sample 23_EM_MG_FD_194515 | JGI IMG/M metagenome (GOLD analysis project Ga0307517, IMG submission 194515) | Populus trichocarpa ectomycorrhiza microbial communities from riparian zone in the Pacific Northwest, United States - 23_EM | ecosystem: Host-associated > Plants > Roots > Unclassified | place... | reverse complement strand
AGCCTTTTTTCTTATTTTATTTTTTTTTAATTATATAATAAAATTATCTTTAAATGAGTTTATTAAAATAATATTTCAACAAATATCTAATTATTCCATGGTTTTAAAAAATATTAGAGCTTTTATGGCAATATTAATAGGTATTTTATGATTAAATATATATTAAGTTAATATGCAGAATTGTTTAAGAAAAGTTGGTCATTAATATTAAATAATAATAGAATATATATTTTATCATTTTTTATATAGTTTTTTATATTTTTTATTCTTATATTTATACATAAAAGTGAGTGAAAATGAGTAATTCATTATTTTTTATTTTCTTATTAAGACTTTCTTTCACTCTCGTAATAAGTTTTTATTTAAAAAAGAATGCTTTTAATAAAAAAAATACATGATTCAAAAGGGGGAGTTTTTTATTTAAAATATGCATGTTTTCCTCTTCAATTCAATATTCTTGTGAATATTGCTAATATTAAGGGCATGTTGTTGTAAAAACCAAGAAAGTTACATAAAAAAGAGAGAAGATAATTTTGATTAAAAATATATTTTTTCGGAATTTTAATATGAATATCTATTTTAATTTTTATATAATTAAATAAAAATAGATTTAAAAAATTACTACCTAACAGCGGATGTCCACTATGCTAGTCTTAAATAAAATTGGTGGAGCTCGGCAGAGACTATCTAAGATAGCATTTGGATGGATTTTGGGGCTCATGCTATGTTTAGCTGTTAAACTTAAAACTTAAACCGGAGATCTTGAAAAGTGGGCCCCATTGGTTAGGCCCATGGAAGAATTTTCCTAGCACGTGCCAGTTAAGCCAGTCCTGATTCCGGAAGTCAAAAACACTCTCATAGTCGCATGCCTCCGCTTGCAGATAGTTTAAAAAAAAATTATCTTTCAGCTTTAGCTGCAAGTGTTATTCTCACTTTATTTATATATATATATATATATATTTTTACATTATAAAACGCCGTTTTAGTGAAAACTTTAATTATTTTTTAAAAAATTAATATTTTTTTATATTTTTAAATTGTTTTGAAGTACTAATATCAAATATTATTTTTAAAAAATAAAAAAATATTATTTTAATATATTTAAAAAAAAAACAGGAAATCATGTGCAGATTCGATACTTTGCTGGGCTTTCTGAATTGTTGTGGAGCAATTGATGCAGCGCATGTCATCATGACCCTTCCGGCAGTGGAAACCTCGGATGATTGGTATGGCCGAGAGAGAAATTATAGCATGTTCTTGCAGGGTACTGCTGTACATGAAATGAGATTTTTAGATATTGTGAAAGGTTGGCCTGGTGGCTTGACAGTGCCAAGACTATTAAAGTGCTCAGGATTTTTCGAACTCTGTCAGAATGGAGAATGTTTGCATGGCAACTCAAGCATTTTATCTCAAGGAGCGGAAACCAGAGAGTATATTGTCGATGGGGATAGGCTATCCTCTTCCTCCATGGCTCATAACTCCTGAAGCAGTGATGGAATCTCAGCTTCCATGTCCACTTTCAATGCCGGCCTTGAGGCTGCAAGGTTGATTGCAGTGAGGTCGTTCTTGCAGTTAATGGGCAGCTGGAGAATCCTCAGCGAGTTTAAGCGGAGACCTGATAAGCGGAAACTGCAAAGTGTTATCCTGGTATGCTGTTTACTCTACAATATTGTAATGGATTTGTGGAGATGAATTGCATCCTGATGTTGCTCTGGTCATGGAGAACAATGTTGCAAGCAAGTTGATCCCTTGGGGAAAATCGCGAGGCAAGAACTCGGAAAACACTCGCAGCATAACAATTAGAAATCTGTTTTGAAGAAAAATCTCAACAGTGCTGCGGGCAAGTAATCCGGTGCCATTTGAATTCGCAATTATTAATGAAACTAATTAAATTTATGAGCTATGAAAAAGTATTCCAACATGCACACAAAATGAAGGGGAAAACAAAGCTCTAATAGAGCAGCTTCTTCTGATTAGACGGGGTCTGACATGTACAGCAGGATCTCTAAACTAAAAGAAGACCGGGTCCTCTCAAAGCAAGCAAGGCAAAAAAAAACAGAGAGTTTAGCCCTCTATATAACGCCATATCTAGCAAGGAAAGTTTATGCACAAAGCAACTAATGTCAATAAAAAAATTGAACTACACCGATTATTTTCCGGTAAAATGTAATCGCCTCAATCTCCTTTAGTTGGAGGTTGCACACATGAACAAAAGCGCCCTTTCTTCTGCTTCTGGCTTGTTCTTGTTCCACCATACAGATAGTCCCGCAGTAAAACTCTTGTTTTTCGCTCTGTGATTTTTGTTTTTCCTCTACTGCTGTTTTGGCCATCGAGTTTCAGCAAAAGGAACTGCAATTTCTGCACCTCCAACTGCAAACGCCCAATGTTCTCTGATCCTCTTCTTGCCTGTTCTAAAATTTTTACTCTCCTGACAGTGCCACTCTCATCTGGTATTAGTGCGGACTTCTCATCAAAGTACAGTGGCTCGTCTTCAACAGTCTTCATTAATTTGCGATTGACTTCTAACAGCTCCATGATGGCCTCCTCGGATTCTTCCAGCTGCTCCTTCACATTATCATATTCAATACCCTTTCCCTTTTTGCTCTTCTCTGTAATCTCCACCTTACTCTTCAAATCTTGAACTGTTATTTGAAGATTTGTCAACTTTTGAGCATCAGAATCAAGTCTTTCTAGAATTTTCCTCTTATTTCCTTCTTGACGAGACCCTGATAATGTCTTTGAGATCTCTAATTTGTCCACACCCACCTCCTTCTCAATCATTGATTCTGTGGAGGGATGCTGCCTGGTGTGTTTTTTCTCTGCCTGTGAAGCAATCACCTTCTGAGTTTTTCCAACAGTCAGGTCATTGCTGTCATTCCGGTCAGCAGTTTCCCATATTTCAAGCATCTGATAATCAGCCTCCATAGTTTCTCTTCTGCTTATTCTATAAGATGAACATTCAGATATCTGATCAAGCATTATGTCTTTTGTCATCACTTCACTCCCATCCTCGGAGATTTCACGTGTTTGTTTCTGCTGCCTGAGATCATCACGGAGCACGGCCCTCAGTTCCTCTTGCTCCGGATTTGGCTTGGCATACTTCCTTGTTTCAATACCTGCTAGATGCAAGCTGCTTCCAGATTTCAACTCCTCAATCTGCCTCATCGCAGCATCGAGTTTGGAATGAGAACTCAAGTTTTCCACCATAACAAGTCTCTCCTTCTCAATGACTGCCTTCTCAATGGCTATAACCCTCATTTGCAATTCCTGGAAGTCCAAAGTTCCACCTGGTACTACGCTACTCTGTCCTTCACTCATTTGTTGACAGCTTTTGGCATGCACCACCATTGCAGCATCCTGCAACAAGTGGAATATAAGCAAAATATCAAAAACCATGAACTTGATATAGAAAACAATATGTATTTGCAGCTTATGAATAATTGACAACTAAAATTATTCGGTGCATCACAAGGAAGCTTATATAAATCCTGTCCAACAGCATTGAAAATGAGAACCAGCTTACTTTAATACAGGGTTCAGAAATGACAACGTACTACAAAAAAGATTTGAAGAAATATGTAACTAGGGCCTTTGTTTAAATGGGAACGGGGAAGAAGTGGAAGAATAACCATTGATAAACCCCAATTTTGCAGATAAGAAGCTGACAAGTTATCAAACAAAAACAAAACAAAAAATCAATGATAATAGTATAGAAGTAATGTCTGGGCACATCAACTCTGGGTTTGAATGGAGCATGAGAGCTTATAAACGTTAATACAGGTAAAGTCTCAAGGAGTGATTGATGTGATAAATTTTACAAACCCCACAGTATGATTAGACAATTAATGGATGGGATTTTGATCATGTCACTTGTAGAACCAGGCCAAGTAAAGTTGCAATAACGGAACGATTCAAAATCAGATAAAATAGAAATTACCTTTGGTTCCTTGTTGTCAACTTCATTAAATGTCACATCTGAAAGAGTGTGCTTCTCCAGTGATGTTACACAATCCCTCAAAGACATGAAAGCTGGAAAATATGCAGCCATCAGAGCTTTGAGGTCTGCATTTCCGCCTTCCAAAGTACCAACTCTTTCTTTCAGCTGGTTGATCTCCACGTCTTTTGAGCAATTTCCATCTTCAAGTCTCTCACATAATTCAAGGAGCTCATGAATCTTTCCTTCAAACAAGGCTTCTCGCACAGCAGATATCTGTAGTTCACCGAACAATGCAACAGCCTGAGACTCTAGTAATTCAATCTCATTTCTTCCCTTTACCAGTTCATTACTCAAATTTTCCTCCCTGCCTTTAACTTCTTGAAATTCTTCATGCAATTTCCTCATTTCAGACTCCAATTTCTGATTTACTTCACAAAACTTTTCAGCCTCCTTACTTTTCTGATCATAATCTCCAGATAGTTTGATGATCTGCATTTCTTGATCTGATTGTATCATCCCGACCTCATCATACTTGCACTTAAGATCCTCCACCATTTCACACAACTCTCTCTTCTCATCCTCTAAGGAACAGAGCTTATCTAACTCCTTCTCCAATATCTTCACCTTCTCATTGAGACCATTGTTGTCATGATACAGTTTATCTAGATTTTCACCAAGGCCTTTTGTTTCCACAGATTTTTCGCAGATGATATCCCTGAAAATTAGAGAAAGGGTACTTTGAGATACAGTTTCATAAAGAATGCAGCAGTTTTCCTCTTCTAGTTTACATTTCTCCATCAGCACGTCAGAAAATGATTTCATCAAGGACCTCTGCTCATCAAGAACCTTGCAGTTCAATTCCTGTAGGTTCTGGTGAGCACCTTGCAAGTCTGACAGCTGCCCGTGAAGATTGCTTAGTTCAACCTTCAAAGCCTCCTCTTTGTGGTCTCCCTCTATTAACTTCAATTTCATCACTTCATTTATCCCTGAAAGCTTTTGGCTCTCATTCTTCAAAACCAAGAACTGCTCAGACCTGGTTGTCAACTCCTGATCAAGGATATTTTTAGTCATCACAAGATTTTCCACCTCTAGTTGAAGTTGCCCAAGCAGTGTAACTAGAACAGAGTTCTCGATGACCAACTGTTGATTTTCATCTTGCATCTTGAAGAGAAACTCTTGTGTTTCTTGAAGTTTGTTGAGTACATGGTTCACAAGTTTTTGGTCTTGCTCCGTTTTATTTTCACACTGGTTTGCATCAAGTTCAAGAGCCTTCAACACCTGATAAAGTCCCACTCTCAGATTGTTAATTTGATCAGAGATGCAATTCAACTCTACTTGTTGTTCACAATTTTCATGTTTCAGATCAGAGATCTGTTCCTCTGAAAGTTTAGATGCCTCCAGGAGCTTCTGATGCTCAAGCAAGAGGGAAAAATTCTTTTCTTCCAGTTCTTGTGCACTTTTCTGCAAGATAAAGATCTCAATCTCCGCATTCACAGCTTTGTCCAGCTCCTCTTCATATTCTTTCTTTCTGCACTGACCTTCTTCTTGTAGAAAGCAGATCTGTGATGCCATACCAGCCAATTGGGACTCACTCAACTTGGCTAGATTAGCATGTTCTTGCTTTTTGGCATCTAAAGAAACCTGTAATTCTTCTACTTCATGAAGTGTGGATTCTCTCTCTTTCTCCAGAAGGGAATATCTCTCTTCTAATTCTTTATAATTTTTCTCCAAATCCTTCAGGCTTTTCTCAGTGATGTCCAACTGAGAAGTTAAAATTCCTTTCATAGAGGCCAGGTCAGACTTCTCATTCTCATGCAGCAGGCATAAATCTTCTAAGCTCTTTGATTTTACTCTCAGCCCCTCAAGTTCAGCATTGGCAGCAATGAGGAAATTCTCCAGAACGCTGTTCTTCTCTGTAAGTTTCTCCAAATTATCAGTCACAAATTGCAACTCAGAGGCCAGCAAAGCCTTCTCAGAAACAAGAATGGATTTCTCTCCCAAAAGAGATTGACAGGATTCTTCCAGTTCCTTTACCTTCTCTCTAACCCCTTCTAGCTCAACATTCAAATCTGATAAAGAATTCTCCAGGAGAGCATTTTTTTCAATAAGTTTGTCCATGATCTCCAACTTTTCCAAAAGAGCTACGTTTTCACTTCTGTCTTGCTCACAAACCTCCTTTAGCTTTATGTTGGCATCTTGCAAATCCTTCACAGACAACCCAAAGGACTCTGGGCTGAAACCAACTGATTCCACCTGCCCCATGATTGCCTGATGCTTCCGGTTAAGGTCATTTAACTCCTCCTTCAGACAGTAAATTTCTTGCTGAAGAGCATTTCTTTGGTCCACTCGAAGCTCAACCTCTGCTTCAAGTTTTGTTATGGTCTCCCTTAAGCTTGAAATCTCATCTTGCAGATTCTGTATAGTCAGAGCTGAGGATAAGTTGACTTCACTTACACTCTTGTTCTCCACCTTGACATGCTCCACTTCATCTTTTAAACTCTGATTACGGGCTTCCAGTTCGTCCAAAATTTGAGACCTGTTCTGAAGCTGAGCCGCCATAGATCTCAGTTCTTCCTGAGATTGAGAGTGCAGATGCTGTAGAGTTTGAAAAGCAGTTTCAGCCTCAATGAATCTCAATCGCTCTTCTTGTACACAAGTCCAAAGTCTCCCCAACTCCTTCTTCTTCTCCGTAACTTCTTCGCTTTGAGCTGCCACTTTCTGCACCAATGACTCTAACTCAGACTGCATGGTTTGATTTGATTTTACCAACAGAATACACCTCTCTTCAGCATCCTTTAGCTTCACAGCCCCATCATCTATCTCTGAGTTAAGCCTTCGGGCTTCCTCCTCAAAACAAGTAATTTTATGCTCCAGGCTGACAATTGTTGCCAAGCACTGCTGGTACTGAGTGACAGCAGCTTCCTTCTCTTCAGTTAGCTTGGTCAAAGCTTGCTTCAAGGTATCAATTTCCCTTTCAGCATCACCTGCACGCTCACTGAACCTCCTGGCATCTTCCTGTGCATTCAGTAATTGGTCTTCTAGATCAGATATCTTCTCCAAACATTGTTTGTACTGAACCAGCACAACATTTTTTTCAGCTTCTAATCTAGCCAGGTCTTGCTTTAGAGATTGAGCTTCAATTTCGGCCTTGCCAGCTCGCTCATTTTGTTCTCCTGCATCCTTTTGGACATGAGATATACTGTTCTCCAGATTAGATATTTTTTCCAAACAATGCTGGTATTGAAGAAAACTAGATTTCTTTTCAGCCTCTAACTCGGCAAGGGCTTCCTTCAAAGTTAGAACTTCAGCTTCAGATTTGCTGGCTCGTTCATTAAGTCCCCTGGAATCCTCTGTTGCACGAGAGACTTCTGACTCCAGATTAGACAATCTTTCCAAACTATTCTCATACCGAAGCAGGTCAGCTTCTTTTTCAGCTTCTAGTTTAGCAAGCGCATTCTTTAAAGTTAAAATTTCTAGCTCGGCTTGACTCACTCGTTCAGACTGGGATGGGATTCGAGCCTTGAGATCATGGCTACTGTCATTCCACACACCTTGCTCTTTCTCCTCTGGATCATGGAAACTGAGGCCTTTTCTTGCCCTCCCTTCTGAAAATTTAGCATGGTTCACCCCATCTCCAGACCCAAAAAGATCATTGAGCTGTTTCAAACCCTTTCTTCCAGGAACAGAATCTGATTCTTCAGTAAAAGCTCCATTCCTATGAGATGGTGAAACACCCAAAGCATCCTTTTGCAGCTCATCAGGGTCAAAAGGTGCACGTATTGGTGGCATATCAGGTGTACGGGGATCACCATCAGTAGCAGAACCTGCAGGAGAATCATCGCCAAGCATAAGGGGGACTTGGTTGGGGAATGCTTCTGCCATTGTTCGATGTGCCTGGCGAAGGGCCCCGGTGGCATGATCATATCTTTCAGCCAATGCACGATATGCTCTATAAAACTCTTCAACTAATTTCATAAGCTCCGGGCGTTTCTTATAGTACATCTCTGCCCTCCTTGCAAAGGAATCTGCGTCTTCTTCAAGGAGTTTGATCATTTGTTTGACTTTGAAATCCATACCTGTTCATAGAAAAGAGAATTGTTGAACAGTTAAATGCCGATAGATAGCAAATGCTGCTGTAAGTCTAGCACAAAACCTACAGAATGAAAGAAGTAATAAAGAAGATAAAACTCAAATTCAGTATATACTTTGAATAAGTACAAGAAACTGTGGTGGTCTACAAGTAATTAGCAATAAAATATATCCATCGGTTCCACCTTCTGATTAAAAGAGTAACCGCAGTTTTATTAACCACAAATCACCAAATTAAACTACAAGCAGAATTACAAACCATCCAAGGAGAGTCAGGGTGTGGATTGACATAAAGAGTTCGTTAACTGATACTCTTTGTTAAATACTATGCAGTGATATAGTGTAGCAAACCAAGGAGAATGTTTCTCCAAAAATTTGGTTTCTTTACCCAAGAAATAGGACAATCAATTCACAAAAATAAGGAGATCAAAGATATCAGAGAGGTGATGTAATTTCATGCCATAATAGAAAAAACTTATAGATTGAACCCTTGGATAAACCTATCAATTGTAAGGAAAATGAAAAGCAAAGACACAAGCATGAGACCAAATTTCGGAAGCTATATCTTTGCAACCACGAAAATCACATTGGCAGTAATTATCATCCGATTCTTAGATTTTAGTACCCAGTTTATCATTTAAGTTATCGAATATACAGCAGCAAGTAAATGCAGAGATGTTTGCGATGATCAAATGCAGCCAGGTGCAATTAAGGCTCACACCAAAAGTAAATGCAGGCTAAATACCTTCCAACTTTTTTTTATTTTGTGCATACATTTCAAGAGTTTTAACTGATTCCATTCATTTGTTTTGAATTCTTCAATTAGTTTCCTTTCGGCCCCGGTTGCAGTAGAGATGTTAGGAGATCAGAGATCCACTTCATCACGAGGGCATACGTAGAACTACGCAGCAACAATTAACATGAGGTGTCGATCTTCATTAAAATTAGTTCAATTTGTTTATTTTCTAAGAAGGAAGATGGTTAATAAAAGCTATTCTTCAAAAAGTTGACAGTCAGCTGAGGCAAAATGTTGGTGCCATTCATTGTAATGTCTTGGTTACCATGTCTTCCAAATAGCCAGCTCACTCACTTGATATATGGAAAAATGATTAAACAGTTAAGTACACCCCACTTGCACACTAAACAAAAATCCAAACTAAATTCCTAAGAAACAAACCAATACCTGTAAGATTCTCTTGAAGCCATTTTGAGTTTTTTGGGCTGATGTGGCTGTTCCACCACCATGAATACTTCCGTTTAGAATCTGCTTGCGACCTGGCAGCCATAATTGAATCCAATAAGCACTACCACTTTCCAATTCCGATCGCAGACACGACAAAATTCGATCCTTGAAGCAGTAAGTGATGATCCAGTCCAAAACCAGATATAAATACGACCAACAACCAGTCAAACCAGCACTGATTCTCAATACTGAGCTTTGTATTTCACTCCTTGTACCTATGTCAACAAAATCAACAAACAAAACATGCTTAATTCAATTTCAATGTTAACAACACTGACAATTTATAAGATCAGATCCTTCACAACTTGAAACAAATAAATCCAGACTAAAAACAAAAAATACCTGATCAGTAGAGCTTTCAAGTCCAGAAAGTATTCAGTATACGAAAGAGCAACTGCTCTCTATTTATGACAAACCTGATCGAAAGAACACTCAAAAAAACAGCCAGGTATGAGAATCTGATAAAAATAAAGAAATACAAAAATATTCTCCAAAGAATCACGAATCAATTTATTTATTCAATTAAATAAAAAAGAAGAAGAAGACTGCGTGATCATACACAGCAGGTTAAAGCATGAAACTCTAAAAGAAAAAACAGAAGAAGCAATCGGAAGTTAAGAAAAAAAACAAGAACAGCATAATCAAGCACGAAAAGAGCAGAAAAACACGGTCCATTGACCGTTGACATGCACTGAACAAAGGACGATGTAACTATAGACGACGGCGACAGTTGAAAGATCAAACAAAAAAGAAGAACTCACCAAAAGGAAGCTTTTCGAGATTAATCTGATTAGCAGCTACAAGAAAAACAAGTACGGCTGCTTCCGCTGTATTTGTTATCGGGTATCACCCCATGTTTGTTAGATCCCTCTGTGCCTCTGTGTGCAACTCTTTATTTGTTTGTTTTTCTCTCTCCTGCTGTCGTTGCTTGCTTCTTATGCTGTTGTTTGGTCCTCTTGAGAACTGTCGTACATTATAAAATTAAAAATAAAGTTGGCAAGTCATAAAATGCATCGGAAGTACTATTTATTCCTATCGAACTAGAGTTGGCAACTACAGGCATTTGTTTTATAATTCTACCTGATTCTCTTGTATTGTACTGCTATTTTTTTGGGATTTTAGAGAGATTTTGCTGTATCTTGAAATTTTAATTAAATAGAAAATTGGTATCCATTTTTTCAATGAAGATTGTGTTGCCATGTTTGACGGGTGCTTCTTTATTCTTGGGGTAAAAGAAAACAAGATTAGTGCATTTTAAAAGTTATGTTGATTTGGTATGATCATTGAAATCGAAATTTATTCTATAAAGATTCGAAGCTTCAAATAAGATTATGAAAAATAAATTATTTATTTTTTATTGGATTGTAAAGATTTTTTTTATTTCAATACATTAAACGTCCATTTAGCATTGTATTACTTTATGTTTTTAAATTATTTTTCGTTTAAAAAATATTAAATTAAATTATTTTTTATGTTTTTTTATTGTTTTAAAGTGTTAATATTAAAAATAAAAAATATATGAAAATGTATTTTTTAAAAGCATGCATTACGTTAAATTTAGAGAGAAATAATGCTGTGTACTTGACAGTTTTGGCCCTTAAAACAATTTGGAGGCCTCCAAATTAATTCCCACGGAAAAATCAGACTTTCGAGCCCTTAAAATCACTGCAGTAACCGTTGGTTTCAGAGTGGGCATTAATGCTTGATGTAAATATTAGGACCAGTTAGCAATTAAATCCTATCAACGTGGTAGGTTAGTGTGGAAAAAAAAGCAAGAGGGCGTAATGGTAATTTGGATTAGCGAGAATCTTCGTGGGTTGGGTATGGCCCGGCGTGAGGCAGCGCTTTAAGAAGTGGGGCCGAGTGCGCGTCATGGGCGGTGGCGGAGGACGGTCGCAATAGAAATTCCTCCGTGTACATTTACGACCACGTGTATGTGGCCCATGAGTATAATTTACCTACCTTGTTTTTTTCATGATTATATATAATAATATACATATCTTCTTTATAAGTAGTTTTGGCGTGTTACGCGGCCGCTTAAATAAATAAAAAATTGAAAGGAAAAAAATATTCAAATATAAAAAATTATTAGATATTATTATTAAATATAGCTTAATGAATCAAGTTTAAAATTTTAAAAATTAATTTTTATCTAACTCAAGTTTAAAATTAAATTATGTAAAAATTATTTTAATGTGACTCATTTGACTTAATGAACTCGAAAATAACTGGAATGACTGTTAA
>Ga0307517_10012708_pt1 | contig 11513 bp, 13 predicted proteins | sample 23_EM_MG_FD_194515 | JGI IMG/M metagenome (GOLD analysis project Ga0307517, IMG submission 194515) | Populus trichocarpa ectomycorrhiza microbial communities from riparian zone in the Pacific Northwest, United States - 23_EM | ecosystem: Host-associated > Plants > Roots > Unclassified | place... | reverse complement strand
GGTCCACGCTCAGGATCTAGCCTCGACGGAGGTTGCCTTTTTGAGCGAGTGGGTTTGGTAAAAACCCAACTCAGAATCAGGATGACGATCTGTGTGGATCCCCCAACACACCACCTCGGGACAACTCAACCAGGCGGGATGTCCGAGCCATGCATGAAGTTCCGACAAACGTTAGACGTTGGAGGGTCACCGGTCAAGCTTCAAGAGTCATCCACAGGGATAACCCTAGCCAGCCAAAAGTGCGTTTCCAAACCAGAACGAAAGAATTTGGTCAAACGCGGTCGCGTCGGTCCCCTGCCAGGCAGCCCGACAGCGAGGATCGCGGTGGTGAGGAACGCTTCGGGCTCCGATTTATGAGAGGGTGATCATGTTGAATGAGGAGAGGAGGGCGTGGGTTTGGCTCTCGTCGCGTGGCTTGCGTTGGCTAGGGTGAAGAGCGTGGGTGTTGATAGTGCCCTGGGTCATCGGGCTTCATGGAATTTTCGGAAGGGTGTCAGTCAAACAACACCAAACATTCATCTGATCCCCTGGATCCCAGTTCAGGGATGTCCACGAAATCTGGGAAAAAACTAGACAAGGTGGGGGGTAAGTATTAAAGTTTAAAGAACGAACAAGGGGAGGTCGTATTGACCGAGCACCACGTCGGTTTGGGAAGTGATCTGGGTCCAATGTTCAATGGTTATGAGCAACACCGCGAGAGAAGTACACCAGAGTAACATATCAACAACGTGGGGCAGGGTCGACGAGATAAGTACGATCGCGTTCACGAACGAAGAATCTCAGCCGGGGTGACCCCTGATGCTCCTGTCTTTTATGATGTTCGTGCCGTCGTTGGCATACAGGATAAGATTAGTCAAGCATGACGTAGCCGTGTCTACAACGAGAGTCAAGTCAGGGAAGATTCAATCGCATGTCCGAGCAGTTTGCGCGCCTCAGCATGCTGATGCTGTATGCTCCGTTCCCCGGCTTGCCATCCACGTCTCCGGTCCCTGGACGTGCTTGGTGGTGAATATCCAACGCGATCCTCGAAAAGTCGACATTTACCTTTTGGTTCCTGGTTCGCTGGTTCTTAATGCGCCTCGCGAACCACTCTCCAGCGGTAACCCCACCCGTTTTGAACCTCGCATTCTCTGGTTTTTGAGCAGCTTCCGTCACCATCTCGCTCAAATCCGCCATCGGTTCAAGAACCATCGACTTTCCCGGGCGAGTAAAGAACACCAGGGACCAACGGATGTGTTTGCTCTGTTCACCTGGTGGTTGGCTAAACACGTATCATGAGGTCTGTGGATTCGCACGGGTTCAGCACAATCGTCACCCACACTACACGGTGGAGGTTGGATTTGAGTATCCCTCCGCTGAAGATCGCCATCGCGTCCCCTGTTAAATTGACTTCAGCGAGAGAGTGGAAACGATATCAGGAACGGCCGAACCGAGATTGCAGATCGCGTGCCCTGGGATTGGCTGCTCGGGCTTGCGGTTAACCCGTTGTACACAGCCGGTTTGAGCAAAATTACCTTGACATATTGCCACTCCACCGTATCAGGAGCCATAACTTGGAGACCGCCAAGTCGATTATGCAGGAAGGACTGGATTTTGTCAGGTCAGTAAGTCACGGGTGGCGAGATTGGTGTGCTTACCAGACTTCCAAAGTCTGTATGCGCCCCAATCGCGGTCGTGTTCCTATCCCCAGACGCGCGAGGTGGACTCTTGATACACCTGGTCTCACTGCCACTGGACTCCTCTTCCGAGTGTCTCTTCAGCAACTCCCCTTCAGGAAGTCCCAACTTCCTCTCCAGGATCCCGAGCAACACGACATTAATCGCCCTCGACTTCTTCACGAACGGTACGACGGTATTGTCCATCCTCTCATTGACCGTTCGAGGGTACGTTCTATGCACGGTATCTGGCCAGGCGAGGACGTCGTCCTGGGAGACATTGATAAATTCGACAGTGTCGGGGTTCCCGAATTCGTCCACAGCACTGGCTCCAGCGGCTTTGTAGCCGAAGGAGGCTCCCTCGTCGCCCTGCTCGAATGACATCTTCTCTGAGAGGGGGAGGGACATGGTCTCTGCGCCCATGGAGAACATCTGGTCGACTTCAGCATCGACACCATGGTTCTTGAGACTGCGAAGACACGTCAGTATGTGCAGGAGGAAAATGGGGATGGCCAGGGACTGAGTACGTACTACCAAAATCCAAGAGTGGTTGCTGCGTGCCAAAAGTTTTCAATCTCTGTCGCATCACCCTCGACAAGTTTTTGGTAATCCACCACAAGGAGGGGGTGAGTCGAAACACCCTCTGGGAACGGAGGCAAAGGCATGACAGCTGTCAAAGGTGGTTCGACGTTATCACAAGGACCCATCTGTAAAGTCCGCTCTATCGGAATAGGGTAGTCGATTCGTGAATGACCAAGAGAGTACGTCCAAGCATGCTCGGGGATGTAAACAAACCGAGGGTCTCAGGTGCCAATCGAAAACAACAGGACCAAACGAGTGTGTATAGGCAACGGGGGAGGGGAGACGTGCGATGGTACCGTTAGTCACAAACCCGTCGAGGATTTCAAGATGACTCAGACCCACTCAGTCCAGTAGATTGCAATCGACTTTTTTTTTGCACAAAACTCCATCGCCCCCACACGCCGCTATTGTCCACCGTCGGGTTGAATGCTGACATGTTTTGGTGATCTTGGGCCGTATGTCTCCGGGGACCCTGGAGTCCAGCCCCTCCCTGCGGATTGTGGTTCCGGTTTCATATGGCACCGCGTCCGGTCTCGATTTCAACTCAATCAAATGGCAGATATGCACCCTGGGCTACGACCCATTTGGGATCCTCGCGGTTCGCTTTGTAGCGACGTTGAAGTACACGAGCGACAGACATCCTCGAGACTGGATGTTGCACTGGTGCCCTGTTCCGTGCTGATATCTCCCTCTCTGGCGAACAACCTCGCATCCGCGGAGGAAGTGGACGACGATAACAGATCCTGTGCTGTCGGCGAAGATCTCGCTGTGTTGATATCATGCTGAGTCTGAGGTTTCGGACCGACTGCTTCAGTCAGTCTTGAATAAGTGTGGTTGCTGTTACTTAGATCTGTACTTCTCATTCGTACAGACCCAGACAAACACGCTGGCCGATCGTCCACCAATCCTGGTTCAGATTGGGGCCTTGGTGCAAAAAAGGTGACGGCGGTTGGCATTACCCCCGCGGTGAGGATTCCCCACAACCGACGAGGAGAATTGGCCGGGGGGAGGGGGTCATTCAGTGGTGTGTGGGGCTTCTGATTACAAACTAAAAGCTACAAAATATTCTACAGGACAATTAGTCGAGTACAGAGTCATTATGTAATCTCTCGATGAGCATATTCATTAACCGAGCCCAATCCACAAGGGGGACGCCCTCTCTACAAAACCCGGTGCTCGCCTTCGTAGCAAGTCCGAAAGCTTTCAACGGAGCCAGCGCTCTCATCTGTCTCATAACCTGAGCCGAGGGGTGGCATGTCCGGGTCAGACGAACGGTGATCTTCTTCAGACCCCAAAGTCAAGGGAACTGCATCGATATAAGCATCCACAACGATGTTAGGTAATGGGAACCACGGACCATCCTTGATGTCAGAATGCTTCTTCGTCTCCTCAGCCTGAACCCAAGCCTCCAGCACACCACCTGCTGGGGGCACCCAAGACCGTTGCGCACCACCACCGCCCTTCAGGGTCAACGAATCAGGATCCACATCAAACCTACACGTAGGGCAAGTGGTCTTTCGGCCCAACCATGGGAGCAAACACTCCGAGTGGAAAATATGCAGGCACGGGAAGGCCACCACTTCCGGGAACGCACCATGGTACGGAAGAACGAGCGATAGTTTCTTGTTCTCCGTCTGGATGGGTTCTGCGGGATTGTGGTCCTCCACGTGATTGGAGCAGTCCAGATCCAATGGCTCGTAGCACACAACACATGTGGCTCGCCGTTGCGGGTGATCCTCCCCTCTCACAACCTCGTAGCGTGACAACAGGTCCTTCGACACGGGCTCCAGTCCGTCGATAACGGCGTACGCCCTCAAATGGTCCGGTTCCCGATCCGCATCGTGGTCTTGCATCCGGTTGCTGATGAAGGAAACGAACTGCTGTATGATTTGGTGTCTCGCCTGTTCAGACGACGCTGTATCTGTCCTTTGGTTCCTGCTCCGACTCCGACGATTGTCCCGATCGTCTTCGTCCTCGCTGGAGCTGGAGAGGAATAAGGCCTCCAACAAACCCGAAGGCTCGATGCCGCTGTCGTTGCCAGGAGGTTGGTTAGGCAGGGGTGGGGATGGGTTCGTGTATTCTTGGAATTGCCGTAGCAGTCCCCTTGCGAACCGCACATCTGGGGGAGGAGGAGGAGCGGGGATTAGAGTGTGAAGCGTTAGTCACCAACCCCGGGAATCGAAGGACAGGAGAACAGTACCACTCTCTGTAATATCGATATCACTATCGTCGGAATCAAAGACGTTTCCTAACGGACGACGAAGGGGTACGGTGCGTTGCCTAGTGGTGGGTCGTCGTGGCTGTGGGGTGGGCTCGTCCTCGCTTTCGCTCGAATCCGAGGGAGACTGAAGGGCGGGAATTTCTCCGTCCGTCTCAGCACCCTCGCTGGTGCTGCTTCTGCGTTGTTGTTGTTGTGTAGACATGCCTCTGACGCTGAGCGGGATGGTGGGGGGATGGGGACGGTGCTCTTGCATGGTGGTGGCCGGCAACGATCGGGCTGACCTTAACCACGTCTTCCCATCACCGGTCATCCGCTGATCCTCAGCCATGGCCCCGACTTTCCTGCAGTCCTTGGTCGTACGTGTTCCTCTCCTCGCTTTCCACCTCTGCTGGTTAAAAACAGTACACGAATTCTCGGTCAGGCAGGCGGTTTGGCCGGTACTTCCGTAGACCTGCTCTTCTTCCCAATTGACACGGTCAAAACCCGGTTACAATCTGCCCAGGGCTTCGCGAAAGCTGGAGGCTTCAGTGGCATCTACAAAGGCGTGGGAAGCGTCATCGTCGGTAGCGCTCCTGGTGGTATGCACCCCCGTCTCTCTTCCTGTCTGCACCGATGATTCACGAGCTTTCACCCGTTATTAGCCGCGATATTCTTCGTGACCTATGATACCCTAAAACAGACCCTACCGACCCCTCCTCATCTCGCGCCGGTCAACCATATGTTATCAGCTTCAATTGGCGAAGTGGTGTGTTTCCTGCCGCTGAGTCGTTGACGGGAGCTTGACCATTTTCACAAGGTCGCTTGTTTGATCCGCGTCCCAACGGAAGTAATAAAAACACGCACCCAAACTTCAACTTACGGTCCATCCGTCACCTCTTCATGGGCCTCCGCAAAACAGGTCCTGAAGACCGATGGGTTCGCTGGGTTCTATCGTGGGTTCTTCACTACGATCATTCGCGAGGTTTGCACATATTGGAGTAACTTCCCTCTTCTTGCGATATCTGATTCACAAGGGTTGCACTATAGATACCGTTCACGTCAATACAGTTCCCTTTGTACGAGTTTCTGAAACACCGGTTGTCGCATGCGCTGCGCGGAAGACAGCTCTATTCATACGAGGCCGCTGCATGCGGTAGCGTGGCAGGTGCTGTGGCAGCTACTATGACCACGCCTCTGGATGTCCTCAAAACCCGTGTTATGTTGGACCTCCGGGTAATTATGAGCCTCTAATCTCACCATCGCCCAACCCCGCTCACGCTCCATTCAGAATCCATCTATTGAAAAACTCCCATCGCTACTGGCGAGGTTCAAGCAAATTTACGCAAACGAAGGGATTAAAGCGTTGTTTGCAGGGGTTGTCCCACGGACGTTGTGGATTTCTGCAGGTGGAGCGGTATTTCTCGGCGCGTATGAACAAGCTGTACGAACACTTCCTCGGATGTGAGTAATTGTAGCGAATCGTGCACGCTGATTTTATTGGCGATGCGGACATGGTAAAGCACGGTACCTATCTACCATAGACAGCACTAGAAAAGCACTAATCACAGCTTGCTCAAACAAAATAGATCTAGCGAACCACAGTTCGATATCTTGCCGGAGGGAATGAGGTCATTTACTTGGAGGAGGTCCGACCTTCAGAATGACCCGTGGAAGTTTCTTTCCACCTATCGTCAGGTCCTCCTGCTTGGTGATGGTTTCCTCCTTCGTTTCCATCTTGACCGCAGACGATGGTTTCTGCTTCTCCGGTGAACCTTCCCTCGGCGTGGATTTCCCGCTCGCCCCGCCTTCCTGTTTCTTCCCTCGGAGTCTCATCGAAAGCACAGGAACAGGAGAGGAGTATTTCGGCACAGACTTCCCTCCATCCATGGTATTGAGTAATGTTATAGCACGGTCTAACCACGGAGGGAGAGGCGCGGTGTTAGATTGCCTGCCCCCATGTCGCTTCTTGATACCTTTCTCCACCTACAAAAGCGCAATTTCAGCCCCCACCAGTCACCGCACAACCCAAAATCACTCACGTCATTCAAGACATCCGGTGTCCACCAATCACGGGCAATCCGAGCTTCCACATCAGTGAATCCCGCAACGTGCGCAATGGTACCGCTGATGAGTGCTCTGTCACTGTATCCTCCTGTTCAAAACGGTCAGCGAACGCGAATGCTTACACCAGGTGTGGCGGAGCTAGAAGGTACCTTCGAGAAGGCTGATTATCCGCCCACTAGCTATCCTATCCGCAAGCGCACATGCTTCCCGCGTAAACCGGTGATAAAATTCCACCGGGACCCTACGTCCATGTCGAGACATGGACTCGTACTCGTGTTCACAAGCGTCGAACCCGCAGCTGTAAGTTCGATAGGTTCTAATCAGGGGGGAAATACCAGAAATCATCAGCCTCACCTTATGAATACCAGGGTATCATTATTCGAGCCACCGGTTTCTTTGACGAATTGCTCAGCCTTTGCCAAAAGCTTCTTGTACGATCCCTCGTACAACCTATCGAAGAAATCTTCGGTGGAATCGTACCTCTCGAGATGAACGTTCTCGATGTACTGCCCGTGCGGACCGTGGATCGACACTGAAGCGGCTTGGACAAATTCGGCTTTACCATCCTGAGTTTGGGTTTGTTGTGAGAGCGGCGATAACGGGGCTACCATGTACTTACCTCACATGGGAAAGATAGGATATCGTGGAGAGAGCTGTAGTAGATCTGAAGACCGGCTTCGGTCGTCTGATCAGGTGGCAAGGATTCCGACTCGAGGACTTTTCGGTGACGCTCTTCGTTAATTCCCCACGCAATAGCCTGGGTCCCGTTCCCTGATTTGCGAATTAGAGAAGATACTCCCCGTTCAATATGGTAGATGCAATACCGTGATGGAGGTCGATATCAAAAATCACAACCTTCCGAACTTTATGCTTGAGATGTGCTTCGGAGATGTGGTAAACATAGCGAAGCGAACGACATGGGAGCAAACCACGACTCACCGTGGGCAGCAGCCACAGCTACGTTGTTGACGAAACAGAACCCGCAAGGTGTATCTTCTCCGCAGTGGTGACCGGGGGGACGCACAACACAGAAAGCCCATTTGGGGGTAGCTGGAGATGACCGAGAATCGTGACAAGTACTGGAAAGTACAGCATCGACGGCCTCGCAAACCGTCCCCAACGCCCCTTGGATAGCATCCAAAGAACCGGGACACACTGGAGACGACCGTCAATGAAACGTCTGTCGAGGTGGGTATACTATATGAAGGCTCACAGTAAAGGTCGCCCTGAGGTAGATCAAGCGGTATCTCGGACTCCCCTTTGGATATCTTATCGACGGAGTTGGCCACCCAACCCTTCAACTTTTCCAGATACACATCTCCGTCGATGTCCCCATGGATGAACTTGACCGCGGCACTGTTCAGTATATCCACTGAAGCGGTGGAATGAACAATCTGAACAGGATTCATCTTTGATTCGTAGTTCAGAGCGGTGGGTGCCCCCAGCGTCATTTGATCCAACGCTTTGACGAGTTCATCGGGATTCGATGGGTCAACGTTTGAGCCTTCCACTGACGAAGACAAAGGTTTCGGCTGTGTAGTGGGATGGAGTTCTTCGAGACGTGAGAGTGCGACAGCCAGGCCAGCTTTGACCGCTCGAACGCGCTCCGGACGTTCAACGATGGTGGAGGTGTCTCGTGAGCGGATGTATTGATGATTGAGACAGGCATCTTGGAGAAAGATGGCCAAATTTGCGTTGTATGAAACATTTAAAGACATGGCCTGGGATCTAGTCGTATAATTAGACAGGGAGAGATCGCGTTCATGGAGTTGTGGGAGCAGTGCCGGACAAGGAGGGTTAAACTCATGTGACCTGGATTGAACTTTTCTTCACCACCCGGAACCGAAGTACAGAAGTCGGTTGGCACAGGACAAGCAGGCTGGAAAACTGAAGAAATAACAAGGACGATCGCTATTTGAATTCCCAGTCACAGACGCTGAATGAATCTATTCTAGTCTTGGTTCCAATACCTGATAGCCATCCTGCACAACTCGTCGGTCATGTAGTCCTGGGGTCCTGTCAGGGCCAAGCCTCTGTCCACATGACCATGACCTTGACCAAACCTGAAGGTCGAACACCGATCCCCAATGAGAAGATATGAACGTAGCTCTTGGTCGCGATTGTGGTCCTCAGCCGAGTTGAGATACCCCATGAGTTGCTCGACCGCATCACGGTAATCACGATCCAATCCAGACAGCTTGATTTTGATGACGGTCACGATCGTCTTCAAGAAGGCATCGGTGATGGGTGGTAAGAGTTTCCAAACCACAAAGGCTGGAATGCCTTTCCCAACTTCCCGTCTACCTGTAGCAACTCAAAGCCGATGTTAGGGCAAGAGAAACGAATCCACTTACTCGCACGACGCCCGAGCTGGACCGCTCCTCTGGACCCAGTGTCCATGTCTGTCTTGTTTGTGTCCACTCCATCCTTGGTAGCCTCAGCCCGGACCACAGGGCGGGATATGGTCTGAAGGCCAATTATGAACCACTGTAAAAAAAACCGCACCTTAAATTCAGTCACCAAAATTGACTGAAATCAAGTTGGTTTGTGTCGCCTTTCAGTCACCTTCCAGGCAAGCGCCCATTTTCAGCACTCTGGACTGACTGAATTTTTGGGCTCAGTTCAGTCGGAAAACGACTGAACTTGTGATTTAAGTTGTCTTCGACTGAATTTAAGGCGCAGTTTTTTTTACAGTGAACCCCCTTTTGGGGGGGAAGATTGAGTCAAGATACGAGGTGATTGCTTTGTACTTAGATTCCAAATTCAGAGCCTGCTGGCTCAGCAAGGGCGGTGGAAATTGCCCAAAATGTGAAGGACGGAATTTGGCCCTTTTGTTGAGCAGCGCAGAGTATATTCTATATACTACAAGGTACTCTAACCTTACCTTAGTGGAGAGGGGAGAGTGGGTTGAGGCTGGGTTGCTTTGTTGTGAGGGACTATGGTGGGAGAGAACAAGAGATGTTATATTATTATAGTGATACAGGCATAGTATATATATAATAATACTCTATAGTGTCATCATCCTTGTTTTGGCGTTTACGCCATCGTTGGGTTTGAACCCTCGACACTCAAGAACAATGGCTCACTCTTGCTCCTTAGCCAAATGGTTAAGCTGTCTGGCTGGTCATATGGTCCGTCACGTGCTCTGTCACATGATCGGGCGCATGTTCCGCCACCTGACCATGACTCACCACCCCTGGTGACTCGTCATGTGGCCGGCCCTTATCTTTCTTATCTATCAGCCACACTTCTGATTGGCTGCCACACATTCCTTTGACTCTGCTTTGCCCAGCCACACTCCTGGTTGGTTGTTCTTATTCTTATCGTCAGCCACACTTCTGGTTGGACGCCATACTTTCCTTTAGTCGAGTCACTTTGCCCCAGCTACACTTCTGACTGGCCCCTCACACTCGTTTCTCTTTCTATTGTTATCTCTCACTTATCAAGCATGTACAAACATGGTCTGTGCACACTCCTGGTAGCTATATAAGCCCCCAGTCCAAGTCTTGTATTTCCCTAGTCTTGATAATAATAGGAAATCTCTCCTCAGTCCACAGTGAGAGGTTACTTGTTATGTCCCCACTTGGCTCGTGGGTCTCCTTTTATCTTTCATTACCTCTGGATCTTCCACTGGGGGCAAGGTGTCCTGGAAACCAGTGGGAACATCTTGGGTACATTGCAGGCTCTGGATCATTTTCCCCCCAATGTATCCACCAATCACATCTGGGGTACATCTGAAATGTAACCTCAACATGTGTCCAGCATGTATTCACCAATATCATTCAACATGGTTGCCACCGATGTTCCAAAAATGTTCCTGCCATATGTCTAGTGGGTATATTATGTGAACATGCTACTCGTTTTGAGAACATTGAAAGTACATGGCAAACGAGTGAACAACATGTTGGGCACATTGGAACATTATTTCTGCACAAGTGTTGGGAACATTTTAGAAACATTTTAGACAACATTTTGAATGTTATTTGGTAGATACATGCTGGACACATGTTGAGGTTACATTTCAGATGTACCCCAGATGTGATTGGTGGATACATTGGGGGGAAAATGATCCAGAGCCTGCAATGTACCCAAGATGTTCCCACTGGTTTCCAGGACACCTTGCCCCCAGTGTTCGCCGTCTGGCCTGCAGAAGTTAGCCCCCATCCAATATTGTCTGGATGCCCCCTTGTTTTGCCTCTCCACTAGGAGGCTTGAGGATGGCCCCTAACACTGTGGGGGTGATGACTGGACAACTTCTGAACTGCCTGTCAGCATACAATTTTATGTTACAAAATTCGATTCATTTTCATTCAAGTCTCAACATTCCTTTCACAATTTCCTTATTCCTCATCATTATGAACTTACGATTCAGACTAATCCTATTATTGTAGTTGTATTCATTCTGCGAAGTCTCCTCTCATTTGGTTACTTACTTCACTTTTACTTTCCTTACACTGGGGGCAAGGGCCGGTGTACCCAGTGGGTACACTGCAAGTACATCGCAAGGAAATGGATAAAGTACCCACCAAAAACCCATCCAGTACACTGCAAACACATTCAGAATTTCCTGAGCCAATTTCATTGCAGCGTTCCCAGTCCAGGAGATGCTCAGTACATTCACAGTGTTCCAGATCATGTGATTGCAGTGTTCCCATTAGGTAATCCATGGGGAAACCCAGAATTTTCCCAAAGAAAGTACCTACAATATTCCCAAGTGGCTCATTGAAAAAGAACTGCTCAGTGTGTTTGCAGTGTTCCAGGTCATGTGATCTCAGTGTCCTGATTAGGTAATATATGGGTAAACCTAAAAATTTCCCAAAGAAAGTACCCATGATGTTCCCGAGTGGCTCATTCACAGTGTACTTTGCAGTGTTCCCAGTGGTGCGATCACAGTGTTCCCAGCCAGTAAAACTGAAAACGAACTGAAACGGTGTGCCGGAAATGTTCCCAAGTGGCACATTCAGAATGTCCTGACATTTTCACCCATGGTGTACCACTTTCAGAACATTTCC
>Ga0307517_10012707_pt1 | contig 11518 bp, 5 predicted proteins | sample 23_EM_MG_FD_194515 | JGI IMG/M metagenome (GOLD analysis project Ga0307517, IMG submission 194515) | Populus trichocarpa ectomycorrhiza microbial communities from riparian zone in the Pacific Northwest, United States - 23_EM | ecosystem: Host-associated > Plants > Roots > Unclassified | place... | reverse complement strand
AAAAAAAAAATTGGACTTTAAAAGATTACTTCAAAAGATTTTTTATCCCACATTGAAAAGATATTATCTTCTCCTTTTAAGTTGAAGTATTTAAACCAAAAAGTTTTTTTATCCCATATTAGAAAAACAAAACTTTCTTTTTATGAACATATAGTATATATACTAATGGACTTTCATTCCTGCCTTGAGAAATTAAAAGCTTCTTCTAATGTTTATATAGTGAACTTTAAAAATGATTGGTAACAAACAAAGAAAAGATGGTAGGCTCGCGAGGCAACGCCTACGTTATATGTACATTACCTTTTTTTTTTCCTTGATAATTTATTCTATTCTACATGCATGCCATATAAAAAATATACCCCTCTAGCAATTCAATGATCCTTTTGCCTGTTAATTGATTTATTCAACCTGTTTAAAAAAATTATAACCTTAAAAAAAATCATCACAATCTAGTTAAAACATAAACCCAAAATTTATTTTAAAAAATAACATATCAAATAATGCATCATCATTAAAAACCAAAAAAAATAGAGAAAGAATAAGGCCATGGCTTGGCCCATGCCTAAAGGGCTTGCGTGCTGGCTTGCAATGTCAGGCCTAGTTGCGCGGGCTTTTATTATTATTTTGTTAGATAATGGGTGGGATGACATGTCGTCCGCCCCATCTGAATTAAAAAAATGCGTTAGGAAACGCTTCACTCATCATACCCAAATTCTAACCACCACAGTGGCCGAAAAATCATGATTGTTTGTTTTTTTTTTTCTAAAAACTCATTCTCAACCCATAACATCTAGAAATCACCGTAATAACATTTTTAAACCAATCCTTAACCTCTAAAAGCGCAAAAAATCGGTCAAAACCCCAAAATTAACCTGGAAACCAATTTCTTCCTGATCTCAGAGATGGGTTTTTTAGGCACTTTCAAGGTAAAAAAAAAACATCCAAGTCAAACTTCTCTCATCACATGGAACCATTTGGAACAAAAAGCTAACATTTTGGTGGTCAGAAACGAAGAAATGATATTTTTCTCTCTCTAAGCTAGATTTCGACCATCCTCTCTCTCTCATCTCACCTACTAAGGACTGAAAAATGATGAAAATGAAGTTTAGCAGCGAAATGCAATTGTTAAAAATGCAAAGGACAGGTCACCTTATAGCAAAAAAATATAAGGGACAAAAATGTACTTCACAAATAAATTTCAACGCGCTACCCATGTTACCCTTGTTTTGCACTTCAGTTCCCTAACTTTCAATCCAACACTCAGCCACAAAATAAAAACATTCAATTAGGCTCTAATTTGATCTCAATGACGCTAAAACAAAGTTCGAGGACCAAATTAAAATTTTTAAAAAATCTCACTATTACAATTCACTGTGAAATGGGAGAGGGTGGAATAGTAAATATATATATGTGTGTGTGTGTGTTTTTTTTTTTTTTTGAGATAACATGAAATTTTTTACCTGAATCCCATTCAAGAGGAACCCAAATAAATTAAAATTGATCTTTAGATCAACTGAAATATACTTTCTTTATTACTGCACAAACATTAGGTCAATTAAGAAGTCTGGTATCAAATTTATGGATTATTTGTTACATACGTGAAACTAGTGACAGGATTGCAGTGCTACATGTGCGTTTCACTATAGACGCCCAAGAAACAAATTATAAGTAATTATCCTGACAAGCAATCGTAAAAGAAAGTATAGTATGGCTAGCTCATGACCTGACCCAATTGAGATTAATCCTAACACATTAGATCGCCGTGTGGGTTCATTTGAGTTTTCCAGAACCAAACGATCTCGGGGCCGAAATGTACCACAGAAGACTCCAACCTATAATATGGTTACTGGAGTCCAATGCAAATTAGATCGGCCTTCTCCTGATTTTGTATCAACTTTCAAAGGATTATTGAAGTCTTTGCCTTTTTCCCCAAGGTTTTCAGAGCCTACAAGGTCACAAATTGGAATCTTAGAGATGATGATTTGCTCTTGTTTTAGTATCTATTAAATATTATTACAATTATATTTTTTCACCTGATATGGAAATATTAAAGATGTTAGGTGTACACAATTGAAAAACAATAAATATTCTACGTTAAAAAACAATTGAAATATTTTTTCACCTGAATAATAAATATTCTACGTTAAAAAACAATTGAAAAATAAAATGTTTATACACAAATTGACCTCATAATCTATTAGTTTAGACTTCTAGGTTGAAAGTAATGTTTATACAAAAGTGGAGGTCTATGCATTTAAACTGTAATATATTACTTCATTATCAAATGAGTTTCAAAACTCTTGAGATTATCAATTTTGTGCTAGCATCATCCATTTAGTCTTTGTGCTAATTAAACGACTCTGTTTCAGTCCTTTCATTCAAAACATCAAAATGTTCAATATGAATGTGCTCGTTAAATGCTTTCATCCAAACTAACCTTGTCAAATGAACTTCTAATTTTTTTAAGCAGATGAAATTGAAAATTGATTACAAATGAAGGATATGTTACTGTTCGGAATTTTCTGAATTAAATTTAATTTAGAGATTTTAATAGAATTTCAGGTTTAAAATATTTTTAAGTATTAAGAATTGGATTGAGAAATTTTAATCTCTAAAAAATGCTACAAAAATAAATCAAAAGTCAAACTCCTCTTATTTATAATTTTAAAATTGAGAAATTTAATCTTAAAACTAATTTTTTCAAAATACTCATTTAGCCTCTCTTTTTTTAAAGATATTTGAAGAAATAAAATGAAGGTAACGAGAGTAATATAAAAAATAAAATAAATTGAATTTTATTTTTTTAAAACATTTAAATTCAATTTATTTATCAATTAAATTCAAATTAAACACCATAATTGAATTCAATTATAGTAAAAAATTGATTCTAAAAATACTGTTAGTGAAAATATAATTAGATTGTCATAAAAACTAGGGAAATGATCACTATTCAAGTTACAAACAAATATATAAAGAAAGATATTCATTATTGGTTTTTTAAACTAAAGGGATCAAAGTGTTATTTTCCAAAAACTGTAGGGAGTAAATAATAGTTGAATCTATCCGAAAGGTATTAGCCAATTTTCACTAGCCATTCTAGCTTGTAAAATCTAAAGGTTAAGCCACCTTAGTGCTTAAGCTATGATTTTGTCCTTGGATTGTGGCCATCATTTAACCATGTGGGCCAAATCATGTTGGTAAAAATAGTTGCTCATGGGGTCCACTGGAGTATATTAGCAAGCTAGAAAATGGAAATTATGATGGCAAACACCCTCACCTAGACCAGTGGTGGTAGGAAGACAGTGATATTGCTAGGCATTTGCAAGGGAGGAGGGGGCCTAAAACATGTACCAGACATGTTTCTGTGTAAAGATAAGAGGCAAGAGTTTAAGTCAAGTTTCTTCCCGATTTTAGTTTTTTCAAGTGGTTTTGCTTTATCTCGTAAGGCCAGGAATAAATGTCATGTTGCAAATTTCGATCGGAACCATCATCATAAATTATAGGCTATAAGTGCTTTAAAAATACTATTCTTTCAACTAACTAAAGCATAAAGCACAACCCCACCACTTACATCCTTTCTGCAACAAAAGAAAAAAAAAGAGAGAGAGAGAGAAGAGGACATCCTTACACATGATCACAAAAAGAAGCCAATGAAGAAAAGGAGGATCACTCTGGGAGAGTGCATTGAATCTAGTAGTTGATGGGATTAGACCTAACTTCCTTACAGATACTTAGAATCAATTTAAAAAGAACTTGGGACCCTCCACAGGCTGCCTTACCCAGTCAAATTATGTGAACATTGAAGGAAAGTTGAAGGGAAACACTGCATTTATATATCAATCTAGCTGGTGTACCAAGGGTCTGTCTGTTTATGCCGCGTGATTGACCATACAAACAAATATACACTAAGATTATGTTTGTTTTTGCGGTGGTACACAGAAACAAACGGATCCGTGTTGTCTGCAACTTAATTAAAAAGCTTACCTAGGGTTCACTTGCTCTACAATATACAATAGTAAGACATATAGGTCAAGGGAAAACTAAAGTAAAATCATTATTTCAAGATATAGTATTTTCAGGTCCAACACGCTTAGAAGAGTTGAAGTTTTGGCTCTCTATGTCTTGTCCAAGAGAGTGATCATGTGATAGAGATGGATTGTAAGAATACCATTTTGACCAAAAAAGATAATTAAAGAAGTTGATGAGACTTAGGACAGCTAGTAACCAATAGAAAAGGTCTAGCTTGTCTTTGTTTAGGTCATTGTCACTAAGCCAGCCACCACTAGAAGAGCTAGAGGTAATTTTGTTCACTAGAGAAACAAGGAGGGAGCTCAGGTAGAAGCCAAATGAGTATGAGCAATAAGTCATGGCAGTTAGAAAGGACTGCATCCCTTCCAAGGACTGTTTGTAGAAGAACTCTATAAGACCCACTGCAGTGAACATCTCTGAGAGACCAAAAATGAGAAATTGGGGAGCAATCCAAAATATGGACAACGTTTCCTGATAATCCAGAGCTGAGGTTCTTCTCTTCCTTTCAATTACTGCAGCTGAAACCATTGAAAATGTTGCGATAAAGAGTCCAACGCCAACCCTTTGCAGAGGAGTGATTCCAGAATCTTTCCCGGTGATTCTCCTAGCAAATGGTACAAAGGCAGTTTCATAGAGAGGGACAACAAAGATAAGCATGATGTAAGGGATGGATTGAAGTGAAGCTGGAGGGATTTTGAAGCTTTTTGTGATCCGTGTGTTCATAGCACTTCCTTGTTGAACAGAGAAAGTTTGAAGCTGTGCTAAAATAGTGTTGAAAATTATAGTGCAGGAAAATATGGGAATGACTGAGATAAGTATCTTCACTTGCTCCACTTGGGCCACTGTGCATAATCTCCAGGTACTCTCACTTGCCTCACTTCCATCTTGGACTCTGATACAGGCCTTATCCAGGAACCTGTACTAATTTGAAGAATTCAACCATTAAAAAAAATTACAATTAGACAGCTTAGACAATAATAAAAAAAGATATTTCTTTTTATAGTTTATATTTTAATAAATTTATTAAAAAATATTTTAAAAACATATTTATTTTATGTCATGTCAACTTTATCTTTTCAACATATAAAATCTATTTTTTTTAACTAAAATATTAGCCAAAAACAATGTAAAAGTCTCTACATATATATAGATCTACTTGATTAGGATAGACACTCAGTAATCAGTACTATTGTTGCATTGACATGATCAAATTAAAATGAGCAAAATTATCACAAATCAATGAAATTTTGAATTACAATTATAAAATCTTGATTTCATTTTTGGTATCCTACCTGAACTTTTCAGTATGAAGCAAGTTGCTGGCATCAGTTGACGTTGCTGGGACGTGGCTTGACACATTGTTGTGGCAGCCATGAAGCATCTGTGCGTTCGAGGGACAGATTTGCTTTCTTTTTGTTATTGCAGCAACAAAAACCTAATGAAGAGAATAGAAAATTAATCAAAGAATTAAAGGAGACAAACAATTGTAGACATATATTGAAAAATTAAAAATAACAAAGCAGGTAGATCATGGGCGGTGGCATGTATATGGTGATGCCAACTAGCTTTTTTTTTATTTTTTTTATTCAGGAATAAAAAACGAGGCGCAGGATGCGATGATCCTTGAATCAGATGTGTATCAAGGACATGGTGCATGAAGTCATAACATAGATCACTAAGCTGTATGCCCTTTATATTAAATAAAGCTAATTGTAATATTAAATATTAAGGATTAATGTTATTTTAATCAGGGAAAGGAAACCAGACATAGCCTTTGATTAGTCAAATTATATGCACTAGTTTAGTTCTATAGTCACAAAGATTGAATCTGAACCAAGAAAAGAAACAACAAATAAAACCTGAGCCACAGAAAAATTACAAAAGATGTTGAATTATCAGGCAAAAGGAAAATCTGATAGCAATTGGAGAGAAAGAAACTGGTGGATATATAGTTAATCAAAAGTAAAAAAAAAAAAAAAAAAAAAAACGTTTAATCTCCACACACACTTTTCTATTTTAAAGCAAGAGGGAGAGGGATGGACTTAGGTTCAGGTTAAGCTTAAATCAAAGGGGGGAAAAGAGTTAAGTAGGAAAAGCAGACTTGCATGCTTTTTGCTCACAACCCAGAGGTAAAAAGCCTTCCTAACTTGTAAAATTAAACATAAAAAGTCTATAAAGCATTCAAAGTTAAAGAAGTAAGGAAAATGAGATTACCTGAGCAAATGGAGTGAAGATACTTCCTTTAGGAGGCTTGTTCCTGTACGAAAATGAACCTGAAATCAAGCAAATCAATCCTACAGCCATGGCAGCAGCAGAGACTCCAAAACCAACATCCATTCCTGAATGGGTTTGGACCCAAACAAGAACTGTTAGGGCAATAAGCTCTCCAATGCAGAAAGCAAAATAGGCTACATTGAAGTAGGTGGAGAGCTTCTTGGATTGCTTGGGGTCTTCCTTCTTGAACTGGTCTGCCCCGTGAGAAATTATGTTTGGTTTTAGACATCCACTTCCTAGAGCCACCAAGTAGAGCGCCAAAAAGAATATCAAAGCCTTGTAGCCCTTGGCTTCCACACAGTCAACTCCATCAGATACCATATCACAGCTAGGTGGCCTCAACTGCGGGAGATGGGCTTGAACGGACAATAATATGAAACCCTGTAGCATGGGGGGGGGGGATTAATGGTGGTGAATACTTCGAAGAAGAATGATTGAATATTTTTCATGTGGGAATTTCTTAGCTCCTTCGGGGCCAGAAAACAATTATAGGAAAATAATAAAAAAGAATACAACATGGGGATTCTTCTAAATATATATATAAGAATGGAATGACGAGGATATTCAACTTATGCGGGATGTTCAATAGATTTCTTATTTACGGTAAGATTATTTTGAAGGATAATAAAATATAGGTGCCTCTATATTTCTAGACAGACAAAAGAATCTTAGATAGGCAACTTGTAGATAGTGTTTGAGTTTTAAAAGATTTAGACAGTACAAAATAAAAGATAATGTCGGAAGAAAAAAGGAGTACTTACAGAGAGCTCCACAAACCCAAAGATCAGCATGGTCCAAAAGCTCCCAAGGTAAGAATCTGAGAGGAACCCACCAAGGAGGGATAGGAGGAAGACAGTTCCTACGAAGTTCGTGACTATGTTCGCGGACTTTGACAAAGGAAAGTGCATGTCATTGAACACATATGTAATGAGATTGTTCCCAACAGCAGCAATTCCCATCATCTCAAAAGCCTGAAGCCCTGAATCATAATAGCAAACAATGAAAATGTCACTTTTTTCTAATGAAAATTCTGTCTTGTTTTTATGTATGATTATTGAACTGCTAAAAGAAACTAGAATATACAAACAGTATTAAAATAAAAGACAAGGAATACCACACCGAACCCTATAACAAAATCAATCATATAGCCTTGCCGAAACAAGGTTATATACTGTGGGGGAACCTAAAGACCATTAACCACTTCATAGTTTGTGAAACCTCACTGTTCCTCAGTTCTTACAGAGAAACGAGAGAGTTACAAACTAGGCATGCATGGAGACAAGCTCAATATTTTAAAAGATATATAGTGAGGAATTTTTATGATGTGTATAACTATTAACTAAGTACATATATATGCACAAAAATACACACTTAAAGGGAGGGTGAGAGGGGGGGAGAAAGAGGAGAGAGAGAGAGAGAGAGAGAGAGAAACCAAGAACGAAAACAGCGGCAGCCATTCCACCATGCTTAGACTTGCAGATTCTGCCTCTCCAATCAACAGACGTCTCCTCCACAGCACCAGACAAAGAATCTTGTTTAAACTTCATTCTTGTCTTCTCCACACTATTATCCATAGTTAATATTCTGTGTCTTAAAACTTCTCTGTTCTATCTAAAAATTAGTGATCTTTATATATCAATATACCTTGTCTATTAGACACAAGAAAGAAAAACACTACTTGACAAACTCCAAATCCAAGAAAAAAAAAATACTATTATATTATGCTGAAATCAATAAAAGCTTCTAGCTTATCTTCAAAGGGACTGCTTTTATGATTTTGAGACAAGCTAAGAAGATGGTTAGCCCCCATATTTATAATGTTATCCTTCATTTCCTCGCTGCCGATTTTTTTTCTCTTATCAGCACTCCTCGTCAACTGACTCACGAGCTAGTACTGCACTATAGTGGCATGGTCCCATGATTTGCTCAAAAACTTAGCTAAGCAAGAAGCCCCCCACAAACAATCCACAGTAACTAGCTAAGCATATAAACTAAAGTCTAGAAATTTCTTTCCACTAACCGTAGATTGGTGTGAAATTATCTGGGTACAATGGACCGTACATGTAGCCAAATACAAGCCAGACGCTCGTGAATCATTGCCAATGTAGTTAGTATGTCATCTCTTGAAGTGGCATATATGGGCCATATTTACCACCCAAGTGGAGCATTAGTTCCACTTACTTTGTGCTCTCTAATTGTGTTTTAAGAGAGTATGCCCAGCCATTTATATATTTTCAAGGTTTCAATTTGTGTCTATGAAATTTTCTTGATATTGAGGTCCAAAATCGAATGATATCTTATGGGTGCTCATTTACAGTAGCTAATAAAATTATCTCAACTTGCTTGTTTACTTATTTATTATTTGTCAGAAATTCATTGTGTTTGCTTCTGTTTCACAAATAGTGAATTTGAATTCCAATTTTTAAAGTGGTGCAAATGTGCAGGTAAATTATGAATGCATTGAATTTTTTCAGGTAAAAGTTGTGAACGACAAAAATTTATTAATATAAAATGGATTTCATTCTTTGTTGAGTAAAATCTCACGTTTACACGCAACACTACCGTAAAATTATCTAACACTAATAAAATTGCTCACAAAATATTTTACCGATATTTTTGGATTATTATAATAATAAAATATTTTGGTCAGAAATTCCTAATTATAATAGCAATGGAATTATTTTTGTCAATAAATACCAACAGAACCATCAACAAAATAAAATAATTAAAAAATAAAAAGATTTTTTTCTATGAATCCGTCGCCAAAACAACACGTCATCAATAACCAATAAGATTACTATCAATAATTTTATCGATAAATCTAAAAGTGTTATAACCAGTCACATCCATGTCCTCCCCCTCCCTCCTCTCTTCCTCCCCCTCCCTCTTCTCTTTTTTTCTTCACAAATCATAACAACAACCTCTCCCTTCTATTCTGACACAAATCTAAGTCTCATGATTATAAATTTCAGCCACCTAACATTTCATAGTGTCAACATTATGTCTTGGTAAAATTTTCTCCAAATATTCTTTATACCAAGAAAACAAACCTACTTATTTATATTTTAATTTAATATATTGTTGTTTTTTAGTATTTGTAATATAGTTTTATTGTATATTTTAGTGTTTGGCAACCTTTTCATAGAGATTTAAAGTTTGATTTCTATTTTAGGGTTTGTTTGTGATTTAGGTAAATTTAAATTTGTTTGTAATTTGATGTAATTGATTTTGATTTGATAACTTAGTTATGTTATAATGAAAGAAATTATGGGTTATGTCATAGCTCAATTTTTTACCATTTTTTTCATAGTTTTTTGAAAAAAATCCAAAAAATAGCAAAAAAACAAAATAAATAAATATATATATATATATATATATATATATATATATCTTTAATGAATTTGCGTTGTTTTTTGCATTTCAGAATCTTTTCAAAAGAATTAAAAATTCAAAAATTTACTTTCGATATGTTTAGTTTTTAAACGCTTATTTCAAAATCATTTATTTATTTTTCTTATTAAGTTGACGTTGACATTTTCATTTTCTTTTAAAAAAAATCAAAAAGAAAAAAATATTTGGACAAGAAGACCAAAAGTGAAAAACAAAAAGAAACTAAGGGACTAAAGTGATTTTGGATTGCTTGGTCACCATGTTTTTTTGGGGACCATGAAATTGGGGGAGGGGGGAATTATATTGCGTACAAATGGTGAGGGAGTCTCGCACACAAAAATAAGGGGGGATTTGAGAGGAGCATTATCCAAAAAACAAAAATGTTCAGTCCCTTTTAGGGATTGATTTGCAATAATAGTTGTAAAGTTCATGTTCCTTTTTTAATTTTAGTCCCTCAACCTTTTTTTCTCAGTTTTATCCCTTCACATTGACTTCATTTGGGATTTGACTTTGTATTTTTTTTTCAACTTGAAATAAAGATCTTACAATATCAAGGAAACTTTCTGGTACTCGGTTGAACTTGGTTTTGTGAAATAAAATATATTTTGGCTAATTTAAAACAATTTAGTATTAAGAGATCAAAATTGAACATAAAACAAATGTGGGGATTGAGATAAACAGGGAGGACAACTAGGCTGGCACATATGGGAAGCTTCCACCGTCTTTAGACGGCAGTCAAACACTAGCTTATAAGGTAGAGTTGGAAGCGCCTTGTCACCCTTTCTAATGGTTAGACGTGTGTATACGACATCATGACAGTTGGGTTCTGATAAACTTTTTTTTCTCTTCCCTCTTTTCTTTCTTAGCTTGCTTGCTTGTAAAATTTGAAAAGTGTCATATTAGTTGTTAATTATATCAAATTTGATTCTTATTCTTTTGATTGCTCTTTATTTTTTTTTTTTAAAATCCATTCCTTTGCAATTGATTTCATTTGATTTTTATATCAAATTTGATCCTCATTCATTTGATAGCTATTTTTTTATTCTTTTCTTAATTGATTTCTTTTTCAATTTCATCCCTAAGCATTTTGTTTCATTTTATTTTTATGTCAAATTTGGTCTTTATTCTTTTAATAGCTATCCTTTTAGATCTTTTTTAAAATTATTTTTTTTTCATTTCATCCTTCAAAACTAGGTTGGTTGGGAATTAGATTTCGTAATATTTTTTGTTGTGGTGATTTTAGTCTCATGTCATGGGTATGAAATGTTAACCCAAATTGACATCAATCTTTTTTTAATCTTTTTTTACATCATTTTTTTGTTATTTTATCCTTCAACATTGAGTTTGTTGAAGATTGAGATTCATGATTTTTTTTTGCTTTTCGTTTTACGATGTTATCTCAGTCTCATTACCTAGATCGCGTGTCCGACAAGTTTTCCTAAGTTAGCTCAAATCGTTTTTTAGGTTATTTTTCAACATTCAATATTTTCCAACTCCATGTTTCAACATTTTTTAAATATATAATTGAGCTTCAAATATTTTGTTGTTTTGCCTTATATAGGTTGTTCCATAGATTTTACGAGCTTATCTAGGTTTGCTAGTGTTTAATTTTTTTAAAGATCATTTAGTTGCCTTGTTTTTTTTTTCATCCTTTTATATTTGGATTTTTGAGAATTAAGAATCTTTATATTTTTTTATTGTTTTACTACGAGGATAATCCGGCCTTACAACTTAGATCATGATTGTGCCATGTTAACTCGGATTGGTTTTTTTTGTTATTTTTATCATGCTTTAACATTGAGTTTTTTTTTTTTAATTAAGCTTT
>Ga0307517_10012706_pt1 | contig 11518 bp, 13 predicted proteins | sample 23_EM_MG_FD_194515 | JGI IMG/M metagenome (GOLD analysis project Ga0307517, IMG submission 194515) | Populus trichocarpa ectomycorrhiza microbial communities from riparian zone in the Pacific Northwest, United States - 23_EM | ecosystem: Host-associated > Plants > Roots > Unclassified | place... | reverse complement strand
TCCACCTCCTCCTCCGCCACACCGGCGGCGCCTCCAGCACCGCCGCCCTCAGCCTCACCACCCCGGCCCCCGGCTCCGGCGTCACCGTCGAACTCCGCGGCACGGCCGGCGTATCCACCCTCCCCGACCGCACGGAAGGCGTCACCGCCGCCTTCCGCAACGCCGTCGACGCCCTCGCCGAAGCCGCCCGCACCGGCAAGGCCCACCCCTGCGACGCCCGCTTCGGACTCCGCGTCACCGAACTGCTCGCCTCTGCCGAATCCGCCTAGCGCGGTGACCGGAATGGTTCGCCGCGTTCGTCCGGGTGGCCGGTTCCGTCCTCAATCGCCGGACGGGCTGAAATCAGCCCGTCCGGCGATTGAGGACAAAGCGCGGCCGACGGGCTGCGCAACACGGCGAACGTTCGCGGCCACCGCACCTGGCGATCCGGGGCTCGGGTGCCTATCGTCGTGGTATGGCTGCGGATTGGTGGTCGATCGAGGTCCTCAACGCCAGGACCCCGGCCGCCGAGTGGCGTGACGCGTATGCGCCCGCACTCGTCGAATCGGCCGTGACGAACCGGTCGTTGGCGTGGGAGTGGCACACCTTCACCTGGGGTGTGGTCTTCGAGCTGCGGTTCTCCGACGAAGAGGACTGGCTGTCCTGGCGTGCCCTCCCCGGCACCGGGGCCGCGCTCGACGCGGTGCCGGATCCCGTCTCGGGGCTGCTCGTCCACCGCGGCCGGGGCGGCGCGTCCGGCGCGTACGTTCCGCGCCGCCCGCGCCGCTCGCCGGGGTCGGCTGCTCAGGCCATCGACCAGGCCGCGATGACATAGACCAGGGCCGTCAGCCAGATGAGGCCGGCCGTGCCCGCCACTGCCAGGGCTGTCGCGATGCGCCGCTCATTCGTGATCTCGTCCATGCGGCCACTCTGCCGGGCCCGCTGCTGGGCCCGCATGAGTGCGGGTACTCATATTGTTCGGACTGCTGGGATTGCCCGGGTCGCTCAGACGCCGGACGGGCTGGACTGCGTCGCAGGGCGCTGCTGCTGGACCGGGCGGTCCTGCGGCCGGTCCTGCGGCCGGGTGGTCGAGGCGGCGGTCGTCGGGCGGGTGATGGAGCGGATGCCGGAGATGAGCTTGGTCCTGAGGTCGGACCGGACGACCAGGTAGGTGTACGTGCGCTGGGTGGGGGTGCCCCAGGACAGGCGGACGTAGGAGAACACCTGGTTGCCGCTGGTGTCGTGGTACTTGACGGCCCAGGCGGCCGGCACGTTCTGGGCGCGCAGGACGCCGTCGGCCTTGTTGTCGTTCTCCCACTTCTTGAGGTCGTCCCGGAGGTCCTTGGTGAGGTACGCGGTGCGCAGCGCGTTGGCGAGCGGGCCGCGGCGGGAGTCGTGGAGGGCGTCGATGTAGGCGCCGTAGAACTGGGCGACGCGGTTGACGGCCGAGGTCGGGCTGCCGGCGTGGACGATGGTCACGGGGGCGGGGGGAGCCGGCGGGGCCGGGGCGGAGGAGGCGGCGGGGGAGGCGAGGACTCCGGCGAGGACGGTGACGGTGGCTGTGGCGGTGAGGATGCCGCGGCGGAGCCGACTCGTGTGCGTGGTCATGGCGATCGGTGGCCTTTCGCGTGCCCGGAAGCTGACGATTCATCCTCTATGCGGTGATACGTCAAGTCGGGTTGTATGCGCGATGGCTCGCCGATAAGTCATACGAAAGGCCGCCACGTCCGTGGCGGCCTTTCGTATCGGGTCGTACCGGGGTCAGGTCAGCCGGTTGGCTGGCGACTGCTCGTGCGCATCAGGGTCCCCGCGGCCAGGAGGCCGAGGAGGCAGGTGACGCCGCCGATGATGATGTTGTTTACGATCGCTCCGGTGGTGGGGCTGCTGCCGACCACCCACGGGGCGATGATCAGCCAGACACCGATGGCGGCCAGTGCCAGGCTCAGGCCGTACATCCTGGTGGGTCCCATGGCCAGCCCGAACCCCAGCACCGCGACGGCGATGCCGAAGATCAGGTTGTTCTGTGCCAGCTCGGGCTGGGAGCCCGAGAAGTGCACCGTCCAGGGTGAGATGGCGCAGTAGAGGCCGGCGAGAAGCACCGGGCCGTCGAAGAGCACCACATCCCGTCCGCTCAGCATGCGGGCGTAGCGGTCGCGCATCTCCGTCACATCGGGGTGATCGGAGATATCACCTGGGCGGTGAGAGACGTCGGCCATACGACTCGCCTCCTTCGCTTCCTTGCAAGTCTGACCGAGCTGGTTCACCACCATTGTGCGCTTATCTTTCCTTTATGGGTATATGTCACTGGTCAGAATTTGCTGGCCGCCCAGGCCGCCAGCTCCGTCTGGGCTGCGGCCCGCACCGCCGCGGTCGGTGTGCTGGAGGGGTTGGCCACCAGGGCGTAGTGCAGGGTGCCCGTGTTGGCGGGGGCGGTGAAGAGCAGCCGGCGGCTGCCCGTGCCGCCCGGCTCGGCGGCGACGCCGATGGCGGTGCTCGTGGTGTACGCGGACGGGCCGGTCACCGTGCCGAGGTCGGAGACGACCGTGGTGGCGGCGGTGGCGAAGGAGGACGGCAGGTGCAGCTCGGTGGGGGCCGAGATGCCGGTTGAGCGCCAGACCAGCAGGCCGTACTGGCCGGAGCCGACCAGGGTGGAGACATTGGGCAGCGAGCTGGGGACCGGGTTCCAGGTCAGGGTGGTGGAGCCGTCGCGCGAGCGGTCCTCGTAGGTGAAGGCGAGGGTGTGGCCGGCGGTGGCGGAGGGGTAGACCCGGTCGAGCACGCGGGTGTCCAGGCGCAGGACGGCGGTGCCGGAGTCATTGAGGTAGACGGCCGAGAGGTCCTCGTCGTTCCAGGCGTCGTTCTCGGTCAGGAGCTTGTCGGGGTTGTCGTTCATCAGCTCGTTGTGGCGGTCGTTGTAGATGTCCCACTGCCACTGGGTCCCCGACAGCACCGCGCCGGAGCCGGACGGGCTGGTCCACCAGTCCGCGCCCTTCACCCGCGAGTCCATCGCCATGTACATCGCCTTGAGGATGGTCGGGGCCTTGCCGGAGGTCGAGCCGTTCAGCGGATGCCCGAACTCGCTCAGGATCGCCGCTGTGCCTGCGGCGGTCGCCCGGTCACGTACGGTGCCGAAATCGCCTGCGTACTGGCCGTCCGAGGCGTTGCCCCACATGCAGATCCCGCAGATCGCGGCCGCGTCGTAGAAGTGGGTGTTGAAGACGTAGCGGGGAGCGAGGGTGCCGGCGTCCAGCAGGCCGCCCTCCTGCTTCTGGGAGGAGAGGTTGTTGTTCCAGAAGAGGTTGGGCTCGACGAAGGCGGGCTTGGCGGTCCAGCCGGCGGCGTCCATGCGGGCGCGGAACTTGTTGTAGAAGGGCCACAACTTGTTCTGCTCCCAGGTGCGGCTGGTCTCGCCGGAGTCGAGGATGCCCCAGTGCGGCTCGTTGTACGGGTCGAAGCCCGCGACCGAGGTGAACTCGGAGGTGGTGAGGTGCTGGGCGATGTAGGTCATCGTCGTCTGGGCGGTGGTCAGGAAGTTGTCCTGGATGCCGCCGGTGTTGTGCCAGAAGTCGTACGTGGACTCGGTGACGGCCGCGTTCTGGGTGATGTTCTGGCCCCAGAAGAGGCAGATGCCGCAGTAGTCGTCCGGGTAGTCGCCCGCGTCGACCACCCACTTCGGGGCGCCGTCGCCGGTGTACCAACTGCCTGTGTTGAACAGGTACTTGGAGAAGAGGTCCTGGTGGAAGTCGGGGTAGACGCGGATCCCGGCGTCCAGGAAGACCTTCATCTGGGCGGTGGCCGCGGCCAGGTACGTGGTGTCGACCGTGCCGCGCACGGGCTCGGCGTAGGCCCACGAGAGCAGGAAGCGTACGGCGTTGCCGCCGCCGAGGGCCCGTACGGCGTTCGCGGACTTCTGGGCGTCGGCGACGGAGGCGAAGGGGAGGCCGTCGTTCTCGGCGAGCTTGGTCTCGCCGGAGACGTTGTAGCCGCGCAGGACGGTCTCGCGGCCGTATCCGTCGGTGAAGCCGGCGGCGGAGGCGGTGAGCGCGGTGTTGTCGAACCAGAGGGATCCGGCGGGATCGGCCGAGGCCGTCCCGGTGCCGCCGCCCAGGGCGAGGGCCATGAAAAGTGAGAGGACAGTTCCCAGCCGTAACAGGCGTCTCGTCATGCTCATTACAGTCCTGTGATTTGGGGTTACCGTCAATAACACCGGCGGTAACACCATCGCATCGGCGGCCGATGCGGAGGCTCCGGAGCCCTTGCGCAAGACTGTGCGGAGCCAGCCGCGCGGCGTAATCCCCTACACTGCGTAGGGTCTGTCCGCCGCACTCCGCAGAGATGGGTCCCATGAGCGCGATCAGTGTCAGCCAAGCTGCGATTCTCGGTGTCGTGGAGGGGGTGACCGAGTTCCTGCCCGTGTCCTCGACCGGTCACCTCAAGATCACCGAGGGGCTGATGGACATCCCGGTGGACGACAAGGCCGTGGTCGCCTTCACCGCGGTCATCCAGGTCGGTGCCATCGCCGCGGTGCTCGTGTACTTCTTCAAGGACATCGTGCGGATCGTCACGGCCTGGACCCGCGGCCTGTTCAACCGCGAGGAGCGTTACCACCACGACTACAAGTTCGGCTGGTGGGTCATCTACGCCACCATCCCCATCGTGGTCGTCGGCCTGGCCGCCAAGCCCCTGATCGAGGGAACGCTCGCCTCCCTGTGGGTCGTCGCCGGCTCGCTCATCGTCGGCTCCGGTGTGATGTGGTGCGCCGACCAGATGGGCCGCCACAAGCGCGGCGAGGACGACACCACCTTCAAGGACGCCATGCTCGTCGGCTCCTCCCAGATCCTCGCCCTCCTCTTCCCCGGCTTCTCCCGCTCCGGCGCCACCATGTCCACCGGCCTCATCCTCGACCTCGACCGCGTCGCCGCCACCCGCCTGTCCTTCTTCCTCGGCATCCCCGCACTGACCGGCGCCGGCCTCTACGAGCTCAAGGACGCGGTCGGCGCGGGTGTGGACACGGCGCCGCTCGTCGTCGGCACGCTCGTCTCCTTCGTCGTCGCCTACGCCTCGATCGCCTGGCTGCTGAAGTTCGTGGCCAACCACTCCTTCAACGCGTTCGTGATCTACCGCATCATCATCGGCTGCCTGCTGTTCGGCCTGCTGGGTGCGGGCGTCCTCAACGCGTAGCGGCCGCGCGGGGCGGAGTCCACTGGGCGTCGCGGCCCGACAGGGCCAGTGCGCGTTCGAAGGCCGACGCCGAGGTGGAGTCCGCGAGGGCCACCGGCTCGGCGAAGCCCTCGTACTGCCGGTAGATCTCGGCATGTTCGTCCACGACCTTCAGGACCATCTCGCCGAGACCGGGGGAGAATTGGAACTCCTGGCCGGTGGCCGCGGCCACGTCCCAACCGTGGACGGCGGTCTCCTTGATGATCAGGGAGGCGATCTCGGGCGCGGGCATGACGGCGAACCCGAGGTCGACCTCGCCCTCCCAGACCGCGGGGTCGGCCCAGGCGGCGACGGCGCGGTCCAGCTGGGCGGCGTAGGCGGCGGGCCAGTCGGGCTCGGCGGTGAAGTCGCGCTCGGTCCACTCGCCGGGGAGCTGCTTGCGCAGGGCACGGTGCTCAAGGCCGTGGGAGGTGTAGAGGACCCAGTGGTTGACCAGGGTGCGGGTGTCCCACTTGCCGCAGGGCGTGGGCCCGGACAGCTGCTCGGGGGTGACGCCCCGGGCGACGCGGGCGGCTTCGGCGGCGGCTTCGGTCATGAGTGCGTGCAGGTTGTTCTCCATGGGTGCGACGCTAGGTGCGTGGTCGGAGGCCGGTCTTGAACAAACGCGACAGCGAGCCGGAGACGCCGCGCGGGGTGCTCCACCCCGCCGAGACGGCGCAGGTGAGCACCCTGGCCCGGTACGAGCCGGGGCCGGAGGCGGCCGCGTATGTGGAGTTCTACTGGCACGTGCGCTGGGAGTTGCGCGGCAGGCCGCCGTACGAGACGAAGGTGCTGGCGCACCCCAATGTCCACCTCGTCTTCGAGGAACCCGAGCCGCTGGTCTACGGCGTCGACCGGGGGCTGTTCGTACGGCGGCTCGAAGGCTCCGGGCAGGTGCTCGGCATCAAGTTCCGGCCCGGAGCGTTCCGGGTCTTCGCGGGCGGGCCGGTGGCCGGGTACGCCGACCGGCGGGTGCCGGCGGACGAGGTGTTCGGACCCGCGGTTTCCGGGGCCTGCCGGGCGGTGCTGGCCGCCCCGGACGGGCCCGCCATGGCGCGCCTTGCCGAGGGCTTCCTGCTGCCGCGGCTGCCCGAGCGGCCCGACCCCGCCGCCGTCGAGGTCGCCGCCATCGTCGAGCGGATCACCGCCGAGCCGTCCATGTTCCGCGTCGACCAGCTGGCCGACGGCCTCGGCCTCTCCGTACGCCGCCTCCAGCGGCTCTTCGCCGAATACGTCGGCGTCACCCCGAAGTGGGTCCTGAGGCGGGCCCGGCTCCACGAAGCCGCCGCGCGGGCCGACCGGGGCGTGGGCATCGACTGGGCCGCTCTGGCGGCCGACCTCGGATACGCCGACCAGGCCCACCTGACGCGGGACTTCACGGCGGTGGTCGGGGCCCCGCCCGGCCGCTACGCGGGGGCGTGAGGCAGTCTGGCCCGCTCGCGTACTCTGATTGGCCAGGGAAAGCCTGGCCAATCGAAGGAGAGCGGCATGGCGGACACCAGGCTCGGCAGCCGACAGCTCGCCGCGCTGCTGCCCGACACGGCGGACGCGCGGCCCGCGTACCGGCACCTCGCGCAGGCGATCAGCGCGCTGATCCTGGAGGGCCGGATCGCGCTGCACACCAAGCTGCCCGCCGAGCGGGAGCTCGCACCGGCGCTGAAGACCAGCCGGGCCACGGTGACGGCCGCGTACGACCTGCTGCGCGAGAGCGGTTACGCGCACAGCAGGCGCGGCTCGGGCACGTTCACCGCACTGCCGGAGAGCCGGCGCCCGGCGGGGGTCAGCCGGCTGATGGCGCCGGCGGACACCGCGATCGACCTCGCGGTGGCGGCGCACGGGCTGCCGCCGGACGTGCTGGCGGAGGCGCTGGCCGAGGCGGGGCCGAAGCTGGTGGAGCACGCGGAGACGCCGGGGTACCACCCCTTCGGGCTCCCCGAACTGCGGGCGGCGGTGGCGGACAGGTACACCCGCCGGGGCCTGGCGACGCTGCCGGAACAGGTGCTGGTGACCTCGGGGGCGCAGCAGGCCCTGTCGCTGACCCTGGGGCTGCTGGGCGGGCCGGGGGACCGGGTGATGGTGGAGAGCCCGTCGTACACCAACGCGCTGGACGCCGTGCGTCGGGCCCGGCTCCGTACGGCGCCGGTGCCGGTCACCGACGAGGGCTGGGACGTCGAGATCATGGAGTCGACGTTCCGGCAGTCCGTGCCCCGGCTGGCGTATCTGATCCCGGACTTCCAGAATCCGACCGGACGCCTGATGCCGGAGGAGCAGCGCGCCCGGGTGCTGCGCGCGGCGCACCGCTCCGGGAGCTGGCTGATCGTGGACGAGACGATCACCGACATCGCCCTGGACGTGCCGGCCCCTGCGCCGTTGGCGTCGCTCGCCGGACGCGGTGAGAGCGACCATGTCATCACCCTGGGCTCGATGAGCAAGAGCCACTGGGGCGGCCTGCGCATCGGCTGGCTGCGCGCCCCCTCGCAGCTGATCACCGAGCTCGCGGGGCAGCGCGTCGCCGCCGACATGGCGGGGTCGGTGTTCGACCAGCTCCTCGCGCTGCCGCTGCTCGCCCGTGAGCACGAGGTGATGCCGCAGCGGCTGCGGAGGCTGCGGGAGCAGCGCGCGGCGCTGGCCGACGCCCTCGCGCGGTACCTCCCGCAGTGGTCCTGGCGGCAGCCGCCGGGCGGGCTGTCGCTCTGGGTCGATCTGGGGGCGCCGGTCGCCTCGGCACTGGCCGACCGGGCCATCGGCTACGGCGTACGGATCGAGAGCGGGGCCCGCTTCGGGGCCCACCCGGGGATCTTCGAGAACCGGCTACGCATCCCGTACTCCCTGCCCGCCGACACCCTCGACGAGGCCGTCCGCCGGATGGCCGCCGCCCTCGCCGACGGGCTCCTGCCCGGACCCGGCATCGAGCGGCCGCGCTGGGTGGCGTAGCACCGACTGCACGCAGCGCGCGGCCAGCCCTGCCAGCAGTCCCCAGAAGGGGGCGCTGATCCCGGCCACGGTGATGGCCGACGCGCTGACGGCGAAGGTCACCATGGCCGCCTCCCGGCGCTCCGGGTCGGCGAGGGCGGAGCTCAACGCCCCGGCGAGGGCGCCGAGCAGGGCGAGACCGGCCACGGCCTCGATGAGCAGCGGCGGAGCGGCGGCGAGCAGAAGCGTCGCGGAGCCGGCGCACAGGCCGAAGAGGAGGTAGACCCCGCCCGCCGTGACCGAGGCGATCCACCGCCGGGCGGGGGAGGGATGGGCCTCGGGACCGGCGGCGAGGGCTGCGGTGATCGCGGCGAGGTTGACGGAGAAGCCGCCGAAAGGCGCGCCCAGGGCGGTGGCGGTGCCGGTGGTGAGCAGCACCGGCCGCAGCGGGGCCCGGTAGCCGTACGTGGCGAGGACGGCGGCACCCGGAAGGTTCTGGGAGGCCATCGTGACCAGGTACAGCGGGACGGCCAGGCCGATCAGCGCGCCGGCGCTGAACGCGGGCGCGGTGAAGGTCGGGGCGGGGAGGAGGTCGGCGGCGGAGTACGAGATGTGCGTGGCCGGGTGCCAGGCGATGCCCGCCAGCGCGGTGAGCAGTGCGCCGGGTATCGCCCAGCGCCGGGCGAAGCGGGTGAGCAGAAGCCAGACCGCGATCACCGGCAGGGCCAGGGAGGGGAGTTGGACGGCGGCCCGGGCCGGGGCGAGACAGATCTGCAGCAGCACCCCGGCCAGCATCGCGGCGGCGATCGGCGTCGGAATGGCGGCGATGAGGCGGCCCAGGCGGGCGGACAGCCCGGTCAGCAGATAGAGGGCGCCGGCGATCACAAAGGCCCCGACGGCGTAGCGGTAGCCGCCCGGCTGCGCGCCGGCGGCGACCAGCATGGCCGCGCCGGGCGTCGACCACGCGATGCTGATCGGCTGCCGGTAGCGCAGCCCGAGCCCGATGCCCAGGACGCCCATCGCCACGCACAGGGTCAGCAGCCCGGAGGTCGCCTGGGCCTGGTCCGCGCCGACGGCCCGCAGGCCGGCCACGACGATCGCGAAGGAGCTGGTGGAGCCCACGACGGCGGCCACGACGCCGGCCCAGACCGGCTGGCTCAGGTCTTCCCGCTTCCGCATGGCGGCCCCTCCTGTCGTTCCGTATATGGAACACCACGCTAGCAGGGCAATACTGATCGCCATGAGTGAGCTCGTTCACGCCGTCGAGATCGGCATGCGGATCCAGCGGCTGCGCCGCGAGCGCGGGTTGTCCCTGTCCGAACTCGCCCACCGCGCGGGCGTCGGCAAGGCCACCCTGTCCGGCCTGGAGGCGGGCACCCGCACCAACCCCACCGTCGAGACGCTCTACTCGATCGCCGGACAGCTCGGTGTGCCGCTCGCCGCCGTGCTCCCCGAACCCGTGGCGGCCGACCACGCGGAGACCGGCGACGCGGCGACCACCTTCCACGGCGCGGCCGTCTCCGGGACCCTCCTTGAGGCCTTCACCGACGCGGGCGTCACCACCGAGCTCTACCGGCTGCGGATCCGGCCCGGCCGTACCCAGACCTCACCGCCCCATCCACCCGGCACCGTCGAATACCTGACGGTCTTCGCCGGGCACGCGCGCGTCGGCCCCGCCGACGCGCCGCTGACGGTGGGGGCCGGCGGACATGTCCGCTGGGCCGCCGACGTCCCGCACATCTACGTCGCGACCGGCGAGGCGGAGGTGGTGGCCACGCTGCTCATCCGGAGCCCCGAAGTCCGGTCCTGAGCAGGGGTTTTGTCAGTGGGTGGGGGTAAAATGGAAGTAGTGAGAGAGGGAGGTTGCCCATGCCCGCTGCCGCTTCGATTTCAGTTCCCGCGACTCTGAGGAAGAGGCCTCTGCCCGCCGGACAGCCGCGCGAATGGTACGTGTCCCACAACCGACGGCTGAAGGCGATGCGGTTGGCCATCGCACTGCTCGACACCGGCGTCTACACCCCCCGTCAGGCCCACAACGGCAAGATACGTTCCACGGCTGCCCGCATCGGCGTGCATCCGCCGTCCAACACCACCTGCCACCTGGTGCGTTCGCTGATCCACGAGCACGCATAGCGGGTTCCGTCCCGTCATGCGCGGGGCTCGCCGTACCACCGCCAGGTGGTGCGGCGGGCCTGCCCGTGCGGTCAGCCTCGCTTGCGGATGCCGCGCGGTACGGCGAAATCGGTCAGTACGGCGTCGCCCGGGGCCAGTTCGGCCCAGGTCGAGGTGCGGGTGTCGGGCAGGGCCAGGACGGCGAGGCCGGAGGTGGGGAACTTCTCCCGCAGGCGGGTCATCGCGTCGCCCCTGGCCTTGCCGGCGAGCTTCACGACCAGCTCCTGCACGGCGGGCAGGTGCGCGATCAGCAGCAGCGTGCGCCGCCGCTCGGGCATCTCGCGTACGGCTTCCAGCAGATCCGGCCAGCCGGCCTCGTAGACCCCCGGGTCGAAGACCAGCAGCGGGGTCGAGCCCAGCTCGGGCAGCACCAGGTCCCAGGTCTCGCGGGTGCGGCGGGCGGTGGAGCAGATGACGAGGTCGGGGACGCAGCCGTGCTCGCGCAGCCAGCGCCCGGCGGCCGGGGCGTCCCGTCTGCCACGGCCGGCGAGCGGGCGCTCGTGGTCGTCGAAGTCCGGGTCGTCGGGGTCGTCGGGCCAGGCGGACTTCGCGTGCCGGAGCACGATCAGCCGCGGGGCGGCGGGAGCGCGGGAGGGGGCCATTCCCCAAGTGTCCAGCATGCGGGGAACGCGCGATGCGCCGAGCCGCTGCGGGCCCGTCGAACACCTTGCGTACTCTGACCTGGCCGTCCCCGTCCCCCGCCCGCCTGCCGTACGACAGGAGCACATGGTGTCCAGCACCACCGAACCCAGCCATTTGCGCGCGTGGATGCTGGAGGGCCTGTCCGACATGGCCAAACACCAGTCGGGCAAGGGCGCCGCCGCGCCGGCTCCCGCCGCGCACCAGGGGCAGCGGTGGTGGCGGGTGATGTGCCTCACCGGCGTCGACTACTTCTCGACGCTGGGCTATCAGCCCGGCATCGCGGCCCTGGCGGCCGGGCTGCTGTCGCCGATCGCGACGATCGTGCTGGTGATCGTCACTCTGGCCGGGGCGCTGCCGGTGTACCGGCGGGTGGCGGAGGAGAGCCCGCACGGCGAGGGTTCCATCGCGATGCTGGAACGGCTGCTGTCCTTCTGGCAGGGCAAGCTGTTCGTGCTGGCGCTGCTGGGGTTCGCCGCGACGGACTTCCTGATCACCATCACCTTGTCGGCGGCGGACGCGGCCACCCACCTGGTGGAGAACCCGCACTTCAACAGTTTTCTGCACGGCCAGCAGATGATCATCACCCTGGCGCTGGTCGCCCTGCTGGGCGCGG